>Ga0315914_1009153_pt1 | contig 12873 bp, 5 predicted proteins | sample MpolenodulesMG_FD_203920 | JGI IMG/M metagenome (GOLD analysis project Ga0315914, IMG submission 203920) | Medicago polymorpha root nodule microbial communities from Los Angeles, California, United States - elongated nodules | ecosystem: Host-associated > Plants > Roots > Nodule | place: USA...
TTATCGTTCTTGGAGTCTTAGATTAGGCTCTGATTTAGGATGTCGGTCTGTATATTGTGCTGGATTTTGTTGTTATTGAGATTTGACCCATTTGTCGTGAGTTAGAGATTTTATTTGATGATGTATGTTGATCTCATGACATATATACTTGAAGATGTATAATTTTATATCCGCTGCGACTGTTGAGAATTATATGCGCATGCTATCATTTTGTTATTTGTTGATGACGTGACGTCTATTTCTTGAATAAATGTTTTATTCGCGTGTTTTATCGCTTTAATATAAATAGGGTGTTACAAGTTGGTATCAGAGCCGTGGTCGGTCTTGTCCGGACTAGTATTTGTTGAATGTCCTGTTTGTACATGAATGGTATTGGATTACCTTTGGTACTTGTCTTGTTGTGCTGTTGTTCTTATCTGTTGGTTGGTTTGTGTTGAAGCGAGATGGCTGGCGGAAGAGATGATGCTGCAATTGCACAGGCTTTGGCTGCAATGGCCCAGGTGTTGGCTCAGTCCAATGAGCAGGCGGCGATTGGTCGTCGGAATGAGGGAGTAGCTGAGGAGCGGAGGCTCGATCGTTTCTTGCGAAACAATCTGCCAACGTTCAAGGGAAGGTTTGACCCGGAGGTAAAAAGCTGAGTGATTTGATTGATTGATTTTAATTTTTGAAAATAATTTAAGGATAAAAAACCAAAGTGGCACAAAATAAAGTGGGTTTAATTGCTTTTAATTGAAGAAATAAAGTCTAAATGTGATTAAAATTGATTGAAGTTGTTGTTAAGAAAATGAAAATGGGAAAGTCACTTGATTGAAAATCAAGGTTTGTTTGGAAAAGAAATTATTGTGAAGTTTTTGATTATTTGAATGTTTTTATGATTTTATATCCTACTTAAAGCCTAAAAAAATAAAGAGTGACAAAATAAAATAAAGCGCGAGAGATTTTTCATAATAACGTTGGATCAAAATGAAAATCCCCTTCTCCTTGAATTAAAACTAAACTACTTTTTTTTGCGTTTTTTCTTTTATGCGTAAAAGAGGAATAAATAAATATGCATGCAATGCAATATTCTCATTTATATTTACATTTGTCCCTAAAATACATTATAAAGCATAATATATAGATGAAAATGACAAGTAAAAGAAATAAAATAGCAAATAAATATAAAATGCATGAGGTGATATTAACACTAAATAAACTAAAAAAAGTAAATAATATATAAAAAAAGATGCACTAAATAAACTACAAATAAAAAATGCACTAAATAAACTAAAAAAAGCACTAAATAGACTAAAAGGAGTAAATAAATAAAAAATGTACTAAATAAACTAAAAGGAATAAATAAATAAAAAAACATTAAATAAATTAAGATGAGTAAATAAAAAATAAAAAGGCATTAAATAAACTAAGATGAGTGAACAAATAAAATTAAAAATGCATGAGATAATATTAATGTTAAATAAACTAAAAATGCTTAAATAAATAACAAAAAAAATAAAATAAAAGATGCATGAGGTAATGTTGCATAATACTAAATATACTTTAAAGAGAAAAAAAAATGACAATAAAAAAAATAATAGAGAAATAAAAAAAAGGCAAAATAACATAAAAACAGGGGGGTGTAGATCTGAAAAGGGGGTATATATCAAATAGCAACAAAAAAAAAAAAAAAAAGACAAAAGCTGCTGTGGGACCTGCGGTCCAGGGGAAGAAGTCAATTTCTTCTTCCCCACCAACAAGCTTCAACCCGCGGCCAACATGAACACCATCACCAAAGCTTCAAAAAAAAATCTCAAATAAGCACCAAAGCTGACAAACGAATATACCATTTTGATTGGCTTTTCGCGCTGATCAAGAATCTATACTCAGATTTCACAGAGGAGGTTTGTGCAGAGAGAAAAGCAAACAACAACTTTAAATTTCAAAAATCAAAAACAAAGAAAAAAGTGAATTAAGAAAATCTAATTAAAGGGAAAGCTTCAAAATACGTCCAAGAGTATGAATATACTAAAACCTACCTTGTTTGTGCCTTAAATTGATCTAACTCACTCTACCCTCTTCTTTGTAATTTTGAGGTTTTGAATTCACGATTTTGGGTGGTTTTTCTTGAGTTTTTGAGTTATTTTGGTTTGTTGGAAGTGTTTAGAAACTTTTGGTTGAAGAATGGTGAGGTTTTATGGTGGATTGAAGATTTTAGATTTTTTTTTGACAAAGTTGGTATTTTTCTCTACTCAAAATTTCAGCCCCCTCTTCACTGAGTTTGTTGGGTATTTATAGAGGGAGTAACTTGGTCAGCAAAAGTGAAAAATTAGGTTAAGTGGGGAGTAAGAAAGAGTAGTTTGGAATTTTTGCAAAAAATGAGTTTTTTTTGATTTTTTTGGATGATTTTTGGTCATGAGTGGTGATGTGTATTAAAATGATGAGGTGTTATATGTGAATATGGTTCTAAATGCATAATTTGTGATGGAGGAATCAAATGGGAGTGAAATGTGCATTTTGAGTGAATTTTTCAAAGTTAGTGTTTTTTTGAATTTTTGAATTGAATTTTGTGATATTGAAAATATAATTGGTGTAAAGTTGTGATTTTTGTGATTGAAAATTCAATATAAATGAATTGAAATTAGAGTTTTTTGGTGTGATGAAATTGAGTTTTCTTGAGAACGAAGTAACAAAATAAAAATGTAAAATAAATAAAAAAAAATATGCATAAAAAATGAAAATAATGAAGTTAACTTGTAAAACAAGTAACTAAAGGGAAAAATACTCATGTAAATGCATTTGGTGTAAAAAAAATATGTTTGTTGACCCTTTCTTGTAAAAGTTGACTTTTGGTCTGTTGGAACAAAATGTGTTTAACATTACCCTTTGAGTTTTGATGATAACAAGGTATTAAAAAATTGTCAATTGGATATGCTAATATTTGTTCAAGTGTGCAGGACCATAAACAAAAATTTTAGTGTCTTTAAATGCATAGGTTCTGAAGAACAAATGAGAGCAGTGTAATCTACAAAAAAAAAAAAAAAGGAACCTTGTGTTGCAAGGAAGCATTCTAAAGAAAAGAGGTTCTGAAGACTAGAGGTTCTGAAGCTGACGTCATCACGAGCACTCTCATCAGAAGCTGTACATCAGAAGCTGAAGTCATCAGAGGTTCTGAAGGTTCTAAAGCTGAAGACTAGAAGCTTCAAAAGATTGTTCAAATGTTGTTATTATCACGCCTATCAGTGCAGAAGAATAGAAGCATGGAGCAACGGTTAATTCAGAGGAATTGGAAGACATTGGATGCTTATTCTTGGAGAACGTTGGAAAAGGACAATAGTACAATTGTACAATCACTATCTCCACTACTCTGTTTTGTGTCTGCAATAGTACAAGAACAACATCTGTGACTACGCTGGTATTCCTCTATACATGGAATGGATTTAAAATTGTTCCTTCATAGGATAATAACCATATCAAGCAACATATCATTGGTGATTTGATCAAGCTTCAAATGACTTTTTTTGATGTGCTGGCAAATCAACAACGTCTCTTTCACACCTCTATATAAAGAAGTGAAGACTTGAAGATTTTCAAGAGACTCACAACAATTTTACAAGTGCCAAAACTCTGCTGAAATTGTTCCACATCAAAGTTCACTTATAATTTCTTTTCAACTTTCATATCTTAGAAATTCTAGAGTTTTAAGAGTTTGTATCTGATTTGTATTGTGAACACAACTGATTGTATATCAAGTGTTCAACCTCAAACAATTTTCTTTGTAATTCTATTTGAATAGAAGTCTCTTGCAGTTGTGCTTGAGCATAGGAAGTCTCTTGATTTTGTTTTTGAGCATAGGAAATCTCTTGCAGTTGTGCTTGAGTAGTTTGAAGTCTCTTGCTATTTTGAGCAGTGAGCAGTTGTAATCAGATATTGATTTTAGTGAACTCTCCTTGGAAGTGCAAGGGGGTCAGGACTACTTACAGTTTGTGGAAGGAACCTATATAATTGATTTGTGTCTTTCTTCTCTCTGTCTCTCTTTCTACTTATCCGCTGCATTTAGATTCTGAACCTCACTTCAGAAGTTGAACTCTATCTGCTTCTGAACAGTGACTTCAGTTTTAGGAGAAAAGAAAAAGAAACCACAATTGAAACCCCCCCGATCAAAGGTTGACTTCGATGAACAGTTGACTTTTTTTAAAAAATTTTAAGAAAGAAAGAAAGAATGTTTTGGCTAGGGAAAAAATTGGGTATGACACATATACTTGGATCCGTGCCTGGGTTTGATTGCTTTTGGGATAATAAGATTTCGGTCAAAGGGTCTCAATAATAATTAACTATGACAATATATTTGATTATTGTTTAGTTACGTTTATGTATTTTGAGAGGAAATGTGATATACCAATTGAATGCTCTGTTCTTAGAAACATTACATTATAGAATAGAGAAATAGATAAGGAATGTAATGGATTAAACATTGAGATGAAAAACTAAATCTCATGACGCTTTTTAATATCTGAATTTTAAACCAAACAAACATTGCTCTTAACAAACTTATTCATTTTCAGTTAATCAAAACTAAAAATTAGTTGGTAACTTCTTTAACTCTCTGTGTGCTGATACTCATTTTACTACTCGATAAAATCGTGCACTTGTGAGGCTATCATTTACCATATTATTCAGTGGATTCATGACTTACATCTATCAAATGTCGAAAATAGTAGCTGACTATTTGAATCGAGGTATTGGAGCCATCACTGAATTTGACGTCATTATGGATAGCGACGTCCAATATTGTACTTTACATTTAAAAAACTATCATGTTGAGTTTATTAGGAGACAAGCGAATAGAGTTACCTATGAATTAGCATAGACAGCCACATCCTTACCTAACTTCCATATATTTGATGAAATTCCGACATGTATTAAGAACTTGATTGTAAATGAAATGCTATAAGCATACTTTTCTATAAAAAAAAAAAAATGAATAACCCAAATTCACTTAGATAAAATTGTAAGAGATGTCTTTCAACGCTTAAGTTCAAATTCAACCCTAAAAATACAACAATATTAAATCTTTTAAAAAAAGTCGTTTGGCATCCATTGTAGTCATGTCCAACACGATGACTACAATAAATTTGCACGCAGAGATTATCCGACTGACACAAAAAATTAACCCTAAAATTCTCCTTTAAAGGAATCAATAAGCACCAATAGCGATATTAAGAAAGGCCAGGGCCAACTACATGCCATTGCGTGGACGCAACCAATTGATCCTTCATTCTTGGTTCTTCCCATCCACTAGTTTTCCCTTTTCTCCATATTTTTAATGAATCATTATTTTTTGTAGACAAGAATGAATCATTATTTTGGTGTTCTAATATATAAAAATTTAAATCTTCCTTTAATTTTTTTTTTTTTATATAATATGCAATATCCTTACTAGCTGAAATAAACTCACAGAGATTAATGTTACTTAATTAGTCACCAAAATTTGTAAAATGTAACTTTTTTCAAAAAAAAAAAATTCATCAAACTTTTTTTAAAAATATAATTAAAGACCGTTGAAAATTTCTACATCAATGAATTTAGGTAGGATAAAATAGAGATCAACAGAAAGCTTATACAAAATTTTGAAAACAAGTTCCAAATTATGTCATATATAATATGAAGTTTTTTTTAGAGGAAAATAATATGGAATTAATTCCCAATTTAGTCACGTTAGGGTGTGCAAATCTGGTCTATCACTTCCATAAAATATTAAGTTAGTCATTCACATCGGAGAAACTTTCTGAAGTTAACATCTTCATCCTGTATTTGTTGATCGAGACCTAGTTGATGCTAAATATGCATGCATATTAAGTAAAAATCTTCAATGTGCATGACAAATTACAGGTTGCTGAAAATATAAGATTCTTTGTTTGGCTTATTGCGCATATCAAATTACCAAATGACTCCATTAGATCCAAGATTAATGATGCTAAATGATTAGATTAAGAGATTGTCTTAGGTCCATTCTTTGCTTGATGATTAAGATTTGGGCGAATCAAGAGAAAATTATGCACACTATGAGGGATTGTCAGAAAGCCAAAAGAATTTAGAATATGTTGTATTTTCCTAATTCTCAAATCTTTCCGATGTTTAAATGTTATGATAAGATTAATCATTTTGCTTTCGAGAAAGATGGACAACTCTTTTTGATTGCTTGTTAGTTCATTTCGAAAGCTCGCAATGAAGAGCTTTTTCTAACACTACATGAGGAGCTTGTTAGTGCTATTTTATAAAATTGAGGATGAAATTGTCCCATTGTGTTATTTCAAGAACAAAAAGATCATTTTTCTTATTCTCTATTTACCTCAAACCCTTGGCACACAACCTCATTTCCTTCCCATGCAAAGCATCCCAATTTAGTCCACTAACTTCTTTAATTAAGATTTCCATTCTATCAGTCAAGACAAGATAACAATCACACCTTTTCTTTCTTTTTTCCTTACCAAAAATAAAAATAATAATCTACTAGTCCAGGTTACAACTGAGTCAACACCAACACAGCTAAGAACCACCCCAGATAAAAACTAACCAGCTCTCACATCCCAATTTATTCCTCTGCACTATCTTACGGTTAAAATTTCAAATCTTTATCTTGTCTTCTATTTTTAATATAGTATCCAACAATTCTTAGCTTCTTCATTTTTGACTAAAACAATTCTTACTTATTAGCTGTATATTAGCACCAAATTACCAATAGCTAAACTAATTGAGTCAAAAAAAAATTAATTACCCTTATTTTCTACGGTTAAATCTGCCGTCGACTTAGTCTTCATTCGTCATCAAAACACACGTGTACGGTGATTGTACAAAGTCTCGTGAACCCTTAAATTTTTTCAATTTATCGTTTTTTTTTAATATCGAATATTCGATTTCTCCTAACAACAAGACAAAGAGGAAGGAACCTCGAATACGATTATACGAATAAACCCATAATCTCTATCAAAATTCAATATCTCGCAAACGATATCTCGTATAAATAAATTCTCGTGTATTTTTCACAATCGTTATCTTAATTATTTATTTATTAATTCACAATAATTCAGCGATTTGCAAAAACGTTAACCTCATGGTGTTTCTCCGTTATAATGGGACACTATAAATAACGTTCTCTCTCTCACTACAATTCAATCCATTCCATTCAACACTTTCATTCTCTTTCTATTTCTCTCTCTAGAACCTTCAACAATGGCGTTTAAGAAAACCCTAACTCAACGTCTCTTAAGCTTAACCAAAATTTCATCGCAATCTTTATCAAATTGTCGCATTTCATCTTCATCTCTTCAATCACGTAACCCTCCCACCGTCGCGAAACGCGACATTGCACCGGAGCCGGGAGATTCTTCCAACGACGGTGTTTTCCGTCGATTTTTGCATAAACAAGCTGTTTTTAAATCTGAACTCCGACCACCGCATCCAGGTGATTCCGACGGCCTTCTCCAAAAACTCCGGGAGATGGACATTGCCAGAAACCGGATCCGATTGGATGGATTAAGTCCTCCGGAGGCGGCAACGGAGGAATTGAAATCGACGGCGGAAGATGTGAGGAAGTTGTTGAGAGCGACACAATTGGAAGCGGTGAAATCGAAGATTCGGATGATTCAGCAGAGTTGTGTGACGTATTCGGAGTTTGTTGAAATGTGTGGTGAGAATTGTTCCGATCAAGAACAAGCGAAGAAGATCGCGAAGATTCTAGATGATTCTGCAACTGTGATTATCTTAGGCGACGTCGTTTTCCTCAAACCTGAACAGGTAATTTACTTTTAATCCTCTATTTAGCTCCTTTAATTAAATTTTGATTAGTTTAATTTTGTTAATTTGTTTTAATTGTTGAGTTGTGTATTGTTATTAATTTGTGTGATGATACAGAGTGTGTCATCATCATGATTGATGGGAAATAATATTGAGATCAAGAGATAGGTTTCTAAACTTTAATTTTAGGCCGTTGATTTGATTGAGATCGCCGAAAACTGATAGAATTTTGTGGTTATTTTTCTTGAATTTTTTAACAGGAAATAGAGAGTTTGTTGTTTGCTCAGATCTAAAACGGATTCTACGTTTGTGAGATGGTAAATTAAGGGCTGCCAAACAAGCCCTTATTCTTCTTTCACACCTTCCTCCATCTAAATGGGGATATTTATTTATTTGTTATTATTATTATTAGTGATTTTTTTACATTTAATTTATACGTGTCCATGAAATAATTGAGAGCTTGACTTTGTCCAGCTTCTCAATTGAATTTCCATGTATAAAAAACTAATTTTGCAGCTTATTAATTGAGTTCTCATTAAAGAAAACGTTTTTTCACATAAAAAAAAATGTTAATAAATGGTCAAACAAATTACTACTAATTGGTAATATTTGTTTGATGACGTAATTGGTAATATTTTGAGTAAGTGTTTGATTTATATTTTGTAAAAAAAAAATATTATTCAAAAAGATATATAATCTTTGATTTATAACACTTACTAAATTTTCTCTCAAAAAAAAAAAACTCTTGCTAAATTTTATATATTTTTAAAGCATAATGTATAAAAAAGCTGAGCAATTATTATAGACTTATCTGAGTTACTCTTTTTTTGACTGGGGTTGCTCTTTAAAAGTTTATAATTTATTAAATACAATTATAATATTTAAAATAAGCTTATCTAGTATTTTTTTTTTTTTTGAAATAGAATAAACTTATCTAGTTTTTTTTTCAAGAAATAAGCTTATCCAGTTAAAATTATATTTTTGAGAGAGACAAAATAGTTTAAACGTTCAATAATAATTAATAATTTTATATATGTACATACATATACACTCCCTCCGGTCTTAAAGAGAAATTAAATGTATTTAGTCCAAAACTAAATACATTTAAACTTTAGGTATATATTTAAGATCGGAAGACATATATATTTTGACCAAATTAAATAGTAATAAGGGATACAATAGTAATTTCCTTTGATACTACTTGTGATTTTTTTCCTAAGAAATACCTTTAACTATTAGACTTGAAATATTCCTTAAGATAAATAAGTTAGGTATTTGAGGTTCCAACCCGACCTTATACACTACAATATCATGAGACACCTTGAACTGTTATTCTATAAATGTAATATATGAATTGCTACTTATCTTTGAAAATATTGTTGTTTATTTTTCATATCTGAAAATATTAATGTTCGATGATTCTGTACCTTTTGAAATTTTTCTAAAATGAGTTAGTTTAATTTAGAATATAACATTCATCTTTAAATTTTTTAAATCGTTAGTATAAAATTAATTTATAATAGATGTTAGATAGAGTATAATATTCACTTAGGAATAAAATAATGTGCTTTATTATTATGCTATTAGGTTTAAACCGTGTGTCTGACCTTTGTATATAGTTTTATTTTTTTGTCATTTCTTGTATGTTGCTTCTGGATTTGTAAGATGTCCTGTGAAACGTCTTGGTGCAAGTGGATGTCCATATTCATTATATAATATATGGACGCGGATCAACTTGTGCCAACAAGAAAATTGGACAAATTATAATAAATTTTTGTATACGTTTTTGCGATAGGTATTAAGTAGCACCTAAACTAGTTTTATTGAATATTAGGTACTGTTAAGTAGAGAACCTAATCTATGAATTACTAAAATTGAAGTCATATTTATAATTTTTTTAGGGATAAATAATTATATTGTTTTGATTATTTATTTATTGGCTTGGTGATACTTGCTGATAGATTCAGATTTTATTTTATGTCAATTAAGTATTGTGATTGTCGCATGGCATAGTTTGATTACGTTGCACGTTAGCCAAGTGACTATTATTATTAAGTTAAATTTGTGACAAACAAGAAATATATTGCTTCAATTCCTAGATTTTGGGTATATTTGGGACACTAAGCTGAATATGGTTCAATGCATTTCCTTGAATCCTGTAACTTTATTATACGTTTTGTCTATCTTGTATTGTTTTCAATTCTTTTTGGTGGAGCGGCAGAGAATCCAGCTGCTAAATGTTTCCCATCAATTCACCTTTCCTTTATTTTAATCTTATCTTATACATGTCTGCTATTTTATTTTATTCAAGTCCACTTTGTCAGATACTAGCCAAGTTGTGTTAAGGGTACAATGACTTGGTTTTCTTTTCTCTTATGCTTTTTTTGGGTACAAATTTAATTACCTAAAAGTTTTACGGTAATTTACAGCAAAGCTTGAGATGAAAAACAAATGTAGATTGAACTATAAGTTTTACCCAAACCCTCTCAAATTTGTGATGCAGGTAGCAAAAACAATCCAGGCTCTATTTCCTGTACAAGTACCAAAGCCAAACGAGGCAGAAACAAAAGAACTTGAAGAAATGGAGAAACAGAAAGCAACCATTGACAGCAGAGCTCACACAATGGCTCGCCGTGAGCTCTGGGGAGGGCTTGGCTTTGTGTTGGTGCAAATATTAGCATCCATGAGGCTCACATTTTGGGAACTTAACTGGGATGTAATGGAGCCCATATGCTTCTATGCGACATCTATGTACTTCATGGCTGGCTACACATTCTTTCTCAGAACATCAAAAGAACCTTCCTTTGAAGGTTTCTATCAAAGCCGTTTCAGCACTAAGCAGAAGCAATTGATGAAACTTCACAATTTTGATATTGCAAGGTATAATCAACTCAGAGATGCTTCACCACCAGCACCCTCTTCCGAGTTGATTTCAACTATTGTTCACCCATTGAATCAATTTCATAGAAATATTTGACCTGTATTCATTGTTTCCGATTACCAGTAACAAAAATCGTAGTAAAAAGAAAGTCATACAATATGATTACGATGGTGAGGTAGAATTAGGCGCGGCTTTATGTACGATAGTTACAGAGTCATCTTTGTTTGCATTTTTGTTATACAACATACTAAACCTTTTTAAACAACTCATTGAATACTTTGCGGTCACCTGGGGCTTAAGTTCTTGGGTGAATTCTAAAACGGATTAAACAAAGTTTTTTTGACCAAAGAAGTCCAAAGTTAAGAGCTTCTTCTCTCAATTCTCGCGATTCTTAAAACAAAGTTAAGTAGCTTGTCGTTTTATTTTTCCTCAAAAAAAAAGAAAATTGTAAAATTTTCCAAGACATCGATGCATCTATTTGCCTCTCAAATATTGTGGAAAGAGACATGTAGGAATCATATATATATTCACAAGTCACAATCACTTGGAGGTTATGTGAAAGTTCCTTGCAAAGCCATACTGACAGCTAGTTTCAACCCAAATCATTGACATCATAATTCGGCCATAGACAGGTACAGATATACAAGTTGCATTGCAAACAAAATCCGATAAAAAGCATCCAGTAGTGTGCAATAACTTAAATATTCTCTAATTCTAACTATACGAGTTCAACTGTTAAAGCAGTAAAAATAGTCTGTTCTTAACATCGTTTAAAAAACACGACATTTTTAGAAGAATTTGATGGATGGCTGAAATAAAATCTAATTCCAGTTTTCAGAAATTTAAAAAGAAATCAAAACTTCTTTAAAACTAGAGTTAAATGGGCTATCAGTGTTGCAACGACAATAACCAATAAGAAATCATCACTGTTACTAAAAAAAATAAAAAATCATCACTATTTTTTTTTTACAAGCAAAAAAAAAAATATCATCACTATGTCACTTGATATAATCGATTTCAAAACATATTTGAAAAATAGGATGATATAGAAAAATAATGGACAATTATAGAATGCTAGTGTAAAACAAATTTACATTGACTGCCTATGATTTATATATCTAAATGAAAAATTACAATGAAACTTAGGAATGATTCAAGGAAAATGGCCTTCCTACAATCATCATCGACAAGAAAATTAACCAAGTGGAAAACCAAAAATTGTAATAATCCAATCTTTTCACTATGGTCAAAGTTTGCCAAATCAACGCACTGGTTAACATCTTGATAAACATGTTCCAATTTAAATATGTTCGATCCATATAGATAAAGGGCTTCTCGAAGAATGGGCTTCAAGTGGAAAATTCTGAGTCTTCTAAGCAAACATCATGTTGACAACAATGATGTAATCCATTTCAACAATAACATAATTGTAAGATTTCTGCTCATCCCCCCGCATGTTTCGCTCGCACCCAGTCAAACTGACCAAAATACCTCTGTGTTAGTTAACTAACGCATGCGTAAAAAAACGTGATTTAATTTTTACACATGCGTGACTTAAGTCACACTGCGTGGGTTAACTCACGCTGAAATTAACACCTCACGCATGTTTTGTTTTTGCAATTTTCAATTCTATGCATGCTTGAATGTTTAATAGATGGGACCTTAATGTCCAGAAGGCCAAGTGCATGATAAATATACGTTTTTCCTTTTCACTATTGGGACAGAGATCATGACAGTTCAAACATATATTTAGACATGAATATAGACAAAACAACAATCATATAGATCAAATTAGGCCCCACCAAAATTTACAATGAAATTTATACAATAAAATAGACCATGGATAACATGCAGGAGAGGTGAGGAATTACAAGCATGCAGGATTTGTGCTTTGGATGCGGTAAAAATCCTTATCACCAAATTACGTCCTTCAATAATTACTATCAGACAGAACCATCTAGAGCATCAACATCCATATCATCCATATGGGTGATATAAATGAGTCTTACATAATACATTATATTATTTTACATTTTTCAATTATTTAAATCACTCACCTACATTTTTTAAATAACCATACTACTCATCTAAAACTTTAAAGTATGTCCCACAATATACCTCACAATTGTATTTTATATTAATATATAACACCTTTTCAAATCATAATTTAATTTTATAATAGTTTATAAATTCAACAATCTATAATACCACGGTAGCAA
>Ga0315914_1009157_pt1 | contig 12870 bp, 3 predicted proteins | sample MpolenodulesMG_FD_203920 | JGI IMG/M metagenome (GOLD analysis project Ga0315914, IMG submission 203920) | Medicago polymorpha root nodule microbial communities from Los Angeles, California, United States - elongated nodules | ecosystem: Host-associated > Plants > Roots > Nodule | place: USA...
TAACTGTGGAAAGATTTGATTTTATAAAGAAAAATTTGAACATGCACTTTGTGTCTGATTAAATCTGCTTGCTCCTGAATTGGAATTTAGGTCCTGAAGCCGTTCAGAAGCTCTTTACTGAGGTTATTAGGAAAATGTGCTTCTGAAGATGAAATCAGCATCTGAACTCCAGAAGCTGGAATTTGTGCTCTTGAACAGCAGAGTTAGTGGAAACGTTGGAAGTTACTTTCTGTAGAATATCGATAGAGTTAACGATTAGAGTTTCATAGAATATCGATAGCTTAACATTACAAAAGATTATAAGAGAATATATAATAAAACTTAATGTACTCTAACTTATAAATATAAATGTTCGATAGCTTAAGCTCAATACTTTATTATCTAACACCTATTCTCAAACTCATATGTATCAAGAAGAAACATTGTGAGTTTGTCAAACAAAATACGAAAAACATACTAAATAATATAAAGTTCCAACATAGCTAGCTTTTTGGATGAGATCCAAGCTCGTTTAACATGGTATCAGAGTCAAGTTAAAGATTGTGATGTGGGAATTTGACTCAGTCCCACGCTAGGCGTGAGGTTGGTGTTGAAGTTGGTTACAAAGTTGTTTACAACGTGGGAATTGGACCGAGGCTCACGCTAAACGTGAGGGTGGATGTTGAAGTTAGTTTCAAAGTTGTTTGTAGTTTGTTGGTGTACCAGGTTGCTCAAGTTCCCAGACTGTTGTGTATATAAATATGTTTTAATACCCTTATCATTTGAGCTATTTTTGAGATGACATACAAACTCATTTAACACAGTGTTTATATCAATTGAGTTAAACTTATGACGAGCAGTCCATCCTTTCTAAATAAACAAAAATATAACTCAATTATCGTAATCATTTATTATAATAGTTTTGATTGTGTAGACCGATTTTGATCATTTTCCGTGTTTGAAAAGAAAATCTTAGAGCTAATCAATCTTCATACCTATTCATGAACTCTAACATTATTTTTAAAACAGCCAAGTCAATTAGCTATCCAACGATTACCAATAATAGTAGAAACTTTTGTTCTGTTTTTTTATTTAAGACACTGACTTGTGATCCACTTATATTTTTGGCGCCATCATTTCATGGGACCACGTTAAATTCAGCCACCAATATTATTGCATGGGTGGTAACTGCCCCAATTGCAATGTGTCTTTTTCCTCGTTCTAGAAGCTTTGTCATTTCAATAATGAATCAATAATCATTCATAAGTGTGAAGAATCATTATAGTTTTTGAAAAACTATAATATCGCATTTTATAGCTTTGTAAATCTTTGCTGAATTTACCATACACACCTTGTGTTTGGAATAGAGATTTTAATTCATTTTGCATTTAAAAAAAAAATAGTCCATGATAAGAATTCAAGTGCTTGTTTCGCTTTGTAACCCAAAAAAAAAAATAATTCAAGTGCTAAAAATGAGTTTATGAAAGAATGACAAACATGTTTAATTTTTCTATCAATAAAAAAACCAATGCACTTGGATTTAATTATTATGTTAGCATTTTTTCCTCCTTAACAAAGTTTGAAGCTTGGACATTTACATTTGCCACTCAAATTATTGAGGCTTGCCAGTCGGATTCAAATAAGTAGTAACTACTAATTTAATTTAATAACTTGATGATTATAATTTATTGACTCTTTTTTAAAGAACTAAAGTAAATAGTTCTTTTTTATTTTGCTATAGCATGTATGTCTTTTAGAAATCGAGTATCGTTTGAATGCAACTACAAAAACTAATCATTTGAACTAAGCAGAACCGTGATGTTCAATCCTTACGAATTTAACTCAGTTGATATTGACATTGCATAATATATGTAAGAGCCGAGGTTCAAACTCCAGACTCCCCATTCATCCTCATTTATAATGTGTAAGTTCAGTCCACTAGGTTACTTGACCCAAAAAGGAACCATAATGTTCAAATGGACATTATTTTCACATGATTCGGATACCTTTTGAAATAAAAGGGTCATAAATTTGATATTAATATGAAAATAAATGAACCTTTTGGACCATCAATATATTCCTAAAGACCTAAAAGACCTCCAGAAGGGCTTTTAGACCCTCTCAGAGGCCACAACGCCCTACAGAAAGGCCTTGAGGCCCAATGCGCGCCCTCCTCAAGGCGCCGCCTTAGTTCGCTTCTAGAAACCTCTAGAACGCGACTAAAATACCTAAATATCCTTATTACTTACTGCCTAAGTAAACACAAATCAAGCCCATAGAGGGCTATAAATAAACCCTCGAGAGCCTTCTACAGACATGACATAAACAATCTAAACCTAGATTCTATTATTGTACTTTTTGCAAGTACAGTTGGCGCCCCTAATCAATTTTTCCACCTCCACCTCATGGCCTTTCTGCCCTGCCGATGCCGCCGAGGAAGATAGCGAAGGCAACCCTTGTCGATTGATCACCTAAACGTCGGTGTTCGGTGAGGTCATGTCAGGCTACAAGAAAGCAAGAAACTATTGTCATTCAATTTCAAAGGATCGCCCGAATTTTGAGCTGCACAAAACGCCCCTCGACCTAGCGGCGATCTCGAAAAGACGAAAAGACGATGACCGGGGAAGACCAAACCAACATCAGGTCTCAAAATCTAGACGACGACATACTCTCTCTAAGCGATTCTCCCACCCTGAAGCAATTTTCTTTTGAAGGAATATCAGGTTCTATATTTCCAATATTTTGTGAGAAAATATATTATTTGATTTAAAGAAAATTTATCGCCTAATATATTTTGAGAAAATATAATATTTGATTCGAAGAAAATTTATCGCCTAATATATTTTGAAAAAATATACTATTTGATTTGAAGAAAATTTGTTGACCAATATATTTTGAGAAAATATACTATTTGGTTTGAAGAAAATTTATTGCACAATATATTTTGAGGAAATATACTTTGATTTGAAGAAAATAAAGAAAGAAGAATGATGAGTAAAACACAAGAGGTAAAACCAAGTTGTAGAAAGATTACTCTAGGTACCCCATTGCAGAAGTAATGTGTAGTATTGTTAAAAGGTCACATATGAGGGATTCTGGCGAGGAAAGTCTTGGTATTTAAGAGGTCCAAGTGACCAGCCTCTCTTTCCTGGGAACCCCTTTCATGTACCATTTACTTTGCAAACTGAGCTAACTGTTTAGTAAAAACATAAATAATGGATTAATAGTGTCAGACCCATGTAGAAGAATAAAATTGAGCAGAAAACTTAGTTCCAACTTCATAGGAGAAAGTAAAGACATAGAGAATAATGGAGTGAACAAACGACGAGATTCAATAAAAAGAAGAACTCACAAAATAGTAAGCCATAATGAAATGTAGAAAGCAATGGTCCCGCCATTAAGAGCTTGAAGATAAAACACGGAGTTATCTTAACCATTTTCGACCGTTGAGATTTGTTTTTGCAGGGTTTTAACGAGACACCCTATTTTCTTCCGATATTATTGTTGTCTTATATATTTGACTCTAGAAGGAATAAAAGGCATCTATACAGAAGCCGCCAACATTTACGTCAACCCAACCAATGGGCTCTGAACGTTGATTAGGAAAAATACGTCAACCTGACAAGTGGGCTCTAAACGTCGACTAGGAAAAATACGTCAACCCGACCAGTGTGATCTGAACGTCGACTAAGAAAAATATGTCAACCCGACCAGTGGGCTCTGAATGTTAACTCGGAAAAATACGTCAACCGGAACAGTGGGCTCTGAACGTCGATTAATAAAAATATGTCAACTCCACGAGGCTCTGAATGTCGTGTCAACCCTACGAGGCTCTAAACAGTTTTTAAGTCAACCCCTCGTGGCTCTGAACGCCCTGTCAACCCCTCGCGGCTCTGAATAGTTTTTAAGTCAACCCCTCGAGGCTCTGAATGCCATGTCAACCCCATGCGGCTATGAACAGTTTTTATGCCAACCCTTCGTGGCTCTGAACTAACGCGTCAACCCCTCGAGGCTTTGAATGCCCTGTCAACCCCTTGCAGCTCTGAACAGTTTTAAAGTCATCCATACGAGGCTTTGAACTAGGAATGCCAACCTACAAGACTTTGAATATAAAGTTGCCATCCCTTACAAAAAGCCTGAGTTACTACAACCAACTTACATGCTAAATTTTATCCGCCCACAAAGGAACAATCAACATTCGACAAAAAGCGTGAACAACACTGGTACAAACAACGCTCCAAATTGACGAACAATTCTACAAAGATATAAACATGAAATATAAAGCACAAACTATACTACAAAATTGGACGCAACGCCTACGAAATTTGACGCAACGCCATAGAAAATGTTCAACTCGTCAACATATTCTCCACAACGCCATAAAACGTCAACAATTATCAAAAGATAATCGCCATCAATCGCTAGAAAATGACTGAAAGGAAATAGCAGTTGCCAGCAATCGAAAAAATCACTTAAATAGGCGCACCACGAAGCTAAATAAAGGACAGACTTCGAAGGAAACAATAAATAACCATAAACAACATAATAATTCACAGATACAATCGACAAATTGAAGCAAAATAGAGCGCAACACTACAAGAATAAAAAATAAAATAAAATTGCAGCACGAATAGGAGACGAAGAAATACTAAAATACAAAATTCCAAGAAGGACTCATCCGCTTTAATTTACATCCAAAATAAAAATCACAAGTACTTAGGACGCCATGTACAACTCGCCCCGATAAATTACATCAACAAGGAGGTTACAGAGTACTATACCGCAAAACAGGGCTCGCCCAAGTTACAGAGTACTATATCACCAAAAAGGACTTGCCCATACCTTACAACCATTAACTCATCGAAGAACATGTAAATGCAGATATCACCCATCTTTCAATATTAAAAGAGCAACATTATAATTAATCATTTCGCCTTGTCCCAAGACTCATGATTGGGGGGCTGTGAAGGGTTAACGTGTAAAACAAATCAAACATATACCCTTAGGGCTCTTAAGCAAATTAGGATCACCCTAGGAGGGATCCTCCAAACACAGATGATAACACCCAGAGAAGCATACGAAGTATAAGCAAGATATAGCCAAAAAATTTAAGTAAATTAATCACTTCGCCTTGTCCCAAGACTCGTGCTTGGGGGGCTATGGACCGTCAATATATTCCTAAAGACCTAAAAGACCCCCATAAGGGCTTTTAGACTCACTCAAAGGCGTCAACGCCCTCCAGAAAGGCCCTGAGGCCCAAGGCGTGCCCTCCCCAGGGTGCCGCCTTAGTTCGCTTCTAGAAACCTCTAGAACACGCCTAAAATACCTAAATATCTCCATTACTTACTGCTTAAGTAAACACAAATCAGACCCATAGAGAGCTATAAATACAATCCTTGAGACATAAGCAGTCTAAACCCCTAGAATTTATTATTATACTTTTTGCAAGTACACCTTTATTAAAGGAAAAAAAATTAGAAAGACAAAAAGTCAAACATCTCTAATTTTTTTAAACGAAAAACTTATTTAACCAATAAAAATTATCATACTTTTTTTTTTCACCGCTCTATACCCACTCAACTATTCTCATGTAAAGAAATATTCAAGTAATTTATTTTTAATCCAATAATTGAAAATATTATTTTTTTAAGTCATGTTTTAACTTGTGTTATCAGTTAGTCCCACTATTTATTTTCATACTTTTTGTTATATTACTGATATTATCGTTAATGAAATGCTACAAGCATTTTTTCTTTAAAAAAAATATAAGCTAAATTACACAATTTCTTCCTTAACTTAATTTCATGTAATACTTTCGTCATTTATCTTTTTTTATCCCATTTTAGTCCTTTATATTATAAAATGTCAACATAATTATAAAAAAAAATCAAAAACTCCAAAAAAATCATCAAAACTCATCAAACTCATAAACAAATCCAAACCTTCAACATACAACCCTAAAAACTAAGATTTCATTGAAAAATCTCATAAAAAATGATAAAATATTGACATTTTATAAGATAAATGACTAAATTGATAAAAAAAAAAAGAGATACAGGATGAAAGTGTTGCTTAAATTTAAGTTTTTTTTGGTTACAAAATTTTAGGGTGAGGGCCAGAGGGGATGGTGCCCCAGTCCAAGTCAGGGAAGATCTTCGGGCTCAAAGAGCATTTACAAAGGTATTTACATTTACCTCCCTTCAAAGGAACTGCCGGGGTTAAAAGATGAATTGTGTCATTTTTCCAAAAATATATATTTGTTAGATTATTTAATGTTTTCATCTAGTTTTTTATTTTACATTTTTATTTATATTGTTATTTGCCCATCCGCACTTCTAGATTATTGCGCAGAACCTTGTCTAGTTGGCTGCGGTAGAAGAATTAAAACCTTGACCCATATGCATAATCTGTCATTGTTTCATTCATGATAAGATCATAAGATTAGACAAAATTCTTGGTATTCTAAATTATTATTGGTTCACATATTTTTTTAAAAGTTTTTCAAAATCTAGATTTACTTAAAATAACTAAATGTAAAAGAAAATTACAAGACGGAAAAAAAGTGTTTATCTTAAAAAATGATTCTTCAAAAAAGAAAGAAAATGACATGATAATGATGCCTAGTGGAATTGTCATTTTCTACTACATTTACCCTAACAATTATTCATCTATATTTTTCATTAATCAATCATTTTTGTTCACGTTCTTACAATCTTATACTTGACGGTGCAACTTTTCGGTGGAATTTTTTAGAAAAATAAATCTATTCCTAGTCACATATTAAGAATTATTGCAACAAACCCTACCCCCATTGTCTTTAAATACATCTCCTATCTTCATATAAATTCAACAAAAAAAACACTCAACCATCTTCTCAAACATGAATGACACTATAGTTCTGTATCCAGCCCTAGGTAGTGGACACTTGATGTCCATGATTGAATTAGGAAAACTAATATTAACTCACCACCCTTTATTTTCCATTAAATTTCTAATTCTTACACCACCCACCAAAAACACAAACACCAACAAAGACACCATTTCTCCACAAGAACAATACATAGCAAATGTTTCAGCCACATTTCCCTCAATTAATTTCCATTATATTCCTCCAATTTCATTCTCTACAACACTTCCAACACACTTACTTACACTTGAAGTCTCACACAAAAGCAACCATCATGTTCACAACATTCTCAACTCCATTTCCAAAACCACAAACCTCAAAGGTGTTATCTTAGATTTCCTCACCTATAGTGCCTCAGAAGTCACCACCAACCTTGAAATTCCTACTTACTTTTACTATACTTCAGGTGCTACCATTCTTTCCACATTCCTTTACTTTCCAACCATTCACCAAAAAGCTACAAAACCCTTCAAGGATCTTCATATGACTCTTAAAATTCCCGGGTTACCAAAGAATTTTTCGACAGATGATTACCCTAATGAAGCTAAGGATTCTGAGAGTAAAGGTTGCAAGATTTTACTTGACTCAGCGAAAACAATGAGGGAATGTGCTGGGATTATTGTGAACACTTTTGATGCTATTGAAGAAAAAGCTATTAAAGGTTTGAATGAAGGGGTATGTGTTCTTGATGGAACAACTCCATCTATTTTTTGTATTGGACCTTTGATTACATCTTCTTATGGAGGAGATGAAAATGGGTGTTTGAGTTGGCTTGACTCGCAACCTAGTCAAAGCGTCGTGTTTTTGAGTTTTGGAAGTATGGGGAGATTTTCTAAGGCTCAATTGAATGAGATAGCTATTGGATTGGAGAAAAGTGAGCAAAGATTCTTATGGATTGTAAGGAGCGAGTCGAACTTGGAGGAACTTAGTTTGGATGACTTGTTTCCAGAAGGGTTTTTGGAGAGGACGAAGGAAAAGGGAATGGTGGTGAGAAATTGGGCACCACAAGGTGCAATATTGAGTCACGAATCAGTTGGTGGATTCGTGACTCACTGTGGATGGAACTCAGTGTTGGAAGCTATTTGTGAAGGAGTGCCCATGGTTGCATGGCCTTTGTATGCAGAACAAAGGTTGAACAAAATGATTTTGGTTGAGGAAATGAAGGTGGCTTTGGAACTGAATGAGTCAAAAAATGGGTTTGTGAGTGGAAATGAGTTGGGGGAGAGAGTTAAGGAGTTGATGGAATCAGAAAAAGGGAAAGAGATTAGAGAGACAATTTTGAAGATGAAAATAAGTGCTAAGGAGGCAAGAGGAGGAGGTGGACCTTCTCTTGTTGATTTGAAAAGGTTAGGAGATTCTTGGAGGGAGCATGCTTCTTGGACTTGTTTATCTCCAAATTCCCCGTTGGTTTTTGCTTGAAAAATATAGAATTAGGTATAGAAAATAAGCTTAAAAAAGTGTGAAATTAAGAAGTGAATTTCTAGACACAAATTTAGTGTGTATTTGGTTATGTCACACTTTGTAAAACTAGCTCCTAAATTGAGTGGGAATGAGTTGAGAGACCGAGTGAATGAATTGATGGACTTGACCAAAGGGTAAGAGATTAGGCAACGGGTTTTCAAGATGAAAATAAGTAAGTGGTAAGGAGGCAAAAGAAAAAGGTGGAAGTTCACTTGTTCCTTTGAACAAGTTGGCTGAATTGTGGAAGCAAACGAAGCAGTGTGATATGGTTGATATGACTGAGTTTGCAATGTGATATGAGTATTATTATGTATTCCTAACCTATTTCAATTTCTTAAAAAAAATAGAATTTAGGAGTTATTTTTTATAAGAAAAGTTTTATTGATAATGAAAATACTAGCATAAGATGTGCAAAACAACTCTAAATACAACATAGAGCTAAATACACACATTGCCTTGTCCACATAGTAACATTAAAAAATAATTAGTGACCATATTGCACCACAAACCAGTCCCATGTAACATCAAAGGAGAATCTTAAAAAAATCCTAAAAGAGAAAACCACCATAATGTACATTATGTACCACTACACAATAATAACTCAAAACAGTCTACCTTCATCATTAGCATAATAGAAATCTTACGTATTAGATTAGATATAGGACAATATAACGCTAAAAAATCCATCGTTCCCAGTTCTTGCCATCAAAAACCAGAATGTTTGATCCAAAATCATTGATATTAATCTTGCTTTTCCAGAAATCAATGCTCACACTTCACCCAGTGTTTCCCTAGAATGATTCCCTTCACAATTCACTCGTGTTTCCCTTAGATTTAACCCAGGCTCTCTATTCCAATTGTTAGATCAAACTATGATCTATTTGCACAGTAAAAGTGCTTATTCAGATAAGTTGTTTTAAGAAAGATGAGAAAATAGCAAACAAAGTGTAATACTGAAGTAGAATAGAATAAAGAGAGTATCCTTGCAATGTGAATCTCACTAAGAATTGAATTTACACATTACAAAGCCTTTTATAGGCAAATTTGATACTTTCTTGTAGCACAAGCTATCTCACTAACTAACAAGTTTTGTAACAAAATTTCTAACTTGCTAAGTGACAATTATGGATTATATCTTAACAAGCCCTAATAGCCAATCTACATAGTGATTCAATTTGGCTCTGTATTGTGACTTTGATGTACATAATAATAATAATAATAATAATAATAATAATAATAATAATAATAAAAGATGTTTCTTTATTTATTTATTTTGTTTCAAAATGATAATAAAGTATGATTTGGTTGGACCTGAGAAGATGACTTGTTGGTTGAGATCTTTTGTGTGTAGGGATTAAGCTTTCGTCATCTGTTCCAAGCCACCTTGAGTTATTTTCCTTCGGATGGGGTGGTTTATCTACACGTGCTCCGACGCCAAAGTCATGAGGGGTTCACGAGAGTGTGGGACTAAAGATAGGGTAAGAAGCATGATACCTGACTCAATGCTAAGCCTAGTATATACAGTGGATAGTAGGGTTTTGACTGACGGACATGTGTGACCATTTGGGTGGTCCTCTCGCAATGGATCTAGACTAGACAGTCAAGATCCGTTGGTTCTGACCATTATCCAGTGGGATTTATGATGTGTCTATCATATGGTGTCGCCTGCTCCTGGGTCGGACCCGAGTCCAAACGAAGTGGGCCTTGGCCCAGTTCGAAACAATTTTACCCCAAGCTATATGCTAAGAAAGTCAGGTTATAGCTTGATAAAAGTCTTCACGAGGAACTCATTTTTAACAATGAGAGCTTTCTTGGACTCTGATGACATATCATTTTACGTTATCTTTAGCATATTTTTCAGTCATTTTTATTTAGTATTGTTCTAAGTTATAGGAGTTTTAGAACAATTTCCTATGGTTTTTGGGACGTTTTGGAATGTTTTCATTTCGAGTCATCTAATTTTAGTTTTCTCGAAACCAAGCAGTTCTAGGGTGTTTTTGATGTAATTAAAGGAAAAATCATGCAAATCGGCATAGTAAAGCAACTTGTGAAGATTTGGGAAGACAATGAATAAAGATCCAAGAGGCCCAAGAAATTACAAGAAGGAGAAATTCTATTCTAAGTCTCAAGTCAATTTATATGGAAGAAAACACCCAAAGGACGAAGAAATAGACGATTACGCGCAAAAAGTACACTGATGCGCCTCCTAGTGTGAAGTAGGCGCCCTCAGGTGCACAAAAGTACACTTATGCGCCCTAGAGTTTTTCCATTGCAGCCCCGGGTGCCCAAAAATGCACTTGTTTACCCCCGGGTGTCGGCCCGGGGTGTTATATTTCAGGAAATAACTTTGTTTTGCTACTTTTTGGTAACAATTTTAAGGCCCGGCCTAAGGTGGAAACAAAGCTTATAAATACAACTCCTCTCATTCATAATTCTTCATTCAGAACGAAGAACTTCAAGAGGTAGGCAAGCACTAGGAGCTTTAAGGGAGGAATCTCTCTTCAAACTCGAAGTCTCTAGGGTATGTTTTATTTCGTTTGTAATTTGCCTTTAGTTACCATAAGTAACTAAAACTTGTTGGGTAGGGTTGTACGATAAATCTCTATTTTATTTGTTGGATCTATTTAATTTAAGTCTTTTTATTCAGTTATTTTAAGAGTCCTGTTTAATTTTATTATGCAAATTCTTACTGATTTCACCCGAATTAAGGCAAACTTGGGATGGCGCTAATTAGGGAGGTGACATACCCAATGCATCCGTGAAAATGTACCTAAATAAGGAATTACCTAAGATAACAGTGTTAACCATCCGAATTAGGGAAATGGTTATAACAACGGGGTATTAACCTAGGATTAGGACCAAATACTAATTAATTAGCATAATAATTTCACTCTTCTTTCATACTTGGTAAGGTAGACGAGATAAGGCTTCCCGTTTGTAAAACTACCGAGAGGGAGAGTATGATAATGTACTTCTAAGATTCATAGATGAAGGAACCTTTAAGACCGTTGAGAATTTAGGAACATTAATTTAAATATATGCTTCAATAGGATTGACGACCTTTAGAAATGACACGCGTAGAAACTGATGAGCAAAACCGCAAGTGTACGGTTTTACCGAAATAGTAAAAATAGAGTATCGTTCCAACAGGGAGTTGTTCAATTTAATTAACTTTTTGGAGATGATTAGAAGAGAGTTTAGTTGTAAAGATTGGCTTTTTAAAGGTTGAAGAGAATAATAATAAAAAGCGCCTTGGGATTATTGGTTCATCATAATAACGAATCCTTCATAAACAAACCCTAAACCATAACTTTATATTCGACCTACTTTCTAAAGGAAAGTTTCTCTTTAGCGTGAAGGTGAGAAAAACCACAAGAAGGAGGGGTTGAATTGTGTTTTTGGAAACTTCTTCTTTTACGTTCTTGATAACTATCCTCAGGTTCAGAGTCTGAAGTAGTTCAGAGTCTATGTGCAGCGGATAATGTAAAGAACAGAAGAAGAGAGAACACAAACAATTATACAGGTTCCTTCCACAAACTGGAAGTAGTCCTGTCCTCCTTGCACTTCCAAGGAGAGTTCCACTAAAATGTAATCTCAAATTACAAGTTTCTCAATCACACAAGAAAGAGACTTATCTTTGCTCAAGGACACCTCCAAGAGACTTCTATGCTTAATCACACAAGAGAGAGACTTCTATGCTCAAGGACAACTCTAAGAGACTTCCTTTGCTCAATCACAACTGAAAGAGACTTAACTTAACAATTACAAAGAATTGAATAAGGTTTTGAATACTTGATATACAATTAGAGGTATTCACAATACAATGCGAAACAGAACAGACTCTGTTTTTCTAAACACTTAAGAATTCTAAGATATAAACAATTGAAAGAATTCTCTAAGTTGTTGATGTTATTTTTTCGACGTTTTGCACAGAGTATTGGCCTTGTATGCGTGTATATTGTCTAGATGTTATTCTCTAAGTCTTCATCCCTATTTATAGAGGAGTTGAGAGACGTTGAGAATTTAGTCGTTACATCAACTTGTCTTGCTTTGAAGCTTTGATTCTTCACGCTTGATCTTTTGCATGATTTGATAGTTGTCCTATGAAGAACTACTTTTAAATCCATTCCCATATTAAAGGAACAACGTCTGCAACAATGTTACTATTATCTTTGTCTTGTTGTAAAGACAAATATTGCAGAGATGGTGGTTGCAGAGTTCGTGGCCATACACTTCGTACATTGTCCTTTGTCAACTCTGGTGAAGTAGCTTCTGACGAAATATGCTTCTGATGACCATTGCTTCTGATGACCTTGCTTCTGATGACGTGTCTTCAAGAGCTCTTCTTCAGACCCGTTTCTTCAGACACAGTTCTTCAGACGCATTTCTTCAGATGCATTCTTCCAGACGCTTTTTGCTTCAAATAAAATTCCTTTGCTCTTGAACTTGTTCAATCAGAATCTTTATGAATAGTACTTTGATTATGGATCCTGTACACTTGAACAAGTTGTTTAGCATATCCA
>Ga0315914_1009158_pt1 | contig 12870 bp, 9 predicted proteins | sample MpolenodulesMG_FD_203920 | JGI IMG/M metagenome (GOLD analysis project Ga0315914, IMG submission 203920) | Medicago polymorpha root nodule microbial communities from Los Angeles, California, United States - elongated nodules | ecosystem: Host-associated > Plants > Roots > Nodule | place: USA...
CTTTGAACAAAATTTTATATAATAATGCTATATTGTTGGGACATTTAAGATAAGAATTTTGACTTAAAAAAAAAGAATTAACTTATATTTGTTACACTGTTGATTGAAAAAGATAAACATGGTTTGTCATGTTTGTAATAACTTGTAATTCTCAAACATGAATCTCTATTCGTTTAATCAAACTAAAAATTTTCCATAAAAAACACCGTTTATAATTTACAAATGTTAGCAGAATAAAAAAACAAAATAAAAGAATGATTATATAATATCACAAGTTATACATTTTTTTATGAAAAGAACAAGTTATACATATTATTGATCATATAATATTACAAGTTGATGGATGGTCTAGTGGTTGTGCTAGTTTACCTCAGTTTGTAGGTTTGAATCTTGACTGCATGATTTTTATCGGATAAAATTCATTGAATTCCACTAAATTTACATGAGACTCACATAATTTAATGAGACCCATATGAATTTAGACTAAAATAAAAGAATGTGTGTATTAGAGAATATATTCCTAACAATCCTCTTTGCGAAAAGCAACATTTACGGGAAATTGAACCGTGATCCTAGAGAAGAAAAGACACCACTTTCCACTTAACCATGACAGTGGTTCGAAATAAATATGAACATTATTGCTATATAACTTTTCAGAACAATGCTAAAATTAATACTTTCTCCGTTCCTATATATAAGCACCCCTTTATTAGGGGCAACGAGTGCTTATATATAGGGAATGAGGGAGTAATTGTTTGTCTTCACTGAGTGACATGATTTTCTTTGTAAATATAGACAATCTTAGGAAAGTAAATACAGTGCGAAATTCATATGTTTATGCGTCAAAATTATGCTTAAAAACTAAAATATTGCCGACATTTTTTCTTTTCTCTAATGTATTAGTAATTGAAATTGAAGTAACTTTATTCTAAAAACTTTCATTGATACGCTTCATGTCAAGGACTCTTACTTGAACACAACACCTCCAAACATCAGCTTTATAACTCAACAACCAAGTACATCCTTGTTTGCACCTACAAATGACTCAATCGTTTAGAGAAATACAAAGAAAATATATATTAATGCTTCAAAACTCAATTTATAAAAAAAAACCAATTTATAAGTTTTTTTCAACGACAAAACAAAAAATTCATTAATAAGGCAACGTACACTCACCTATGAGATAAAGTACAACGGGTCCTCTTGTTACCCATCATCCACTTTATTAATATGTTTTATTTTCTTATTTTTATTGAATCAATAATGATTATGTCAACCACACAGTCAAGCTCAATAAATTAATGTGTTTCATTTAAACTCGAATAGTTTAGACTTAATTACATTTTTTACTCTCATATTTTCACTCACGAAATTCGATCCACCATTTGAAAATCATCCAGTTTTTATTTCTTTATCCAATATTTAGGCATAAAAAATACGGTGATGTGATATATTTTAAAATACGTCATACGCTCTAATGACACAGAATGATCAATACTCATGAAATCACCTCAGAATTTCTTAAAAGCTTCAATATAAATATAACATCACCATTTAGTTAAAAAAAAAAAACTGAAACATGGACCAAAACTGAATGATTTTAAAATACTAATTCTGTGAGAAAGTAACAATAAGAAAACCAAAACTGTAATTAAGACAATAGTTTGAGAAACTTGAGAATAAATCTTACATACATAACTTTTTGTCCTCTTATCAGAACATATAATAATTACTCTATGTCTCAAATTAATTGATACAATTTAATCATGTGCACATATTAATTGATATTAGTATGAGATGAGAGTGAAGGAGTAAAATCTCATTTGACCGAGAATGAAAAGGATCTTCAAAATAGACATGACAGACATGAGCAAAGCTAATTATTACAGTATCTTGAACTTGATGACCCCCGTGGTGCACGCATTAGTCGTGGTGCACGCACAACCTTTAAATTATATCTTAAATAAAAAACAAACAAAAAAATTGACATAAACCTCCTTGATTTTGTGGTTAACTGCTTAGTGAAAACTGAGCTTTTGTGTTACAAAAATTCTACTCTATATTAATATATATTTTTTTTAAAAGTGGCAAAAAAAAAAACATTGTTTACCGTATAAATGCCATAAACGGTGCAAGTCTAATATTTGTATGTGTTTCAATATCAAAGCTGACTAAAATGGAGGTGTTTGTGTTTCCCACAACAACAACAATAATCACATTTGTTCTAACAGTTCTACTTGCTGTGATTCCATGGCATCTCTTCAACAATTTTTGGCTTAAGCCAAAGAGGTTTGAGAAACTTCTCAAAGCTCAAGGTCTTCAAGGTGAACCATATAAGCTTCCATTCTTTGTAGACAACTCAAAACAAAACTATATGTTGAAGTTGCAACAAGAAGATAAGTCTAAATCCATTGGTCTCTCCAAAGAAGTTGCACCATCTATCTTCTCACCTTTTTATCAAACTGTTCATAAATATGGTACGTACATCTTTCTATTCTGTTTTTTTTTTAACCAAAGTACACTTTAGGAGAAAATACATTGTTTGGAAATATACTTTCATAAACATATGTGAGTTTTTAGAAATGTGGGAGGTGAGGAAATTTTCTTCCTTAGGATGTACTCTGAATTTGGGCTGTGTTCTAACTCAATCCAAAAGCTAGTTTCATGTACAAGTATTACTTACCTATATATTAGTCGAACTCCAGATTACCAGAGTTGCATTTTCCCGAGAACAAGAGAGTTAAGAATAAAACAGGTTTAGGTGGTTTTGGTATGTAGAGAGAAGAAATGTAGATTTTATACTAAGGAGAAATGATCAGATGGAGGATAGTCAGATCACGAGAGACGGAGATAATATAAACTACACGCTTGTCGTATCACGAGAGTTTTTTTAAAACTAAATGCTTGTCGGATAACGAGAGTTTTCATTGAAGAGATTGCATGGTAAAAAATTACAACCATTACTCTGCTTTCAGGGATGTAGGCACAATTGGCCGAACTCCGTGATCAATTAATCATTGTATTCTTGTGCGTTTATTTATTTGTTCACTTTATAATCGGGTTTGCTGTTCTAACATAAAGGATATGCAGGAAAGAATTCCTTTTTATGGGAAGGTACAATACCAAGGGTTATCATCACAGACCCTGATCAAATTAAGGACGTCTTTAACAAGATCGAGGACTTCCCCAAACAAAAGTTAAGACCCATTGCCTTGTATTTGAGTGTTGGTATAGTACATCATGAGGGTGAGAAATGGGCTACACATCGAAAGATTGTCAATCCGGCATTTCACATAGAAAAATTGAAAGTAAGGTTTTTACTTAGCTAATTATTTCAATTTTGTAAATTAAATTTCTAACTTTTCTTCTTATATTATGATTTACTTCATACTATAGGGTATGCTGCCTGCATTTTCTCACAGTTGCAATGAAATGATAAGCAAATGGAAGGGATTATTGTCATCAGATGGAACATGTGAGGTTGATGTTTGGCCTTTCCTTCAGAATTTGACGTGTGATGTAATTTCTCGGACAGCATTTGGAAGCAGCTACGCAGAAGGAACAAAACTATTTCAACTTCTGAAGAAGCAGGGTGTTCTTTTGATGACAGAACTACAAACAAACACTCCATTATGGTACAAAATAATATATAAAGTTGTTAAATATGTTTCAAGTTTAATTGTACAGAACCAGAAGCTAGTTAGAAAGCTTCTATATGTTGTTACACACAATCCAAAGTACCTAATATAATGAACCATGTTGCACTTATTATACTATGATATTAATCAAGTGCCTTCCCTCACAATTAACAACACTGGATAAATGTATTTTCTAGGCCTTTACCAACAACTAACGAGAGGATTATGAAAGAAATTGAAAGAGATATCCGTGATTTACTTGAGGGAATCATTAGAAAACGTGAAAAAGAACTGAGGAACGGTGAAACCACCAATGACGATTTACTAGGCATACTTTTGCAATCGAATCATGCCGAATATCAAGAACATGGAAATAGTAAGAATATTGGAATGACCACTCAAGAAGTGATAGATGAATGCAAATTGTTTTACTTGGCAGGGCAAGAGACCACCTCAAGTTTGCTGGTTTGGACAATAGTGTTATTAGGCAGGTATCCTGAATGGCAAGAACGTGCAAGGCAGGAAGTTATGCAAGTTTTTGGGAACCAAAATCCAAACTTCGAAGGACTAAGTCAACTTAAAATTGTACGTATTGATTATTCTCATGTTTAAATTTCAAATGATCTTAGTACATGAAGTTTTGTATCCATCTCTCTCTTTACTGATATTAAAGGGGTGATTTCAAATTTGAGGTTTCTGGTTCAAACCTTGTAAAAAATAAGTCAACCTAGGTAGGAGATGAATTGGTATGAATCCCCACTAGGACCATCTATGCAGGAGGGAACTTGTGGAAATTAGTGGAGATCATGTCAATTGTCGAGAGAGAGATATATAATCACCCTTAACAATTTCACATGAAAATTTGACGTGAGAAGATTGTTTTTAATCACACAATTTCATTTTGATGATTATTACTACATAATCTTTTTTGGTACTATCTGATAATTATTTTTTTTGCTTCCATAGGTTACCATGATTCTGTACGAGGTACTAAGGTTATACCCACCTATAATTGGCTTAGTCCGAGCTCTTCGAAAAGATTTGAAACTTGGAAACCTTTTGTTACCTGGAGGAACACAAGTTTCGCTACCAGTACATTTGATTCATCAAGATCAAGATCTATGGGGTGATGATGCAAAGGAGTTCAATCCTGAACGGTTTTCTGAAGGAATTGCGAAGGCAACAAAAGGCCAAGTTTCGTATATCCCTTTTGGATGGGGTCCTAGAATTTGTCTTGGACAAAACTTTGCCTTATTAGAATCAAAGATAGCATTATCATTGTTGCTGAAGAATTTCTCATTTGAACTTTCTCCTAATTATGTGCATGTTCCTATGACGGTGCTTACTTTGCAGCCAAAACATGGGGCAAGCATCGTTTTGCATAAACTTTAAGAGCATGTCCAATGGAGTTACTTAGTAGCTTAACTTTTGTAAAATAAGACACTATTGCTTCATGTAGGAAACCACATTGATGAGTTTATCCATTTAGATAAATTTGTTCCAATATTAAGGTTTTCTACTCCTAATATCTATATTTTTGTTGAGTGTTGCTGATTTTGTTTTCTGCTTGCGTTACATGTCTATATTGCTGCTTTGTTCAAAACCTGTCTACATTTGCTGCTGGTTATCATGTGTTGAACTGGTGTTATTGATGTTTATTCTGATGGAACAAAATGAATGAATTATTCTCATTAAGTGTAATCAAAGTAGGAGTACAACTTATATAAAAGAAGCAAAAGACTCGAGAAGCTAAGCTACACCAATTGTATGCTAACATAAACTCGAATACAGTTAGTTAGAAGTAACTAACTATATAACTTGTGGAACAAGTTATCTCTAGTAAGGCTTATTATCACTAATCTCTTCATTATGCAATAATATTGATTTCATTTTGATGCCGATGTTGCTGGAGTGATGTCCCTTTGTTTTGGAGCTGATATTTTTTTAAGCAGAAGATTTTTTTTTTAATTGGTGTAATCAAGAAAAGAAGATTTATGAGGATGTCCAATAAAATTATTTTTTAGAGAACTTTAGATAGAATGAAAGTGTTATAATTATAGCAGAATAACAGTTAGAAGGCAAAGTACTTAGGAGGCATACAAAGTACACAGAAGTCAGGAGGCATTGAAAAATACCTGTCAATGTAATAACCAACTTTGGATTGATTCTTTTGGTTAAACATATGAAGAGTTATAAAGATTGGAAAATCGCATTGTCAAAATTTAAATTATGAGCAGAAAAGAAAGATGGAAAGAATGAGAAATGAATTTGATGAGATGCAATTGAGTTCACAAAGAAACTAGGAGTCTGAATATTATGAATTGGACAAAGAAGAGATCAAATATGAACCTTTTTTTAGGCTTTTCTTTCTCAACTTTTTCGTTTGTGACTGCATCTCCTCTTCCTTCCTATAAATATGCCACATAAAAACCATAACCAATTTTTTTAAAGTTCTTGCATAATGAAAATATAATAACATGATTCAAGCAACCAAAACAGAACATGTAAAACATGTAATTGAAGGGGAAGATAATTTTGTTAGGTATTTGTATTGGCTGAATTGTTGCTAAAACAAATATCCATGTTTGTGTTGTTGAAACCAATGTTCCAACATGACTCAAGCATGTATGTAAGATGTTGGATACGATGTTCCAACATCCTGGCACGGTTCAGTGTGCCATGTATCTTGCTTGTTTGTACGCACACCTTATCTTTAAAAGGAAACAATATTTCCTTATCTTGTTGACCAAGCAACGCGCATATCTTTACAGAATCAGCTGTGGAATATTCCTAAAGTTGTGATTATATTTTAGAAAATATTTGTTATTGTTTTGGACGATCCTAAAGATGTTCCGACATTTTAGGACTTTCCTTATTTGTCTGTGATTCTTGTTTTGCAGATCAGCTGGACGATCTGTTTTGTTCTGAAGTCCAACTAAAGTATTTGACCCGAGCTGCTTTAGTATATAAGGGAGACTTCAAGACCTAATGAACTATTCAAGCCGTCATTCTAAAAAGTTTAGATTTTTAGGGTTTTGAGTCTACATGTGTTCTATCCTTGTATCATGTTGATGCAAGTCTAGTACCTTTATTGTGAGCCTTTCTTGTGTCGTTTGTGATACATGTTAAGGATTGTGTGTTGAGTTGTAAACTCATGTGTACTACACCAAAGTTGTGAAGTATGGCGTTAGTTGTTTTGTTTGAAGGTAAATTCATCTTTGTGTTTGTTGTTTGAGGTCTGATAGGTCACAGGGGCTGTGACTGACCATAGGATAGTGAGATTGGATCTCAGATCTAGGAGTTTCTAGGTTGAAATCTAAACGGGTAGGTCCTAGGTCTTTAGTGTAAACGAGGAATTTACTGAGAGCTATAAAATAAGGACTACACTAGTGGATTTCCTTTATGGCTTGGTTGCCCCTAGAGTAGGTGTGTTTGTCACCGAACTGGGTCAACAAATTCACTGTGTTCTTTACTTTCTTGTCATTTACTTTCTTGTTTTTATTTTTGTTTGATTTGCGATGTTGAAACATTGAATGGAACATTATAAACGTTGAAACATCACACGTAACATATTAAAACAAGTACGCAAGAATTTCAAATTTTATCCCTTTGCTTTAAACTGTGATGTCCTATTCCTCGTGAGCTTAGCTCAGTTGGTTGGGACAATGCATAAAATATGCAAGGTCCAGGGTTCAAACCCTAGCCACTACAAAAAAAAAACTGTGATGTCCTAAAAACTTTCTACATGAGAGGATTTATCAACAAACATATTAATGGTTCAGACCTCCCTCCTTCCTTATTTCAAAGCAACCCTTCATTGGTTATTTTATTTATAGAAGAAAAAAGTGATGTTAAAGTTGGATCGATCAGTCTGATACAGGGCCGTCCCTATAAAATTGGAGGCTCGACTCTCAAATAAAAATAGGTCCATGATATAGATTAGTAGTAAAATGTCTAGGAGATTTATCTCTAGAAACCTTCACAAGTAAAATTTCTTTTAGACCTTTTTAGCTAATAACTCGATCATTTTAGACTTGCCAGAATCCCAGTTTCTTGGATCAAATACATCTACACCAATGTGAGCTCATTAACATTATCAACATTTTCATTATCATCTAACAGGACAGGATTCAACCAAGTTAAATTAGCATGTGACATTTCAAACTAACAGATTCAACCAAGTTAAATTAGCATATAACCACTTATTCAATTGAATGGCAAGGATTAAAAACATATCATGTGTATTCTCATCCACCCTATAAGGCTATAACCATCTCGTTGACTCAATTTTCCCAATTCATTCGTTAAAACCATTCCTTTTTATTATTCTTAAATTAAATTAAATTGCATCATCATTTTCCAGCAACAATAGATTGAATTGTAAAAAAAAAATAAGAATAAGAAAAGTAACAATAAATTGAAGTGGCTCTATCATGTTTTGTTTTTGTGAAATTTCATAATTTTGCTCATATCAACAGAATAGTAATAAAATTAGGAAAGAAGAATAAGTAATTAGCAAAGAGCAATTTTCAAACCAACCTTCAATTTCGTTTCTCTTTCTCCCTTTTTGGTGTTCAATAAAAAATCAAAGAAAGGAGAACTAGAGGATATATGGAGGTTTGATTGGTGATGGTGACGGGTGTGTGTGACGGTGCACGGCTGAGAGATGGAGGTTGGGCGGGGACACGAGGTTGGGGAGAACTGAGAAGAAGAGGGTTGAAAGAAAGAAACACGACTGTAAGGAGTGAGGTTAGGGAAAGTGTTTTTTTCTTTCTTTAAGTTGGATGGGTATTGGACTACAATTTTTTTGAGGCCCATGAATTTGGGAGACCCAGCTCGGTTGAGCTGTTTGCACTTCCCCAAGGACGGCCCTGGTCTGATGACATCACTAATGTTGCAAGAATATTAATCAAGAGATCAAATACAACATGATCGACCATCTTCAGAACAGAGCTTTGTCATTAGAGTACAATCCTTAGTACAAAATATGTTCTTACTTCGTTTAGAACATAGTGTATTAGAGTCAGAATGTTGACTTTAGAGTCAAAATTTAATTTTATGGTCTTGCATACTTGAACAAACGTTAGAGTATTCAATTATTTTTCTATACATTGTTATCATCAAAACCAAAGATCTACTGAATGGTATCCAGTTGAGTCTTCATTTTAGCTTGAGTCTCTGATTGTCTAAAAACTATCCTCTCAGAGCTTCTTTATTAGGAGATTGTCTAAAAACTATTTTTTATTTTGAATTATGCTAACAAATACTTTTAGGACACTAGTTAAGAAGTAAAAAAATATAAATAGATAATAAATCTAATGTATAAAAAGTACAATTTTAAAGTTTCAAGGTGGTGAATTTTCTAAAACAAACTTTCTCTTTTAATTTTATTAACAAGTACCTTAAAGAATTCTTAAATAAGCTTCACGTGTACACGTCATTTATAATGGTACGAAACTAAATAGCATGTGAGTAAATATGTGATGATTTGAATCTTTGATCAAACAATTAATGAGATGAAGTAAGAAAGAGTGCCACGTGTACTCTTCAAAATCATGAAGCCAAATGTTTATAACTAGTGTGTCGACCCGTGTCAAGCACGGGCTAGAATTTCGTCATATTTGAGGGAAAGAATATCGTAATGTATCAAATGTTAATTAACAAAAAAATTTATATGTAAGACTTAAAGTTTTGGATGAAGATGTGGTGGTATTATTTTCACTTGCATGGTTTCTGATCTTTCTCCAAATTGTCGATCTACACCAGTGTAGGCTCTTCCAGAAATTTCAACGGTGGTATCACATCTCGGTTCAATATTATGGGGGAGCGGGAGTGGTAGTTGTTCTTGGTAGTGGATCACGAACATAGAGATCCGGACAGTTAATGGAGAGATGCTAACGTGTCAAGTGTGAGTTAAAATTCCACATTGTAAATGAGAATAGATGCGAGCAACATATAAGTGAGATTACGTGACCTTGATGTTTGGCCTTTCCTTCAGAATTTGACGTGTGATGTAATTTCTCGGACAGCATTTGGAAGCAGCTATGCAGAAGGAGAAAAACTCTTTCAACTTCTAAAGAAGCAGGGATTTCTTTCGATGACAGCACCACGCACAAACATTCCTTTATGGCGGTATGACTGTAATATATTATTTTTTCATTCATATTCACAATAAGATAATACAATCATTATATATACTGATACATGCACACTAAGATAACTACAACAATTAGACAATAACTCCATAATAAAATAAACTGCTTAAACCACCATAACCATTATTTTATCATTTATTAAGTATCCTATCCCTATGTTTCAAGTTTAATTGGACATTACCAGCAGTGGGTTTGAAAGCTTATGTATGTTGTGATCTTAGCATTTATTAATAATCCAAACTTCGAAGGATTAAGTCAACTTAAAATTGTATGTATTTTTCATTCTCATGTACAAATTTGAAATGATCTTAGCACAAGAAATTTTGGATCTATCTTCTCTTTACTGATATTAAAGGGCTCATTTCAAATTTGAGGTTTCTGGTTCGAACCTTGTAAAAAATAAGTCGGCCTGGGTAGGAGATGAATTCGTATGAATCCCTTCTAGGACCATGAATCCCCGGAGGGGGGGACCCTTGGAAATTAGGGGAGATCATGTCAGTTGTTGAGTCAGAGATACATAATCTCCCTTATTAATGTCATGTGGAAATTTGACATGAGAAGATAATTTTTAATCTCACAAATTCTTTGATGATTATTAATACATAATCCTTTTTGGTACTATCTGATATATTTTTTAGTTTTCTTGCAGGTTACCATGATTTTGTATGAGGTACTAAGGTTATACCCACCTGTAGTTTACTTCATTCGAGCTCTTCGAAAGGATTTGAAACTTGGAAACCTTTTGCTGCCCACAGGAACAAATGTTTCCCTACCAATACTATTGATTCACCAAGATCAAGATCTATGGGGTGATGATGCAAAGAAGTTCAAACCTGAAAGGTTTGCTGAAGGAATTGCAAAGGCAACAAAAGGACGAGTTTGTTATTTCCCTTTCGGATGGGGTCCTAGAATTTGTCTTGGACAAAACTTTGCCTTATTAGAAGCAAAGATAGCAATATCATTGTTGCTGCAGAATTTCTCATTTGAACTTTCTTCTAATTATGTGCATGTTCCCACCGCGTTGCTTACTTTGCAGCCAAAAAATGGATCAAGCATCATTTTGCATAAACTGTAAGAGCATGTCCAATGGAGTAACTTAATATCTTAACTCTTTTAGGTGATTTATCATGAAACATGAGTTTTTTTTTTTTAAATAAGACACTATTGCGTCATGTAATAAACCACAGGGATGAGTTTATGAATTTGGAGAAATTTTGCTTCAATATTGATTTTGGTCACCTGTTCTAGCCTAAAACTGATAATGCTCCACAACATTGGTGTTTTTTTTTTTTATTTTATTTTTTTACAGTTAATTGAACCTGGTTCGCCATCATTAAACCAATTTTTAAGAGCTTTTAATACATTGAAAAAAGGTGTGTGGTCATAGGATTTAAGACAAAGGATTAGTGGTTTATTTCCTGACGAGGTTGTTGCTGGTTTTTGATATTTCTTCTTTCTGGTTTCTGTTTGTCTCTCTTTTGGCATTGTTGGATTATCGAAATAGGGTGTGAGCATAATATCTGATAAATTTTCTACTCCTGCCTGATGTCCATATTTTTTCCGAGTGTTTCTGATTTCATCTTGATATGATAACATGTTTCAAGCATTAACTATCTCTTCTAGTGTAGGAAGTTTCAAGTCATTACCTATTATAAGAGAACAAAACATATAAAAATATGTAATCCAAGGGGAAGATAATTTCAGGTGATCTGGTTGACGTGTATTTGGACTATTTGGAAAGAACACAATGCACAAATTTTTATACTAAGGAATTAATATTGAACCAGTTACTAGATCACATTAAGATTAATTTTTGGTAGTAGTTGAAGACAAGCAAACCAAATTTTTTTTCCGACTTTAATTCGTGGTGGTCTAATCATATTTGGTTTGCATGTGCTGTATTGCCTAGTAATGTTTTTATTTTGGTTTGATTGCTAACAAGTGCCCTGAGAGCACTTGTCAAGGAAACTAAAAGGAGTGGTTTAACATTTGAAATAACAACTTTTAGACATTTGAATTTAACAATTTTTACCACTTTTCAACACATTAATTCTATTTTGGTTCTCTTAACCAATGCCCTAATGACACTCTTTAGCATTTCCCTTTAATTTATATTGTTTTTGCTCCCATTTAGGCACTCCTGGTGCTTCAAATGTCTGCTTTTTTGGTTTAGTGTTTTTGGCCTCTTAATTTTTTTTCTTATCCCCTTGTTTTAAACAGTGATGTCCTAAAAACTTTCTATAGGATAATTTTATCCCCTCCTTTCTTATTTCAAGGCAACTCTTTATTGTTTAATCTATTTATAGAAGAGAAAAAGTGGTGTTAAGTTGGATTGATCAATCTGATAATATCACTAATGTAGCAATACAATTAATCAAGATATCAAATATTAACATGAAATTGTTGCACAGATAAAAGTTCTAAACTGATCAGTAACTTCATATTTAGATGTCGAAATTTAATTAAAAAAGATCAATCTAAACATTGTTCTACCTACAAGAGAAGAAAATCAGAATTTGATCAGAATGGTGTATTCACTGTGAGATAAAAAAAAACAGCAATAGAAGGAAAAGAACAAGGATTTGACATTTTTGGAAAAAATAAAGAAGGAAAAAACAACATTGATCAATGATTGCGTTGCTCAATTATATTGCAGAATATTTTTGCTAAAAAAAATGTAATATGGTCCAATTTAAAAGCAAACTGAAAATAAACATTGATTGAACAATATGGGAGCAGTATGAGCAAAGGAAGCAGTAGAACCAATTACAAGTCAAATGATTGAACAATACTTGATTAGAAGCAACTGTGCATCAAGTCTTGCACTATTTTCTCTGCTAGCTAAGCGTTCGATTCATCTAGATGAAGTAAATGGCAAAGTAAATAAAGTAACACGTCCTACTTCCAAAAAAAAAGCCATATCAATCAATATCAGAGAGATTTTAGTAGGTAAGAAATAGTATAGGCAAAGTAAACGACAAACAAAAAAAATAGTCTGTCAAACAATATAGCTTCAACATTCAATTAACCAAAGCAAATAAAGTAGCATGTCCTACTTCCATGCTGCAAACAAAAAG
>Ga0315914_1009160_pt1 | contig 12866 bp, 6 predicted proteins | sample MpolenodulesMG_FD_203920 | JGI IMG/M metagenome (GOLD analysis project Ga0315914, IMG submission 203920) | Medicago polymorpha root nodule microbial communities from Los Angeles, California, United States - elongated nodules | ecosystem: Host-associated > Plants > Roots > Nodule | place: USA...
TAGTATCATAACTCAAATATGTTTTCTCTTCACCAGGCATCAAATCTAACATGTAATCGTTTATCTGATCCACTATGGAGTTGGTTGGAGCAAGTATTGCTTTGTCTTGAAAATATGATATATCATTGATACTATCTAACAGATTTGGATACGTGCTCTCAACAATAGATTGAACATGATTGCCTGTGCTATGTATAAGTAGTTCGGGAGGAATGTGAACTGATATATTGACGTCATCTATGAGCCCAAGTTTCCCATCACCAATTGCCAAAACCCAATCAGAGAACAATCTTCTTTCTTCAATGTCATCGGGCGATCCACCACTTAGAAGTCTCATATTTTTTGTAAGGGTGAGAACTTCACACTCGGTTATCTTACTTACTAAAGCTTATCCCCTAAACCCCAATTTTTCCCTCAACTTTTCTAAGTCATTGGATGTTGATCATTTAGGCGCCATTCATTATGAGCCATTGATTATCCATATTTAATGCTCTTCTCTTTGTTATCACACAACACATCACACCATGTATTTTCAAATCTTTCTCCCACAATTTTGTATATTTCCAAAGCCAATACCATAATTGATTCAACTATCTGATTTACCAATGCATATCATTTTCAAATTTATTCATCCCCAATTCATTCTCTAATTCCAACATACTGTCATCAACCGAACATGAACCGTCGGCGACAACACCTACATCTCCTCTCTCCTTGGCCACAACCAAATACAACTCCTCCGTCTTCGACCCAATTTCACCGTCGCATCCCGTCGAGGTTCAAGATCCTCAATCCAATCATATCATCAAAGATTCCAGATCCGAGAAGTTCAAGATCCCCGTTTGTTGATTGTTGTCGGTTCAGCGAGAAGTGCGATTGACATCGAAACAACGAGTGAATTCGCCGTCTTTGTCATATAAAAAGCTTCACGGAACCTGCAACGATGCTCCAAGTTCGTCGGCGGCGTCTTCGTCACTGCAAAGTAAGCAGCAATAGTTTTATCCATCAACTATGTCTTTGCTTTCTCAAAAAACTAAAGAGACTGTACTGTGTCGGTTCGGTTTTGGTCTTTGATTGTGAATTTTGTTATTGTGTTATATTATGGTTGTTGATGTTAATTTGATTGAGGTGTGGTGTATTATGTCTGCGACGGTCCAAGGGAAATTCGTCATGGCAAGTTGATTTCATGGTATGCAGATTTAGATATTGTTGTACAAAATGAGTATAATCCATCTATAGCTTATGCTTTTGGTAAAAATATGCCAAACTAATATTTGTTAATAGGTTTTTTGTTGTTTAAATTTGTTTAGTTGAAGCATTGAGTGGTTTTGTTTTGAGATTGAGTGTACATCATCGAATAAAGTACTTAGAATGTTAGCCACCTTGAAGTGTTGAAGAATATCATGTTTAATTTTGAGCATAAAATATCATGGTGATTATAGCTGAAAAATCCAATAGAGTGAAGAAATTATCGCTTTCATTTTGATTTAATTGAAGTCCAAACGATAATTCTGTGTTGAGTGAATAAATTATCACTTTCTTCTCCTACTTTCCATGACTCTTTTTCTTTTATAAATATTTTCAAGCAATTTGAGATTCATGAGATGCCACTAATTGATCCAAATCACCTTTTTAAATGTATTATTGTTGTTTCTTTTGCATCCCCCATGTGTTAGATTTAATGCTTATGTGAACTTTCACCCATAACTTTGTATTTCAGATAATGTCATAAAAAATTGATTTTGAATATGAACTACTCATTATATCATAGCTCAATACATTGAATCATTAAGTTTGGTTTTTAAAGTGACAAGTTTTGGTTTTTTGCTAAAACAGGTTTTTAACATACATATTTTGTCAAGTGCAATCTAATAGACATTCTTTTGACTGAGTAGGCTGTAGAAATATCGAAATGTTAGCATGGCTGTGGTTTCTTGGAAGAGTTGCTTCAAGTTTGTGTATGAATTATGATGGACATGGGATCCTTTCAACTGCATGACAAGGTAATTTTGTGCGTAATTCATAGCTGTTATTTTGGAAATCTGTTGTGTTTTCTGAGGTGTTTTTGGTCTATAAACTGCTATTGAACAACAGAGTTTTCTGGTGTTACATTACTGTAGCGACATGATAGCTGTGTTTATTCTTGGGTTTTGATCCGTCTCCTCTTGATCCAGTTGCAGCTGAGCAACTTTTATTCTACTATTTGCTTCCGTCTGACCTGTGTTTTATTACAAAATACGGTTTTTTAATTTATGTTTATATATGCTGGTTGTTTGCATTGAATTCTCTTTCCATTTGGTTCTTACATTTTGGATCTCTTGAGAAGGAGGTTTATTTCAATGGTGGTTGTAGGTATTGCAGTGACAATATAGCTTCCCATGGTTCTCACACTTCCGTTTTCGATTTTTCTTTGACAGATAAAAGTAATTGTTGTATAAATAATTCTTCGAATTTGGTTTTTTGTATTGAGATTTTACAAATCAAAGTAATTTTTCTTTTTTCCTGTGAAGGTTGAGAGGCTGCGAAGTAACTTTAACAATTAAAATGCTGAGATTGGTGCAGCAGATATGCAACTTTATGGATGTATGAGGTGCTATCATTGAAACTGGCATGTTTCAATTTTCATCCTTTTTGGTTGAAGGTACTTTTCTTCTTCATTATCTTTTTCTTAGATAAGAACTCCTTCATGGATATGTTTTTGGTTGCTGGTGTAAAAATTAATTGAAAGTTGTAAGTTTCAGATTGTGCATATTTGGTCCATTCCCGACAAAAATAACCCAACAAGGAATAACTTCTTTAATATGCTATTCATAGATGCACATGTTTAGATTTGTATATCTTCATTCGTTTTTTTCCACCTCTACTTGAAGTTTTTGATCGAGTTTATGCCTTTCAAAATTGTTTTGGAATCCACTGTTTAAAAAGAACAACCTTATGGGACTTCTATCGGAATATTTGAAGTATATGATGTCTTCAATATTTAATTTTATAACCCTGTTAGTTGTTCTAATTCTGATTTATTTTGTTACGGAGGCAATAAAATGCATCGCATTCTAAGGGACCATTATGCATTAAAAATGGATGCATTCTTTTTCAAACACGTCTATTTGAATCCTGTTGTTCCTTTATTGGAAAAGTATCTTCGTTTGCTTCTATAACTCTGTCAAGTGCATTAGTACATTTGTAATATATTTTGTTGACATATGTTTCCTTATTTTTTTTAAATCATATTTATGCTTCTAGAATTCTTATTAAGACTTTCAGCAACTTATCATATGCAACAGAATTGGGTCTAGAAATTTCATGTTAAAGGTAGTATACCAGTGGTGTATACAATTTCACAGAAGTGTAGCATGCAGACCATACTTTAATGTAGTTTTAATTTTAGTTATATTTTTTTTTATCTTATATTTAGTTTTTGTTTGGTCATAATATAGTCTTATTTTTATGTTCAGTTTGGTCCTAATGATCCTTTATTTTTTTTAAATTGTTCTTTTGCTTCTATGACAAATTTAAGAATCATGATTGGCGAGGACTGCAGTTTCAGAAGGAAAACATTGCTGAACATGTGAGGGCAGAGGTGTTTGTTTTTAGAGACTCCAACAATCTTTTGTTGAAGATTGATATTGTCTTCTTCTAATTTATGTTATTAGAGTTTGCATCACCATAACAGTTTGTGTAGTCATTCATTTGATGTCTTTTTCTGTAAAAATAAATTTGATTACATACTTGCATTACATGACTGAAGGTGGTTTTCCTTTTCAATACCATCTGATTCAAAATGATTATCTGTCTACTTAAGATGAATTGGTGGTGCTCTGATTTGTATCCTATGAAAAAATCACATGTTCATTTTTCTTTGCTCATTGTTATTCGTTTTTCTTAATTTATTTTATGCAAGGTAGTTGCTGCAGAACAAAGTTCGACAAGTTAAACTGATCTCTACCAGAAGCTTCGCCACCACCAAACTCACTCTGCAATCTTCATCCAAAATAAGCTTCGAAATCTCACTTCTTCGTTGATGCACCTGCGTCCATGGCATGCCCTTCGCCGCTGGCATGGTGTCTGCGACGGCAATATAATTGCTCCATACTTCGTTCGATTTCAACATGTCTCTTTCCATGCGTTAGCAGCGGCGAGGGTGGAGGATTGCTAGAGACAAAGGCACTAGTGAAGGTTGTTGTTCCTCTCTCTCATCTCTCACTCAAAAATACATTTGGTGTTCTTTTTTATGTTATTAATAAGTTGATTCTAAATTTCTTTCTGTAATTTTTTTCCTTATTTTTTGTGGTCTCTCGATATTTGTTTCTTTTTCTTTAGGAAGTATTTTATGTCTTGAATTGTTCTTAAAGAATTGAATTTATACAAAATCATATCTCTGTGTCTTGGAACCATTTTATGACTTATATAGTGATCTAAATTTGATACTTCTATTTTTGCAGGTTTAAGTGGTTTTTCAGTAGCCAAATTCAATACTGCGAAAATTGAAAGAAAAATGATTATGTAGCTTGAATGAAAACATTTACAATTGAAGGTCCTATGAAGAATTATAGTATCAGATTTTTTAGGAGTTATGTAAAAGTTAGGAGATTGATATTGAGATCTGCAGAGTTTTTGGCACTGCTTCTCTTCTGCAGAGTTATGTTGTACCAGTTTCTCAATACCCCAAACCTTCTTATTTCGGTTTCATGCAGTCGTTGGTGTGCATGGTATTTGAGATCACTGATGTGTCAATTGCATTTTCCTTCTTTTTGAATATCCTCTTATCTAAAAATATAGTGTACAGTCAATTAATGCTCCAAAATAGAACTTGAGTTTGTTATCACATACTTATAGCATTGTAGACACGATTAGAATAAAGGAACTTTATATTATCTTGGTTTTGGCTTGTGCCTTAGACTAGGAAATTTATTTTGAATCTTGAAGCTCTGCTGCTCTTTCTCCTCATTAATGTTTTATCTTTTCATGAATATATATGCAGCCTCCATACATATGAATTATTTCTACAACTACATTACTCAGCCACATAATTACAGAGGATCAAATGGAACACAATCTAATTTCAGAACCAGTCTACATTTGGTAGGAGGCTAGGAATAGCGTATCACCATTGTATCAAGAAATGGATCTGTCGAAAATTGAGAAGAGGAAGGTTTAAGGACAGTTTTTTATAATTCAAAATCATGTAAATTTTTAGGGGTTTCTTCTAACTAAATTAGATCAAAATGTTCCTATTTCTTTTAGGGGTTGATTGATGTACTTCCTATTTCTACAATGGAAACCTAGGATTCAATTTACATGGTTACAATTACTACTTTCAACTGTTTAATCTTTTTTTTGTTGGACTTAGTTACATTACATGTATGAGCTTCACAAGGCTTAATCATGAGCATCAAACAATTTCAGTTTTGTTTGTTATTGGGCCATATTTTTGTGCGTTATTTTTATTTGTTTCTTTTTATTTTTAATGTTGTTGTGAACTAAATTTACATTTAAGCTTTTAAGATGTTATCTGAGCATTGCAAAAAAATGTATTGAACTTTAGACAGTTTAATTTGTTATCTAACCATATCTAATGAATATTGAAAGAAGTGTTGCTAATGTAGTTGTTATCTAATAGTTTTTTTTCAACATCATAGGGAATTCTTTCAAAAAAGAATTCAATTCAATTTTAATTCCTACTGATTCAAAAAATAGGTCCAATTTTAATTCTAAGATGGGGAAGATGTTATTTTTTTTTATAGAGGATGATAACTAATGTTGTTTGTCTGAACCCCAGTCTTAAAAATATGATGTTCATTTTACTATGTTTAATGGTAATACAATTTTTTTTTTCTATAACTTATTTAACATCAACAAAAATATATAATATAATTTATTGGTCTTTATTATAGTTGATAAGACCCGTGCAACGCACGGGTCAAAGTTCTAGTAATTATATATGTTCCACCAACACATTTTCATTGAAGGGCAATGCAAAAGAACTTAATGCGAGCATTGCATTTTTAAAACTCTTTTTTACCTATTATTGACACATTTGTTTTATAGGTTTGCTTACAACTAAAAACAATACGGTGTTAAAAAAAAAATTGTGGCAAAGAGAAATCCTCCTTTAGATTTGAGGTTTGAGTTGAAAAAATGTGGAGTTCATTTAATCTTTGAAGGGGGTGATTATTATGAAGGAGACGAAGAATCATTGGAGAAAGGTTTGCAATATGTCTCAGAAAGGTTGGCCAGATTTTTTAACACTTATGATGAAGGTGTTGATGTCATTGAGAGTGAACTTGATCATTATTTGTGATGTTGGGTTGTGTTTGGTTGAGCTGTATATCAAGTGTTGAAAAAAGAGATTAATACATGCTAGTTATAGGCTAACCTGGTTACTTGCATAGCAAGTAACTAATAAACAAACTAGGTATAGGCTAACTAAGTTCTAACTTCCGTAACTAACTTGTAACATACACAATAATTAACTACTAACAATCTCTAACCAGTTGACACTAGTTTGAGTTACACCTAATACAATTAACGGTGTTCTCCATATTTTGTGTATAGGTGCTTCTAGTAGGATTTCGGTGAGTGAGTAGCTCAATTTTGGTATTTGAATTTTTTATGTTTAGGCGTTTTGTGTGGAATTTGTACTTTTAAATACCAATTTATTTTTTTATGATAAAATAAACTAGACATTCTCTATGATCCTACAACGTAAGAGACAACTCAATGTTAATATTTTATCAACATTCAAATCAAAGGATAATTTACTAGTCATTTTCTTGCAAAACAAGACTCTTCAATACTATGTATTCATTGGACCGTTGGCAATTATTTCTTCAAACATGGCTTCCCATTTGATTACAAATCCAAGAAAGAGTGGAGGCTGTTTTATGAGCAATTCATGAGTACATTGATTCACTTTTAAGGGGTGATTGGCTAGCATGAACTATTAATCTAAAATTTCAATATATGACTTATTTTGAGTCACTTTCGAGAATCATTAATGATTTTTTTTCTTCTTAAAAGAAAAATTCGAGAAAGAACTCATAATTTTAGTTACAACATAATCTACGAGTAAAAGAGCGAGCTAAGTGCAAAAGGAAATACAGTAACCCACAAATAAAATGAGTGTGTAATTGGTCATCTTGTACCATATCATTCTCCATGTTATATAGAACTAGCTATTATCTTCACATATACTAAAAACAATTAATCCAAAAAATATTCCTATCTAAGCATTATCCGTGTAAGACCCTCTCTAGCTACCTTTTAAATTTATTTATTATAGATATAATTACTAGTTCTTCTGTCATCATGAGACTCTAACTATCTAATCAACTATTCCAACTAACAAATTATCCTCCACACAAGCATGGGATTTGGATGTTCCATGATTGCATTAGAAACATCAACACCTTTGAGAAGGGCTATTATACAAACAAGTTAATTATCAATTTATAAGCATATATATTAAGTAAATAATAATATATATATGGTTGCAACCGGTAGCAAGTCAATAAACAAACCGACCTTTGAAAAAGTGAACATCCTCTAAATTTTATGGGTCTAATAATGCATCATAAAATTGTAAAGCATCACTCAAAATAGTTGAAAAAGTGAACATCCTCTAAATTTTATGGGTCTAATAATGCATCATAAAATTGTAAAGCATCACTCAAAATAGTTCATATGTCAACTTTTGTTGGTAGATTCTATAACGTGATACGGACATGTAACTTCCTACTTGGATCTCACATAGATACTACATGATAATAAACTTATGTGGCACATTAATTCCATACATTTCATGTTAATTTGAAGATCACATCCATTCAAAAGAAAACTTGATGATCAAAATGCTGTAATACATCAGGTTAGAGCCTCGGTCTACATACATCCTTCGGTCACAATTATAATCAAAAATTTACTTTTTAAATTCTTTCAATAGATGATTTATGTTGTCTATATTATAAATTTACTATTATAAATTGAATGAATCTAAAAAGTGGATTTTTGCTTATAATTGTGACCGAAAGATCTAAGTTATTAGAGATATTGTTTTAACTAGGGATGACAATTGAACCCAGGTCCGATGGACACCCACAAAAAAATTCCCGTAATGGGTAGGGTAAAACCCCGCTTTTATGGGTATGAGCTTGGGTCCGGGTAATTACCCGCAAATTTAGATGGGTATGAGTACGAGTATGGACACTTAGGTGCCCATAGGGTATGGGGAAGGGCACTAAAGTTGTTACTCATGAGGGTACGGGTTCCGGTACGGGCATTTTTTACAAACGCGGGTATGGGGAAGGGTATTATAGTACCTTACCCATTGTCATCCCTACTTTTAACCAATGTGATGCAATTTAATAAATGTATTTACCAATTTACTAAATATAAATGCAACTATTTTGATTAAGAGAAATAATATTATGACATACAAAATTGATATCAAATTTTGATAACAATTTAGACGATTTACACAATTCAAATATGTGGTAAATTATAAACCACAATTAACAACGATTTTAAATGTCGTTAACTACAATTTCTAATGAATATTTGAATTAGATTGTGATTGAAGAATATCATGAAGTATATTCAAACATCTATAATATATATGATTAATGACGTTCAAAATTAGTTGTATTTCGTTGATGATTAAGGAGTTTTGACACTTTCTTATATATTTATTCATATTATGTATTCAATGTAATGAGTCATATGTTTAACATGTATTAATCATATGATCTGAATGACTCATGACCCACAATCTGTGTTATTCAAGGCACGAACACACAAGCTAGATACACAAAACAATCTTTTTTTAAGGAACACAAAACAATCTTATGCCTAATGTCTTATAAAATGACTCAGCAATTCTACATTAGATTCAATCATTATGTAATGTTTCAATGACTAATAACAGTCGTCAGAATCCAACATTGATAACACGGTGATCCTAACAGACCATCACCAACTCCACAACTACTCCTTTGCCAATACCTATAAAAGGCATCATTCACCACCAACACAAGACACACAATTTCTATCATTTAAGTACCTCACTCTTTACTCTCATACTAATTTTAGCATAGAGTGCTTGCATGTATCCTCTCCGACATTAATCTCATCGATAGTTGTTTTATCTCGGCAAACTCTACTCGATTGCATGAGACCATTATATAATTATTTATCAAAATTTGATGTGAAATTTTTGTGGAAAAATAATACAAATCATTGATCAAGAATTTATAGAATTAATTTGTCTAGAGTAAGAGATTTGTGGAATTGGATATCCCGCATTACAATATGATGTTGTAACCGATATGGTTTGTTCAATTTTAAATCGATAGTTGAGACTGTCTTACTATATAAAACCGTATTTAAAATATGAACCATGCGATTTAAAATCTACGACTCAGATCGACTACAACATGTAACTATGTGGAATTTCTACGGCAGGGAATCCAGATCCAAAGACTTATGGAACATTGGACTTCCCCATACTAGAGTAGAAGCTAGAGGAGAGAGACCAGGTCCAAAATCAACCAAAATGAAAACGTAAGACCAAAGACAAACAGTTTCATGTTTCCTTTCTCATTTCACCATTCCAATGTACACTCTCTCGCTATTTTCTCTCTCTAAAACAAAGACATAGAACCCCCACCAAACCTTCCTCCTCTTCCACCAGCATGCTTGTAATGCCACAGCCACCAAAACCCTTCAACACAATCACCATCACAATCATGATAGCCTTCACCTTCTTCCTCCTCTTCTTCACCGGTTTCCTCCAATTCCCTTCCATCTCCCATTCTCTCCCTCCCATCCACGATTCCTTCACGCTCCCTTCTACAAATACCTCCTCCAAACCCTTCACCGATCTGGTTTTTTCCTTCAGAAAATGGGACTCGCAAGTGGGTTGTGCGAAATTCAGAGAAAAAACAAACGGGGTTTTGTTGAATCAGTCAAAGATTGTTTCTTTGCAAGAGTTTGGCGGGGATAAAGTTTGCAAGGGTTTTAAAATGAACCATGTTAGTGTTTTGGTTAAAGGGTGGACTTGGATTCCTGATAATTTAGATAATCTGTATTCTTGTCGTTGTGGGTTGAGTTGTTTGTGGACTAAATCCAATGTTCTTGCTGATAAGCCTGATGCTTTGATGTTTGAATCGTCTACGCCTCCGATTCAGGTAGCTTTTATTGTTGAAATGTTTCTCTAGTTTGTTGGATTTGGTGGAAATGTTAATGTGTTTGGAGTTAAACATTTTGATATGCTTGGTTTTGCCATGGTGGTTTTGGAGTTGAAAGCTTTGTTTGATTGTTTAGATGATTGAATCTAGTCTGCGATTACTGCGAGTTTGGTTTATGATCCATGCTTTACAATTGATTCTTTTGATGTTTGATAAATGTGCATTTATTGTTTGAGTTTACATGGTTGAAACAATAGATAGTTAGAGTTTCATTTAATTAACTATTTTTAGTTTGTTTCCGGCGCTAGAGATCTTAGTTGAAGGCTGGAAGTTGGATAATGATGAGAATTATCCTTTTCAGCCAATGCTGAGAAATTAATCTAGATTTTTCTTTTACCTCTAGTCAACGACTAGGAGATGAGATTGCCATGTGGAAAATCTCCCCTTAGTCATGCCTTCCTAGATTGATGGGCGGCAGAATATTTGCTAAGCGATGACAGATTTCATAGGCAGTTTTACCTGGAACTATTGGATGATCTTTGTGAAGATTGGGTTAATGGATCTTGCATTTGAGTTTTTTTAGTAAAGCTTCAAAAATTGTGCTCGAGTGCCTTTTATTAGATTTCCAAGTTCCAATAAGCTTCTATTAGCATGTAATGCAGATATCAGATATCTGGTATATTGATTTCATAACCAGGACTATTTGCTAGGGTAGGATCTGTAGTAGCGTTTCTTCATCCAGATTAATCGTTGTTATCCTAGAAAGTTTTGCTGGGCATGTAGTGGAGTGTATTTTATTTGGGAATTCTTGATAGAGGTAAGAACAGTGAAATATAACAACAACAGTCCATTTTTATGAGGGATTTATTCTGCCAAATGACCGCAATTCTCATTTTCGTTCCTCCATGTTTACATCTCTGCTGTAAACCATTCCACAGCTTAGGAGAAAGACAAATTTCTTGATTACTTTTATGGCTTAACCAATCACAAATGACAGAAAGTTCTGTTGGTGATGACGTCCCTTTGTTCATTTCAAAAGGTTATGAGCTTTATGGCCATTTTGGCTGTGGTTGGGTCCATTTTTCTTTTTTTGTTAAACTATGTGCTTGTTCTGTTTCTATCTTTCACTGTCAGAGAATCCGATTTTAGAAAGTCTATAGCTTAGATTCCTTTAGGCTCAGTCACTATCAAATTACTTATTCACAGAACATAATTCTGACCGCTCAACATACAAACTGTTAATCAAAACATAATTTATAGGAAACATGAAAATGTTCAGTTGGTAGTATGAATGTGGCATATATCTGCATTGTGTCATATGGCTCAAGGTATGTACTAGGTTGAGCCTTTTAAATGTGGTTAGTAACATTCTTTCAATATCAACCATCGGTAAGTACTGAAATTGTTGGCATAAACAAATGTTTTTTCTCATCTTTGACGTTTTCGTCAATAATGTCAGGGACGTTTTAATAGAACCCTGTAAACACCTTTTGCATGGTCTACCTTTCTTTGTTTTGTACTTAAATAAGCTGTTATTGTCTACCCTTCTCAAATAAGCTATCTTCTTCGTTTTGTACTCAAATAAGCTGTTATCGCCTACCCTTCTCAAATGCTTCTCTTGCACGGTTGTCGTGCAGAATGTATGTCAGGCTTTGAAGCTTTTTTAGCTGGTAATATGTGCTGTAGTGTTGGATTTGACTCACTTTTTATGATTTCTTCTTTTTTATTTCAGAGACGTGTGGGAGAACCGCTTCGTGCATACATGGATCTTGAAGCTGGCCGAAAGAGATCTGGTCGAGAGGATATATACATTAGTTACCATGCTGAAGATGATGTACAGTCAACATATGCCGGTGCTCTGTTTCACAACGGCCGAAATTATCATGTCTCAAATACGAAAAGCAGTGTAAGTAATAGTTCATTAACAGGATGTTAAATGAAAGGTAAAGAAAGAGGGACTCATAGTAACCTAACCCAATTTGTCATCTGTAGGATATACTTGTTTATTGGTCTTCATCGCGGTGTCTTCCTCAGAGAAATGAACTTGCCAAGAAACTGCTTGGCTTGCTGCCGCATCATTCATTCGGCAAGTGCCTAAACAATGTTGGTGGTCTAGACATGGCTCTTTCGTTCTTTCCCGAGTGTGAAAACGATGCAAATACTAAACCAAAATGGTGGGATCATTTACATTGTGCCATGTCTCACTACAAGTTTGTTCTTGCAATCGAGAACACTTTCACCGAGAGTTACGTGACAGAGAAGTTATTTTACGCGTTGGATTCGGGTGCAGTTCCTATCTATTTTGGTGCACCAAACGTCATGGATTTTGTTCCTCCGCATTCAATAATAGACGGTAGAAAATTCAAATCAGTGGAAGAACTAGCTTCATATGTGAAGGCCATAGCTAATGACCCGGTAGCTTATGCAGAATACCATGCATGGAGACGGTGCGGTGTAATGGGCAACTATGCGAAAACACGAGCTATGAGCCTTGACACGTTGCCATGCCGGTTATGCGAGGCTGTTAGCAGAAAAGGTGGAAGAAATGCAAGAAGCTAGCTAGGGTGACTTGATAGCCCAGTTTTACAGAGATTAGAGAAATTGAGTTTATAACTTTGTATAGAGGCACACTTCTTTATAGGGTAATTCCATTTGTTTTTTTGGGGTGCTTTTATCTGATTA
>Ga0315914_1009161_pt1 | contig 12866 bp, 7 predicted proteins | sample MpolenodulesMG_FD_203920 | JGI IMG/M metagenome (GOLD analysis project Ga0315914, IMG submission 203920) | Medicago polymorpha root nodule microbial communities from Los Angeles, California, United States - elongated nodules | ecosystem: Host-associated > Plants > Roots > Nodule | place: USA...
TTTTCTGAGTTAAATCAATAGTTATAATATGATATGTTTTTATATGGCGTCAAATGAGTTGAATAACTATACTCTATGTACTTATACTTAGTTATAAATATTTACTTGGATACTTTTAAATCAATGACAACCTATATTTCTTATCCTCCTCTTCAATTTCATAGGTTATGAATAACTATACTCTATGTATGTGTAATTAATTTGTTTTTCTATTTTATAAAAACTATTCGCAAATTAAATATTCAAGATATCCGCGCAACACGCAGACTTTTATCTGGTTGTTTTGACATTAAGTGAAGCTCATTATCTCCTTAACTCCAGCCATTTGGTTATAAATTTTGAACATTTTTTTGGGCATTCTCAAGATCTTCTTAGAAAGGATTCATCCAAATAATATTTTATGTTTTTTTTTTAATTAGAATTCTAGTAAACTAATGGTCCCCATTCCCCCCAATTATAAATGCACAAACAAACAAGAAATAGAAATGGCTGTGTACTGTGTGGTGTGCCAAGTAATGTAGTTGTGTGTCATAAATTTGATAGGTACGTGGGGTTAGGAGAATCAAATGATGACATGCAAGTGTTTTATTACTTTGTCAAGTCAGAAAATGATCCTCAGAAAGACCCTCTTATGCTTTGGTTAACTGGTGGTCCTGGTTGCTCTTCTTTTTCTGGCCTTGTCTATCAAATAGGTAATTTTCAAATGATTGTTTAATATTTTTTGTGAATCTTGTTTTGACAGTTTATTGATAATGCATAGCTGGATATATATGCTTACCACATTATTGTTTTGCAAGTCACATAGTTCTCTCTCTAGCATTTTGATTGTAATTTTGTATGAATACTGTTAAGAGTTCCATGTAGAGAGTAACTTTAGCGCAACTGTAAAGTTGTTGTCATGTGACTAAAAGGTTACAGGTTCAAGTCCTGAAACAACCTCTTGGGTAAAAAATAGGGTAAGACTACGTACATACACCCAATGGTGGGACCCCTTCCCAGACCCTGCGTATACGGGAGCTTTAGTGCATCGGGTTGCCCTTTTACCGTTAAGAGTTCCATATTGAATGAGATAAGGTATAAAAATGAGTTTATCAATGGGAGGAATTCCTCACTTTACAAGCCGTTTTTGTATGAATGAGTTAGGCCAAACCCAAATTCTATGATAATATCAAGTCTATCCAAGATTCATTGGGCCACTTGCATCACTATCGGGTCATTCAGGTCGCACTTTAAACATTTAACTAAGATCATGTTTGGATAAATAACTTAATTAAGAACCTATTTTGCAAGTGCTTCTGATTCACGATAGGAATCTCCAATTTGACAACTATGCTTTGCTTATTTTCTTGCTTTGGTTTAGCTGATCAGTAGAATTTATTGTGCTGAAATTGATCCACTCAACAACATTCATAGAGTAATTTTTTCATCAATTGAATGTTAATAGGCCCATTTGCGTTCGAAATCAAGGAGTACAATGGGAGCGTGCCTAGTTTGGTATCAAGGCCACAGTCATGGACAAAGGTGTTTAGAGCACCTCAATTATGCAATACTGATTTTATTTAATCCAAAGTTTCTGATAAGAACTACTATATTTATTTGTCATGTGGTAATAATATGTATATAATTTGTGTTGAGATAGCTCTACAAATCAAAATACTCATTCCTTTTTATATGTTTCTTTTCATGATTGTTATTCGAAGGTGATTTACTGGTAGTAATGTTAATGATCTTTTGGTCAGCTATGCAACATTATTTTTGTAGATTTGCCACTTGGAACTGGTTTCTCATATGCAAAAAATGTCAGTGCTCATCGAAGCGACTGGAAATTAGTTCACCATACTCATCAATTTCTTAGGAAGGTATGTTCATTATACTAACTAGGTGAAGACGAGCACTAACGTGCTAGATAGAGTTTCTTCCACATCTTCAGACTTTTTTTTTTTCATGATGGAGGCAGACTATGATCTTCTTTTATGAAAAACCGATCATGTTACCGTTGTCATATTCATTGTCACACTTTTCTATTTCTCTTTGTTTAGTATTTACTTTAGGAGAATCATCTCCTAACTATGAATCAAAACAAATGCTGTTTCGATCATTTTCTTATCAACTGAAACAAATTATCTGTATTTTATAGTGGCTGGTCGATCACCCTGAATTTCATTCAAATGAATTCTACATTGGAGCTGATTCATACTCTGGCATTCCTGTCCCAGCCATTCTTCAAGAAATTTCAAATGGTTAGAATTCTTAAAAAGCCTAATAAATTGTTTATTTGCATTCCCCTTTGACAATAAGCAAAGAAAAAAAGTTCAGCATATTAGAGGGACTGTCCGGATTACCAGGGTCCCCATCCTGCAAGAACCGGACGGTTAAGAAGAAGAAAAAACCGACTGATATTTTTCCATTTCTTTGATTAACAGGAAATGAAAAAGGTCTCCAACCATTGATAAATCTCCAGGTTTCCAACCATAATTTTTATTTGTTGCTTCTACTACCGACGAAAAATTAATCTAAATAGGGATTCCTGAAATACCATAGATCTTGATATATGGATTATGAAGCCTAAACAAGTTTTAACATTTTCAGGGATATCTGCTAGGGAACCCTATTACAACATACAAAGAAAATAATTATCAAATCCCATATGCTCATGGAATGGGACTCATCTCTGATGAACTCTATGCGGTAATATTATTACCAATTTAATTTGTATGTATTGTTGGTGTAAATGCATGGATTCATATCTCACAACGTAGATATTTGTGAAGATATTTTAGGCTTAATGGTATCATATCTCTGATGAACTCTACATTGATGTGTTATCTATTGGCAACAGTCACTGCAGAGAAACTGTAAAGGAGAGTATATTGATGTAGATTCCAGAAATGAGTTGTGTTTAAGAGATCTCCAATCCTTTGATGAGGCAAGTAAAACATTCCAATTTTATCTAAAGTATACCTATTATAAAGAGGATACTATGTTTTGGTGTAACATTTTCTCTTTCAATTTTATCCTTCATTTAATCTATTTAATCTACAATCTGTTCTTTTTGAAACAATCAAATAACTGGAATTTTCTAAAAACCGCATAAAACTTTGCAACTTTCATTGTCTATTATGCAAATTATAAATTCCGAAGTTTACCCCTTGGCTCTTAGAGTTAAAAGGGGAACATTTTAAACATTGGCCAGTTAATCATACACATAGCCACATAAGACGGAAGAGAAATGAGAGACGGGAAAAAGCGGAAATGCTTGTTTGCATTCCAATTAATCATACACATAGCCAGATTGGCCAGTTCTCTCTTGTTATTGAGCTCAACTAAATTTGTTTTTCATATTGTTAAACTATTATTTCTTATCTTCAGTGCCTTTCAGGAATTAATACGTTCAACATTTTGGATAGCTATTGTGAAGATGATTCGCGTCTCTGGAGGAGATCATTGACCGAAGAGTTGAAGAAATCTTCTAGTTCTCATCTCAAAGTGCCCGACTTAAGCTGCCAAGTAATTTTTTACATAACTTGTCAAGATTCGCACACAATGTTTATTCATAAAATGTTTCAAATCTGATGTTCCTCATTTTCATTATTGTTGTAGATTTATGGTTTTTACCTCGCCACTAAATGGGCTAACGATGAGAATGTTCGCAAGGCACTGCATATTCGAGAGGTTTGATATAATAAACCTATAAACTAATTACATCGAGTGATTTTCTATGTTACATTACAAATACTTTTGTATTTGAGTGAATGCATCAAAGAAATCTCATAAACTATTGGATATCAATATCATATTGATGTACATAGCTTTGAGCCCTGCAGGGAAGCATAGGGAAATGGGAACGATGTTACACTACTGATTTCGAGCATGAGATATTTGGTAGCGTTGAGTTTCATGCCAATCTAAGCAAAAAAGGATATCGCTCTTTGATATACAGGTGAAAATTTTCTCTTTATAATCTAGAGTTTATTTCTTTTAAACCGGTGTTGTTACTATATATGTAGTGTTATTCTTAAATTTAATTTCTCTAAAGTGAGCAATTTGTTTTAGAATGCGAAGTAATCTCAATTGTAAATAATAAAATCAATATATCAATATACATTCATGAGCATCGATATCTTAGGATACATGTGAGTAGTATCTCAATTCGATACAAAATTAAATTCAGCCAATACGAACCTCTAGTTTATATCTATTTTAAATATGAATCTCATATTGAGTCCCGATATATTAGGATGAATCCCGATTCAATATGATGAATTGCGATTCTTTCTTATGAATCACTACCTGATCTTTGTGTAGCCAACCAATTTTTCTTTTGTCAACTTTATATAGCCAAACACTTTTGTTTTGTCATTTGATTCAGCTTAAATGTTGAAATTATACATTGGGTTAGTAAATTATATATTGGGTTATAATTTTTCTATGTCGCTTGTTTTTACTTGAAAATGTCAGATTTGTATTGGTAATCTATATTAAAATTTATATTAAGATTTGATTCATGATTCGAAAGTAGGTTTTTCGATTTACGGTTTGATTCTCGATTTGATAGCTATGAATACATTCATGATTTATTATACATGTGCCGGTAACATTGCAGTTGAGATTACTTGTTTTACCCTCTAAAGTAAATTGTCCACTTTCAAGCAGTCAAATTCGTTTTCGTTATAGCTTTCTGGATGCCCTTAAGACTAGCTGATTTTTTATGGCAATTGATATGTTTTTTGCAGTGGGGATCATGATGCAGTTGTTCCTTTCCAGTCTACTCAAGCATGGATAAGGGATCTAAATTACTCCATTGTAGATGATTGGAGGCCATGGTTTGTAAATGGCCAAGTGGGAGGGTAAGAATGAAACATCATATCAATGTTTTAAAAATTAGATTGAATTGGTAGTTGAACCGAATTGATTCCAGATTTATTAGTCCCATTGAGCTGGAATGAATCATAACCGAACCAGATTGAACCAGTGTAACCGCGTGGTTGGTTCATCCGGTTCAATCATGGTTGAACCAATTGAATTATTGAACCATAACATTGAGGTTTCACCCGTTCGACCTACGGTCCAATTTTTTAAATGTTGCTTCATAACCAAGTTTCTGAAGCTGCATCAGATCTTAACATCTATCCTAATCTTAATTAATAATTTTCCTTTCATCCAGATACACAAGGACTTACGCGAATCGCATGACATTTGCAACTGTGAAGGTAAGAAATTATTAATTAAATCATAATTGTTCTTTTGTTCATTTCAGAAAAAAACACTCAATTTGGTGAGAATATGCAAGTGTCTTTGATGAGATAATACAACATCTTAAGATGGATTTTCGTGTAATTAATTTTGCAGGGTTCGGGACATACAGCTCCTGAGTATACTCCAGAGCAATGTTTTCCCATGTTCATTAGGTGGATATCTAATTTGCCTTTGTAAATCAGAAGCTAAGATTGCATAAATATATGAGATGTTCATTTGTCAATGATTAAACAAACAGAAATGTAAAATGAACAAGAAAATAATGTCAAGGTTTCATGTTTCAGTTGTTTCCTGATTCTATCTTCTTCACATCTTGGCTAGAAAAAAACGAAGGTTCTGCTTACTTAGTTACAAAATTCACTGCAAGATAATGATAGATAGATAACAATCAGCATAATATTTAATAACCATTCAAATTTGTCAAATCCACAACGCATACAACATCATGCATTTGAACCTTTTCACATGATTTGAACAATATTAAGAGGATAATAAATATCAGAAACTTTTCTTATTGAACTATATAACAAAAGATTTAAACATTTATATAAATATATCATCTTCCTTATCGACAAATCAAGACTCACACACCTCACTCAGTATTTTCCATAATGATTTCCCCTCACATTTCACTTGTGTTTCCCTTAAATTTAACCAGGCTCTGATACTAATTATTAGATCAAACTATGATCTTAAAACGCAGCATAAGTGCTTTTCTCAATAAGCTATTTTAAGAAGGATGAAGAATAACAAACAAAACTGTTGAATTGAGAGAGAGAAGAGAATGTAGCGAATTTGCTAGTAATATGAATCTTATTAAGTTGTGAATGTACACATTACAAGTCTTTTATAGGTATATATCACACTTGCTTATAGCACAAGCTATCAAACTAACTAACAAGTATTTGTTACAAACTCTGACCAACTTGTTATAAGGTAGTTACGGATTAATTCTTAACAATTTTTTACTTTTTTTTTTCAAAAATCTTAAAGAAAAGCTACATAAAAAAGATAAAATATAAAGAGACAAAATAACTAAAAAGAAAAAGTGAGACCAAACATCACACAATCTAAAAATGGATTTATACCTTAAATTAATCGGTGCTTATATCATATCTTCCCCATTAATCAATGCCACGTTCAGCTTACGTTCTTCTCAACAACTCACTATTTTTTAATTTAAGCTTGAGATGAGACTCCAACTTCTAATAATTCACTTTTCTATTTTTTAATTTACGGGTGCATCATGTGCCTAGTTTTTAATTTAATAATAAAAATTATTAAAATTAAAAGATGCTTTTTCCTTCTCCTTATGATATTAGATCTTGCTTACTACAACACTAAACAACTCCACGTTCAAATCCCCGTGATTATATCTCAGTTGATAGGAATATTGTATATTATATATAAAGATTAGAGTTTGAATCCTAGACACCTTACTTCTCCATATTTAAAATATGTGAGCTCTAATCAGAAGGTTGCTTAACCAAAAAACTTTCAACATAATCATTCCACATTTTATAGAACCCATTTTAAGTGTCAAGTTTCAACTCAATCAAGGTTCTTCTCAACAACTAATCATCAACAAGAACATTTTAAGAGTCAGAAAAATAATTGAAGCTTGAAAAGATGAACAAGTTGCTTCCTCCTACTCGTAGTTCACTATACTGTTCTTTTCAGATTCTACTAGCTCTTGGATTTCTTGGTTTGAATATGTTAACTCCTCTTGAAGCTTATGGCTCAAAGGTTGAACAACTTCCTGGTTTTCAAGGGCCACTACCTTTTGAACTTGAAACAGGGTCAGTAATCTTAATCATTCCATATTTTATTTCATTTTCACCTCCTGTGGGGTGCAGTGTAGGAAGTAATGTAGTTGTGTGTTCATATACTTGATAGGTACGTGGGGTTAGGAGAAACAGATGATGACATGCAAGTGTTCTATTATTTTGTCAAATCAGAAAATAATCCTCAAAACGACCCTCTTATGCTTTGGTTATCTGGTGGTCCTGGTTGTTCTTCTTTTTCTGCCCTTGCCTATCAAATAGGTAATTTTAAAGTGATTATTCAATATTTTTTGTGAATTTTGTTTGACAGTTTATTGATTGTAATTTTTTTGTGAGTACGTTGACCATTGTTGTCAAAATCCCAACTTAAATCCTAAAATCCAGGATTTTGTGACTTTATTTACCCTCCTCAACGACTCAAACCCATAGCAAAATCCCAAATAAGAAAAATCCTAGTAAAATTGCATCAAAATCGCACAAAATCGTAGGATTTTAAAGAGTTTTGAAGGATTTTGTCCATTTTTTTAGTCATTTATGTATAAGTATCTTGTGGACTTTAAACTGAATCATTTATCACTGTATACAATTTATAACATGTATTTAACATTATTTTTGTTTTAGTAAAATCCATCGATTTTGATTGCGATTTTACAATTTCTTATATCGATCATACAAAAGTAGTTGAGTAAAATTTTTCGATTTTGATTGCGATTTTATGATTTTTGATTTTGCTCTTCCCCTTCGACCTGAAGCAAAATCCCGATTTTGACAGTTCCATGATTGTAATTTTTGTGAGTCTAAAAATGAGTTTATAAGTGGGACTGTGGGAGGCATCCCTCATTTACGCCCAGGCGGGGGAAGTTTACGCCAGTTTTAAGTCTCCTACCCATAGGATTCACATTTTTTTTCTGCTGATAACTTTTCCATCTGTGTACTTAGGCTACAAACTGCACCAGTTTTAAGCCTCCTACCCATCTTCCTATCATAGAACTTCCCCTAGGAGCTGACATTCTTGTGACTGTATTCTAGAACTCTTTACATGGCCTTTTCCGAGCCAATAGCAACCAGGCGCTGATACTAATTGATAAGTATCCAAACACTTGTAGAACCTTTCCGTAAACCCTAGTGTGAATCTATTTTGGACACGAATCTCACATTGTATTCTGGTTTATTATGTTGAATCTCAAAAGACTACGATGATGCTGATTCATTGAAATGTATCATTACCTAAACTTAGTGTGGTCAACCACTTCATTTGGTCATTTGATTCATGACCAGTAGAATTAATTCTCCTGAAATTGATTAACTCAGCAACATTCATAGAGTAATTTTCTCATCTATTGAATGTTAATAGGTCCAGTTACATTCGAAATCAAGGAGTACAACGGGAGCATGCCTAGTTTGGTCTCAAAGCCACACTCATGGACAAAGGTGTTGATAACACCTCAATAACTCAACACTGATTTCAATCACTGCAATTAATACAAAATTTTTATTAAGAACTAGTGCTTATAATAGTCATGTGGTTATATTATGTATATAGTTTGAGTTGAGAATTCTACAAATCAAAATACTCATTCTTTTTATATGTTTATTATCATGATTGTGTTATTATATCTTGGTCAGCTATGCAGCATTATTTTTGTAGACTTGCCTCTTGGAACTGGTTTCTCATATGCAAAAAATGTCAAGGATTACCGGAGTGACTGGAAACTAGTTCACAATACTCATCAATTTCTTAGGAAGGTATGTTCCTAATGCTAACTAGGGTTCAGACGGGCACTGCCGTGCTTGATATAGTTTCTTTCACAACTTCAAACTTAATTTAAGTCATGTTGGAGACCAACTATGATCTTCATTTAAGAAAAGTGGATCATGTTACTGTTGTCATATTTCTTGTCGTGCTTTTCTTTTTCTCTTTGTTCAATATTTACTTTACGAGAATCATCTCCTAACTATGACTGAAAAGGAATGATAATTTGATCATTTTCTAATCAACTAAGACAATTATCTTTATTTGTATAGTGGCTGATTGATCACCCTGAATTTCTTTCAAATGAATTCTACATTGGAGCTGATTCATACTCTGGCATTCCTGTCCCACCCATTCTTCAAGAAATTTCAAATGGTTAGAAATTCTAAAAATCACAATTTTTAGGATGGATTAGTATTAATTAATGGTAAATTTCTTTATAATTATAATGATCAGTAGGCCATAAATTTTCTTAATCATTTTGATTTTCCATCCTCGTTCGAATAAATTGATTATTTGCGCATTCCCTTTTGACAATAAGCAATGCAAAACATTTAGCATATTAAAGGGACTGTCCGGATTACCAGGATCCCCGTCCCATAAGAACCGGACAGTTAAGAAGAAGAAGAAAAACTAATGATATTTTTCCATTTCTTTGATTAACAGGAAATGAAAAAGGTCTCCAACCATTGATAAATCTCCAGGTTTCCAACCATAATCTCTATTTGTTGCTTCTACTATTGACGAAAAATTAATCTAAATAGGGATTTCTGAAATACCATAGATCTTGATATATGCATTATGAAGCCTAAACAAGTCTTAACATTTTCAGGGATATCTGCTAGGGAATCCCTGGACAACATACGAAGAAGATAACTATCAAATCCAGTATGCTCATGGAATGGGACTCATCTCTGATGAACTCTATGCGGTAATATTATTACCAATTTAGTTTGTACATTTTGTCGGTGTAAATGCGTTGAATCATATGTCACCATGTAGATATTTGCGAAGATATTTTAGGAAACTAATATCATAAGGTGGTATATTTGATTAGATACATGTATAAGAAAGTTTTACTTTGTAAATACATAGTAATTAATCTCTATTATTTTCGTTATTATTATTATTGTTACAGTTTAATCAAACTACATGGATTGTATTTTCTTGTTGATTACAATGATGATGTGTTTGTACTTGAATTTAATGAATGTTTTTATTATGCTTAATGCTCTACTGTTATCTATTGACAACAGTCACTGCAGAAAAATTGTAAAGGAGAGTACATTGATGTAGATTCCAGAAATGAGTTGTGTTTAAGAGATCTTCAATACTTTGATGAGGCAAGTAAACCCTCCCAATTTTAGCTATACCTATTATAAAGAGGATACTAAATTTCAGCATTGTTTGCATTCTAGTTATGATAATGATAAACCCTTCTGTTTTTTCTTATCTTTAGTGTCTCTCAGGAATTAATAAGTTCAACATTTTGGCTAGCATTTGTAAAGATGATAATTTGCGTATGTGGAGGAGATCTTTGACTCAGGAGCTGAATGCGTCTCTTAGTTCTCGTGTCACAGTCCCCGAATTAAGCTGCCGAGTAATTTTTTCATAGCTTATCTAGATTCGGACACAATTTTTGTCCATAATGCTTCAAATTTGATGTTATTCATTTTCATTATTGTTGTAGGATTATGGTTCTTACCTCGCCACTAAATGGATTAGCGATGAGAGTGTTCGCAAGGCACTGCATATTCGAGAGGTTTGATATAATAAACCTATAAACTTATTACGTCAGGTGGCTTTCTATGTTACATTGCAAATACTTTAAATTTGAGTTGAATGCATCAAATGTACATAGCTTTGATCCATGTAGGGTACCATAGGAACATGGGAACGATGTTACACTACTGATTTTGAGCATGAGATCTTTAGTACCGTTGAGTTTCATGCAAATCTAAGCAAAAAAGGATACCGCTCTTTGATATACAGGTGAAGATTTTCTCTTTCTAATGTAGAGTTTATTTCTTTTAAAACCGGTGTTGTTAGCATATAGGTAGTGTTTTTCTTAGATAATATAAAATCATATTTCAATACACTCATGAGCATCAATATCATACTATACATGTGACTTATATCTCGATTCGATACTAAATTAAGTCCAGCCAATACAAACCTCTAGTTTATATCTATTTTAAATATGAATCTCAATTCACTACGATGAATTCCGAATCGTTCTTATGAATCACTACCTGATCTTTGTGTAGCTAACCACTTCTTTTTTGTCAACTTTATATAACTAAGCACTTTTCTTTTGTCATTTGATTTGACTTAAATCTTGAATTATTTTGAGGTTAGTAGATGATATATTGGGTTATAATTATTCTATGTGCTTGTTTTTACTTGAAAATGTTAGATTTGTATTGTTAATGTATATTACAATTTATAATAAGATTTGATTCATGATTTTAAAGTAGATCTTTCGATTCACAAATTGATTCTCGATTTGATAACTATGAATACATTCATGATTTATTACACATGTGCTTGTAACATCGCTTTTAAGATTACTTGTTTTACCCTCTAAATTCGTTCGAGCAGTCAAATTTGTTTTTGTTATAGCTTTCTGGATGCCCTTAAGACTAATTGATTTTTTATGGCAACTGATGTTTTTTTTACAGTGGGGATCTTGATTTAATTGTTCCTTTCATCTCTACTCAAGCATGGATAAGGGATCTAAACTACTCCATTGTAGAGGATTGGAGGTCATGGTTTGTAAATGGCCAAGTGGGAGGGTAAGCATCAACCTTCATATCAATGTTTTAAAAATTAGCTTGAACTGGTCGGTTCAACCAGTTGAACCGAAAGTCAGCATATTCGCCAGTTGGCTTGATTCCAGTTTTATCAAAGTCCCATTGAACTGGACTGAACTACAATCGAACAAGGTTTAACCAGTGTAACCGTGTGGTTTGTTCACCAATTTTTATTTGTTTGCATTTTTTTTCCGCTTTCTTAATACTTTTAATTTTTCATTTATTTATTTGTGCTCCAATCAAGCCATGGTTGAACCAATTGAACATATTGAACCATAACATCGAAGTTGAACTGGTTCGATCTCCGGTCCAATTTTTTAAATATTGCTTCATAACCAAGTTTCTAAAGGTGCGTAGGATCTTAACATGTATCCTAATCTTGATCATCAATTTCCTTTCATGCAGATACACAAGGACTTACTCGAACCGAATGACATATGCAACTGTGAAGGTAAGAAATTATTATTTAAATCATAAGTGCTCTTTTGTTTTTTAAGAAAAAACAGTCAATTTGGTGAAAACATTTAAGTGTCTTTGATGAGATTGTGCAATTTCCTGATATCAATTTTCATGTTATTAATTTTGCAGGGTTCAGGACATATAGCTCCTGAGTACACTCCTGAGTTATGTTTTCCCATGTTCTCTAGGTGGATATCTAATTTGCCTTTGTAAATTAGAAGCCTAAGATGGGATAAATATATGAGATGTTCATTTGTCAATGATTAAACAAACATAAAAGCAAAAAGGACAAGAAAATAATAATGTCAAGGTTTCATGTTTCAGTTGTTTACTGATTCCATCTTCTTCACATCTTGGCTACTGTGTTACAAAATTCACTGCAAGATAATGATAGATAATAATCAGCATGACTTTTTATAAGGAGAGAAAGTCAAAATTTCACACATTTTTTATTTGAATCTTAAAAAAGTGAAATGTGTTAAATGTGAAAATCAAAGGGTTGTTTTTTTTTGATAAGGGTTGATATTTCAAAACGCATATGATTTGTCATGCATGTGTGTATGCAAAATCAATAATTAATTTATTCATCAATAAAAAAAATTTGGTGGTGGCCGGGGTTTGAACCCAGACCTTGCATATATTATGCATTGTTCTTACCAACTGAGCTAAGCTCACGATGACTTATTCATCAATAATTAATGTTATTACTTTACGCTCTAACATAGGTTCTTAAGTTTCCATCGTGTTTTACTCAACAAAAAAAAAAAGTTTCCACCGCGTTTAGCAATGGATAATCTACAT
>Ga0315914_1009163_pt1 | contig 12863 bp, 7 predicted proteins | sample MpolenodulesMG_FD_203920 | JGI IMG/M metagenome (GOLD analysis project Ga0315914, IMG submission 203920) | Medicago polymorpha root nodule microbial communities from Los Angeles, California, United States - elongated nodules | ecosystem: Host-associated > Plants > Roots > Nodule | place: USA...
GTTTGGCATATGATTCAGTTTCTGCTTCCACCAGTGGAACAACAATTGGTTATTTTTCTTCTCTTTCCTTTACAATGCCTCTCCACATATTATTCATCAACATAACCCCTGCTCAGCTCAAGACCATGCTCCGGCATCTCGTCTCCTTGTGTCTAGGAAAGTTCCGTAATTAATCCTAGGAATGCTAATGGCTTTCTATCTTTGTGTGAGGTTTCATCAATGACTTTCCAATTTTCATAGTTGTGGATGATACATTTCCTCTTGGATTGATGTTGTGAAGGATGAGAGCTAAGAAACATTGGCCAACTTGATTCAGATTTGATCACAAGAAGGAGACATAAATGTGATTTAGTGGGATGATTATAGTTTGTTTCTTTTAAGTCTTATGTTTCCCTTCATTTGCTAGGAAAACAGGTACTCACATAGTGAATCGAAGCTTAATTTAACTTTCTGAAATTTTTTCTAGATTCGCTAGGCAAGCAGGTCCTTCCCTAGCAAATTGGACATAATAGAGAAATTGTTTTCTTTAAATTGCAAAATTCTTATAATCACTTCCACTTTTTCAAAACGGTTTAATTACTTATAATATACGATATACTTAAAACACACGGAAAAATGCATACGTAAGGATAAGAAAATTAGGTTGCCTCCCAATAAGAGCTTGTTTAACGTCAATTAGCTTGACATCTATATTTATTTCTCATCAAAATGGTTCAAATGAGGACTTTCATTTGCGTCCACTGTGTCTTGTAGATTGTGTTGTACACTTGAATATGTTGTAACAAACCTCAAGGTTTTTATTTCTGATTGTGAGGGCATTGTGATGACAAGTTATCTTACGTTATTTTTAAGATATTTTTCAGTCATTTTTATTAAGTTTTGATCCTAGTTAGAGGAGCTTTAGAACAATTGTCTATGGTTTTCCGAAAATTTTGTAATGTTTTCATTTTGAGTCATGTAATTCTAGTTTTCTTAAAACCAAGCAATTCTAAGGTGATTTTGTTGTAATTTAAAGCAATATTCAAATCGGCAAAACAAAGTATCTTATGAGGATTTGGGAAGACCGTGAATGTAGATTCAAGATGCCTCAAAAAACATTACAAGAAGGAGAATTCTATTAGGCTTGCCTAGCAAAATTTGCACAATAGAGACAAATGTTATGTCAGGTTCGTTGGGCAAATTAGGCTTGCGTAGCGAATTTATCAGAACTAAATAAAAAATATGTTAACAAAAAAAATAAATCTAATTTGACGTTGTCCTTGGCAACGGTGTCATTTGATAAAAAAAGGATTCTCCAATCCTTGTATAGTAGGAAGTATATTGGTTTCTTATCAAAAATAAAATATTGAGTTTACAGAGACCGCGTTTAGCTTGACTTTTGCTCGTACGAAAGAATTTCCGAACAAAGTTTTGTAAAAGTGATCTTTTTTATGTTGATCAAAATAAAACGAATCATAATAGATAAAATTGTAATGAGATTGAATTTCAATAAATATTCATCATACATTTCTTTTTAATTGATTTAATACTTTTTAAGCCTCAGATATAACTCAATTTATCCCTCATCATACGTCTCCGTCTCTAGTTAACGATGTGAGATCCATTGAACTACTTGAATTTTGATGCTTCAGTTGTAAGTTCAGATTATAACCCCACTATCTTTAAAACAATTCCCACCAACAATAGCGAGAAACTTTTTACAAAACTAATTGAAAAATAATATATGGTTGTATCTTTGATCAATATCACTCTTAACACAATAAGAATCTTAGTGCTCAGAAAACTTTAATGAATGTTAAAGTATGAACAAGGTATTCCAAGAATGAGAGTTTTAGAAATCAAGTGATATTGAAAATGTCAATTGAGATAATGAAAGTTGTTGTGTGTAAATTGTTTTGATTCTCAATTAAACTTATAGAGGCTAAAAAAATGTTTATGAAGCAAATGCTATTTTTGCAAAAAAGTTACCAATAAATCGAAACATATATGAGAAGGCACCTATTCATAAAAAGAGAATGAAGAGCATTTGAATTAAAAAGTGGTCGTTGGCAAAATAAATCAAAAAGTAGCCATTGAGACAAAATGGTTTATGAAATCAATTATGCCATTTTGAGAAACGTTGACATGTATCTCTGCACATGCACACTTCATTTGGTTTTAATGCAAACATTCGTGCCAAAAAAACAAATATGCCCAATCAAGATGTTTTCAACAGTAACAAAAAAATTAATCCAATTGAAACAAACTTTGATTCACCATAATTGGAGCATACAATGCATGCTAAACATATTTTTATGGTAATTCACATGAATTACTGGTAAAGTTTTGCTTATAATGTGGGTTGGAATGAATTGGCCACAACATTTGTATTGGAACAAAAGGTTCCATTTAAGCAGAAGAACTAGTATAGAACATGACAAAGTTGGCTTTTCACATTTTACAATCATGTGTTTTGTCCTTATGGTAGGAAAATAGAGAAGCATGAGATCATAACCGTGTAATAGATTGGATGGTTGAGATTTCTTCAACAGCGTGACTGCATCTTTTCATCAACTGCAGTGAATCACGATCCCTATCTCTAACGTGATATCACCTATACATAATTTAAACCATGTCATTAAGATAACCAGGCTGACTAGGCTCAAACTAAATCAAAAGATCAATTTCGGAACACTACATCAACGACAAAGTATTAAGAACAAATTAAAACTAAAGATTATACTAAATTCATAAATCATATACAGCGAGCCAACTTAAGAGTATTGCATAAATTCCTAGATTTTTACATCTAATCCTAACTCATAAATCCTCCTTAAGAAGCTTTGATCAGGTTTGAAATACTTTGCCTCTAATGGATAATTTTGTTGAATAGTATTAGAGGGATCTTTTGCTTCTTTAGGAATGACCAGTTGCATTCTCTTTGCCTTTAAAAAACTTTATTTGTTTCTACACGTGACCAAAAGATGAAAAACATTACGATCAGAACTTAAAAGCGACATTCCTTTAGAAGAAGACAAAATTGATCAAAGTGACATGCCCATCAGAACTTGTTTTCATTGAAATATGGTTCCATCATATTATGTTCCCATCATAAGTTGTTTCTATCTGAGTCTTCAAGGCTTGATCCATCTTCTTATTAGAGTTTCGATTTTTTGTTGACCTTTCTTCAGATCATCCTCGAAGTCTTCAAGGATTTTCTTGAGTACCGAAATGTTAATTTCCCTTTATGTTTAGAGCTTGATGTTTCAGAACCAAAAACCTGACTTTGAAGTCAGCATTTAAATTTATGGTCTTACACACTTGAACACGCATTAGATTACCCAATTGTTCTTTCAAGCATTGTTATCATCAAAACCTTAGAGTCATTGTTCTAAAATCCACTTTGGTTCAACATTCACCACATACGCGGCCCTTTGCACACCTTATAGAACAACAACACCCATGAGGGCGATGAATCTGAGAAGTTGGGAAAATGGGTTCGGGCTACCGCCATAAAGGATCTTAGACAACATCCACCATCGTAGAAGGCTTGGCGGCGGCGCGTCTGGTTATAATCCAACCTTGATGGTTTCTTACAACCTCAGTTGGGGGGGCGGGGGGTAACAGGTGATACTACATTTTTCCGACGAGGGTCTGGTTGGTGGGAGGAAGGAAGACAACGACAATGAGGGTGTTAATGGTGGAAGGAAAGAGGGCGACGACGGTCTCAAGATCCCTCATTCTGATGTCAATTTGGTTAATTCATGTGTCCTTTTCGTAAAGAAGCTACCATGGGACACTCATTGTTGTGCTTTATGCACCGTCGATCACTCACCGCACTCAATAACCTCAAGCATCACACTAGTGATGTTTATATAGTCGACATGATGTAGGGGCTTAGCATCGATCGACTTAATGCCGGCCATAACTTTGATGCTAAATCGCCATGGGTGTGTTTTATCTGCTAAACAATAACTGCTAGACATAACAACACAACATAACTAGAACAACATATGACAAACTTTTATTTTATTGAATAATTTTTGGTCATATACGATTTTGGTGGACAAAAGGTTGTTTTGGTATTTTTGACACCTTGTACGTGGGACAAAACATTGTGATTTGGTTTAAATAAGGACAAAAATTTCAGTTATTATCATGTCTATTGCCCCAATTTATCTTGTCATAAAACAATTTTATGAATCAAACTTTCTACGATTGAAGTTGTCTGTCCTTCCCTTTTTAACAAACAAACGCAGCTTATATGTTTCGGTTTTTTCATTTTTAGCATTGGCTTTTATTATTTTTTTGAATAAAGCATTGGCTTTTATTTCTTTGGTCAAAGTTCAATATTGGTTTTTGGCCAATGCTTTTTGTTGAACTGACCAACTTAACGTTAGTCAAGGTGATGACATATTGGAAACTCCCACGCTTTAGAGTTTTATTAGACATAATATCAAACGATTGATCATTTGAAGTCACATGATTTCTTCCTTTTTAATAATACTGAAAAAAATCCATTAATTTTAACTAATGGGTACCGATACCAACTTCTCTCATAGGTACCAAATAACTCACCTTAAAAATATTGCTAATATTACGACTAAGTTGATACTCGTCCTATTTAATCTTTGTTTTAAGAAAGTGGAAAACAATTATAACCATAAAAATGGCACCCCTTTATATTTTTTCATCCACCTCCATAATAAAACCAAAAAAACTTCGAACGTGTCTGTGCACGTAGATATATAGGGGAAGCCAAACCAATTAGGAAGAGAAAATGAAAGAAGAGAGAGAGAAATCCTTTACCCGTGAGGAAAACTTGGAGGCATTCAAAGACCATCAACACCAAAAGCTGTTACATGTTTTTGACACTTTTTTGCAAGTAGCTATAGTTGCTATTTTGAATGGTGTCTTGAAGATTGTTCTTCTCCCTTTTAAAATTGCTCATTCCCTTGATTCAACGGGAGTTAATTCATGTTCGACATTTTTTAGCGGTAGTTAACTCACGCTGTCGTTTTTTAGACGGATTCAATCACTTTTTAAGTCCGGTCAACCGATCTTAAAAGTGTCAGCGTGAGTTAACTACAGTTGAAAAATGTCGAGCGTGAGTTAACTTCTGCTAGATGAAGGGAATAAGTGTAATTTTCGATATATTATTATAGCCATCGATATTGAGAGATTCTTTATATGCTTCTAAGTTAACCCCACTATATGCTGCCATTGCACCACCATCACTTTCATCAGTAGTTATTCACGTTCCTCCCATGCAGAAGAATGTTTGTTTTCATAAACAAGTATACTGTTTTCTTTTACTATCTATGACCCTACACGCCACTCTTGTTCCATATTTATGTATAATACTTGCAGGACAAACTTACACCAGCTTGCATATGTTGTCTTTTTCTCTGTTATCCACTTCGAATGTGGCAAATCAAACTTCATTTCTCGTGAATGATTACTAACTTACTGTTTTCATTCTTCTAGTTCGTTTCCCTTTGTTACACCAACAATATATTTAGATATTTATAAGAGTTAAATAAGTTTTTTTGTTTTTAAAAAAGTATTAGATTTTGTTTTTTTTGTTCAGACATGTTTTCGTCCTTACAAAATTTTCTCGCATGCCGTCTTATTACTTGTAGTTAAGGCAATGTCTATTTTTGAATTATTTTCTTGTAGACATAATTAAAAATTATAAAAATTTCGTCCGAGAAATTTTTAAAAAAATTCACGTGAAATAAGTTGAAATTTTTAGGTTGAAAAATTCAAGCATGTTTTTGCCCTTAAAAAAGATTTAGGTTGAAATTTTTCGTTACTTTTATCTTAAACTTTTAAATTTTAAAAATTCATATTTAATTCATCTTATTTTAAAATTATTAATTTTTGTAAATAATCTTTTTTAATGGTCTAAACATGCCTAAAAAAATTATTTAAAAATATAAAAGTTTAAGGATAATTTAACAATTTCGAAAAACAACATAGACCAATATTTTTGTAAATCATATGAAGCTTACATAGAAAATGTACAAATTTCAATTGATAAAAAATATGCATAAATTTGTTGAGTCCAACAGCAAAAGAGAGATGAAAGAGAAAGCAAGAGAGAGTAGTTCGTGAGTTAGAGAAGAATATTGGTTTTACTTTTTTATTTTAAATATCATATTTTACTCTTCACCACAATTGACTCTTTTTAAACCTAATTTTGTCTTATTATCCAATGTATCTTTTCTCAACGGCAACATTTTCTTTGATATAAAAAGAGAAAGTTCAAAAATTTAATGAAACAAGACCAGTGTAGGTGTTCATAAGACCACACTTAAAAGAAAAAATGTTATGTTCTTATCAATATAAAAATCAAGAAAAAACCAAGAACACAATTTAGGAACTAAATGAAAAATCCTCTCAAATGAGAATAATCTAGACCATGGTATAAATCTAGTCTAAAGTATATATAATAGTTCTATATGTATCATCCTCTCTTAGATAATTACCATCATAGAAATGACATTGTATTAATTAAATACAAACTCAACCAGACTCATGTACCTCACCCAATAGTGTCAATCCTTTGTAATTGTCTAGAGGACTGGAAACACACATGATAGTCTAAAGAGAGTTTAAACACTTGGGGTCTTCACAGGTGAGAAAATATGGAGTGAACTGGTCTAAGTCAGGATCATTGTTGGGTAACCCATCATGATTAGGCAGTCGGATAAGTGATAGGATGATCATGGTTGGATAACCGGGTAAGTGATGAGAGTAATGGACTTAGAAAAGATTGATGTTTCGTGAAATCTTGGGGTTGATGCTTTGAGTACTATCATCGTGAGTTATGAATAAGAAAGTCCTTTCCTCGTGGTGACGCCAAAGCTACTATGGATAAGTGGATTGGACTAGCCATCAGGTTGATAATGAATCAGTATAAACATACTAGGTCATTCTCTTGAAATAGAAAAATTGTATCGTAATTCATCGAGTTGGAAATGACAATCCAATCTTTTAACGAAAAATTATTGAGGTTTTTAGCAAAGTTTTTGAGTCATGTCAAATTAATCTTCGATGATATCTTGAATACTATTCAGAACCTTATATCTTTGAGCTCCTATGAAATACTTGAGTAGAAGAACAAAAATGAAAGAAAATGTTGAATTGTGTTCTTAGAAACTTAGTGAAGTATTTAACTTCAATTTTAAATGCTGCATAAGAGAATATTTTTTGACATATGATTTATCGATCGTAGCTAGAAACTTTTTTCAGTTGTGTAAGTTTATATAGTATAAATTATTATATACAAAATTTTACACAAATTTAAAATCATTTGATATGCTATTCTAACCCCTCAATATTAATGATGTTCAATAAATATGCATAAATTGTTAATATTGTTTGGTCTCGAGAACATACCAAATGATTTTTGGTCCTTACAGCGTAAAAGTTATTGAATTCAAGTGGTTAATGAGTGCCACAAAGAACGAATTGTTTTGGAGAACCTTAATCCGATTTCTGAATAAAACAAATTTTTGTGACTTTATTATCTCTCCTCCAAACTTTTTATTAATAGGGCCATTTTCCTGGGCAAACCAGAGGATTAATACAAAAAAAAAAAAAAAGTGTAATTAAACCCCTTTTTATATATAAAATATTCCCATTAATTTACTGGTACTATCCCGTAATATTTATTAAGCCGCGTCAAACTAGGTCTTTATTAGCTTTTGAGAAACAAAGTGTATTCAATGACAAATATAATTGTCACGCCTCATAAGAAGAAAAAAACAAGAGCCTTGAAGTTAAAACTTTTCACATACATATGATAATTCCAAAACTGCATCACATGTGATCAACAAGATTCTGTGTCCACATCCTCTTTATAAACCAACAGATATTGTTTAGATTTCTTTGTGTAAATTATTACAAGTTCTCTCTATCTTGTGAGAGAGAGAGAGTGAGAATGGTTTCCAAGGTTCACAAGAGAACAGCTTTGTACAGAAACCTACATCTTCTACGTTCAATCATACACTCCACTTCGGTGATTATTCTTCTACATCTTTCTCGTTTAACTCATCTTTTGTTTAATTATGTTTATGCCTCTATATTTACTTTGTATCATGGAATGTTTTGTGTTTGTTAATGCAGCATAGTAAAACCTCCGTAATATTGGATGCAACAAAATATATACAAGATTTAAAGCAAAAACTTGAAGAACTGAACCCGTTACAAGTTGCAACATCAACAAAAATGGTTGACTATGATGCTACGCCTAAGGTAACATGTTCATGAACCTGATTGTTAATCAACCAAACAATTCATATGACGTCGCGGACTTTCTTTTTCAAGAAAAAAGATTTAAGTTTAATTAAGACACAAAAGAATAGGACTTTGTAACTAGTCTAAACACCACTCATAAACAAGAAATTATTGATTGAGTTTGATTTGTAATATATTGATTTTGCAGATTAAAGTTGAACCAAATGAAGAGGGCTTTGTAATCGAGGTGATGAGTGAAAAGAGATGTCAAGGATTGCTAGTGTTCATATTGGAAGCCATTGAAGAGCTGGGTCTTGAAGTGCTCGACGCTAGGGTTTCTTGTGATGATAACTTCTGCTTAGAGGCTGTTGGGAACAAAGTAATTGCTAAACACATAAAATTACTCACATATGATCCATACAGCTGCAACTGCAGTTGTATGTAATGTTGTTACAAAGACCTATAAAACCTTCAAATTGCAACAGCGAATATAATTGTGAATTGCAATTTAGAACTAAGTAATGATTTTTTTTCACGAAATCACTTATCTTTGAAACATATTTTTAAGGTATTACTGACGCAGGTAATTTTATATATTGTAGCAGGAGAAGAATGAAGATACTTGTCCTTTGAATGCACAATTAGTTGAACAAGTAGTGTCTCAAGCTATTCAAAACTGGAGGGAAGTTACACAACAATGACGATGAATGATAGTATCATACAACAACAGCTTTGTATCTAATCAGAAAATCTATGCTTATTAATGCTTGAGTTTCCCTTGTTGTAAAGGACTTTTGCATGGTGGAAAAGTTTGCCTTTGTCATAAATATGTTGAACTTAAAATACTTGCGTGTATAGATGAAAGAATCGAAACAAAATTTCATATTGATGGGGAACATCTTAAACGGGGTGTTTACCCAAAAGAAGTGAAAGAAATAGAAAGATGATGCGAAAGACATGATAGAAACAGTTATATTTTAACACCCATTTAAGTTTGAAACACTCGTTTAACTTCTCATTTTCTCTCTTTTGCCATCACATCATATATTTTTCTATCAGATTGCCATCTCTATTTCTATCTCTCTCTGTGATCTCGAATGTATGAATATATTGATGATATGATAGTAAGATTGAGACAGAAAAATGAGGTGTTAAATAGATGTTAGAGAATTAAGGGTGTCTATATATCATGTTCCTGTTTGGAGATAGAAGAATATTTCATGGGAAAAGCTTCTTGGTACGATGGCTGCGATACGAAAAGCAACGAATTGATTATATCCATTGGATTATTTGTAATAGCCATTGGATTAGATTTTGATTTTAGCTTTTATTTATTTCAAATCGAATATAGGAAAAGCAACGTGTGGAGTTTATAATGATGGAAATTTAGTGAAAAAATCGAATTATTCTTTTGATTAATAAATATTTTATGTGACTTATTTACTAAGGGTTCTAAAGGGACAAAAACGGTCTATTGATGCTCTTAAGAGACATTTAGTATTTATTTTAAATTTAGGAAGGTCTTTTATAACAACATAACGTAATAAACTCTTCAATTTATGTAAGAGTAGAATGTCCCTTATAAATTATAATGTGTAAAACCATTTGTTACATGTTGAGGAAGGAAATATGGCTAAAATTCGTATGTTTGTTTATGTTATGATTATTTTTCTTTCCTTATTTCTTGTTACAACAAACGTTGAAGGTAAGTCAATATTTACGGTTTTCAAATTTCATTCTTTACTTAGTACAAATCATTTTATCCGATTTAAGTTACATTATGTTATTCTCTTTTTGTCATTACAGCGCAATATCCTAGATGTTTTAGTGATTCAGATTGTGAAAAAATATATGTATATTGCCGACCTCCTGGTAAAAAGAAGTGTATGTTCCGCACCATATGCAAATGTGTTCTACCATCGGGCCGAATAGATTTGGTGAACATATGATTTTGCATTTAGTGAAAGATTGATGAGAGTACACATAATTCTAGACTATTTATGATTTAATATGTATTGGTGCCTAATATTTTTTTTTTATTCCTTTAAAAAAAATATTTTCTTTTATCTTTTTGATTTCATAAACCTTGTAGTTTTCACTCTTTATGGTAATGAAATAAGGAAATAATAAATGTTATTCATATTGTTGTCTTATTATCCTTATTTCATAGATATGACCTTCAGCTCAAGCATATCACATTTTCTTTCCAAATGTACTGTTTACTAGAATATATTCAGTATTTTAATTTTTTGAGGGGAATTTCTTCATTAATTAATTTCAAAATAGCATTTATGTTACTTATAAGTCTATAATTTTATATTTATGTCTTAATATTGTTACACTTATGATTTTTATAAAACTTGAATTTATATTGCTATCAGGGCCGTTCCTAGAGTTTTTGGGGGCCTTAGGCATAATATGATAAAATGGCCCCTTACATAATACATCATAAAATTTGTTAGTTCTTTGTTGTGATTTTATTAACTCTTCATTTCATTTTTTTCTCGTTCTCCACTACCAAATAAATGTTTTTTTAGGCAACATCTAAAAATAAATCAAATACTTCATAGACACTAAAACAAAATAAAACATCGTAGAAGTATAGAACAATAACACACGCGAAGTAGACTGAAATTTTAGCACCTAAGAATAATAACACCAAAAAAGTAAAAGTATATCAACACATAATTAACCATTTTAAACTTTTGGATGCAAATTCTCCAATGTTAAACTCATAACAACAATAATTCATGATACAAAATTAATGTTAGACTTTTTAGAGGAATCATAGATATAAGAGCTCCTTTGTATACTAGAAGTAAATCATTCCACTTTTTTTATGTAATTCATTACGATGATACACAAATTTGTTTGACATGATCTTACATTATCAAATTCAACTATGCAATCATTTCAATCAATTCAAGAAAGTTGACATTACTATACTGATGTAATTTATTTTTTTGGAACCTTTGAAGGACAAGATTAAGATTAATTTCTCTAATAGGTCAATTTTCAACTAAAATATAGTTTGTTTTGTTATGAAAATTATCCCAATTTATTGGATAATAAATATCGCCAATATTTTTATTATTAGTAAAACGCGTTGTTAGGAACTAAGGGCTCAAAAAAATATTACCAATTTATTTGATGATAATTTTTTTGACACATTATTAATAACAACCAATTTTTTTTTATAGGAAAGGTGTATATAAAAATCTGTGTCATACGAGGATACATATAGTAAATCACGCCAAAAGCGCAAAAGACCACTAACAGACTTCAGTCCAGCCCTTCATCATGTCAATGTTTGGGGCCTTTATGTGAAATTTACTATATATATATATTGTAACACTCATACTAAACGTATCTAGAAAGTTTAGGATGTGCATTATCTTTAGTACTGGATACATTAAAATTTACAACATAAATTCTTCGAATGAATATTTTATACAACAACATGCGTTTGTACAATCAACAATACAAATATAACTCGCCAAAAACATAGAAAATACATCCTTAAAGTCTATAACATCCTGCAACGGGTACGAACGAGCACTTGCTGATTATCCATCCGGCTACAACCTTGCTAAATCCTGCTAAACCAACTTGCTGATCTGAAACAAATAAGGATTGGGATGAGACATAATGTCTCACTGAGTTCTACCTAATCCTAGGCTATAGGTAACCGCGAGGAAATCTAGGGTTACCACGTGTCTACAATACAACCTGACGGTTGATTATACGTGTGTGGGCTTGCTTGCCTAGACGGTCGTGCATACTAGAATCCGTCGTAGGGTTCTTCGTAACTTGTATTGAAGGTCTTGTTATATACATATACGTGTCATGGCGGTTAAGGGAACCTAACACCGCTATATCAAGATACACTAAGCGTATCAAGACCTAAACATAACTTATTCATGACACGATCCTAACCGGACGATTGGGGAGATCCTAAGATCGCCTTCGGTATAACTTCATAGTCTTATCTTGATTCACAAGCTTGTACATATCTTGTATCATATCATAAACGTAAGCATATCATATCATATTCATATCGTAATCATACATAGTCATGTTCATTCATTATGTTAGAGGTTAGCGTTAAACAAACATTATTATCTGAGTTCATTTTACGGAGTGTATCGGGTGGAGTAACCCCGAGTACAATCCCATACATTACCGATGAATTCCTAGCTAAGGTACATTGGACTCCCTCAGTGACGTGCGGGCCCCCCTTGCGGAGCTTATCTCGTTCCCCTAGCGAAAACCTCTCGTATCCCCTTTGGCGTGGATAACGGAAAGACACGACACCTACATCTTACTTACGGTCTTGGTCATACATTAGTCATATACATATATGTGAGCGCATAACTCATACTTGTTTGAAGGATTACCACGGGTCCGCTACCTACCCGATTATTGGTAATTGCATACATAGTTGCTCATATAAAACTTAACCTAACATGACTAGGTTACATGCTAACATGCTTGTTCTCGACTACCTAAGTCGAGGCTCTATGATTCCCCATTCTTAGGATGAACTTCTACCCGGACGTATTACATATCATATTACTCTTCCGTACCATTCGTTAACAAACAATGTTAATAATTTGCCATGCCTTTCTTTTGTTTAAAAC
>Ga0315914_1009165_pt1 | contig 12860 bp, 6 predicted proteins | sample MpolenodulesMG_FD_203920 | JGI IMG/M metagenome (GOLD analysis project Ga0315914, IMG submission 203920) | Medicago polymorpha root nodule microbial communities from Los Angeles, California, United States - elongated nodules | ecosystem: Host-associated > Plants > Roots > Nodule | place: USA...
GTATAGCTGACCTGAATAAATTCTGGCTTCATGTAGGACAAGTCTCCCACCATTCCACCTTGAACATGAGCATCTGCAACTCCAAAGGCACCACTAATTGCACATATACCAATAAAAGTTCCAAGTCCTCCTTTACCAGATGTTGCTAAATCCAACTACAATAAATTTATTGGAAAATCAAAATCATCCTAAAGGTAAAGGAATCAAAGTTCACACTTAGCTGAATAGATATAGGACTTACTATTAACACCAACAAAGTGGTTATGAAAAAAAGAGTATATCCAAACAGGTTCCTTAATCTAGTATTGACTTTTGCCTCATTATAAGACAATATAGCAAGTGTTCCAAGTGCAAATGGCTGGTATACAAGTGTAAGCACCCTGGAGGGATGATAATTCTGCACATGGGAAAACTTAATTAATTGAATTATTTCGTTATATTGTGAATTTGTTGTGAAAACCACACCAATAATAAACTTGATGCGTGGAGCAAATTAATACCAAGTAATCAAATCAAGCGGGTGACAAAATAATTCAAACAAAATAAACAGCAAGAGATAAAAGGAAGAAGGAGAACACAAGAATCTGTTTACCCAGTTCGGTCTAATGATGACCTACTCTGGGAGAGAGAGCAGCTCTCCATTCCACTATAATGATCTGAGTTTCTTTACAAAGAGATATTGAGGGTTACAAGAATTAGTCTTAAAACCTAACTCTACCCACAGTCACAATCTCTTCCCGTGACCAAGAGACTTAATCCTAATAGTGTTTTGTTCAAGGTGAATCGAAACAATCTCAACCCTAGTGTTTGTTGCCAAGAGAAATTCTCTACAAACCCTAGTTTGTATATTGGCTTCTAAACCTTGTTTTCTACACAGTGTTTTGTTTTCTACACACTCTCACAATATTCATCTGATACAAGGTTTATATTTATAGTGGAAAGCATCCCTCAAAAAACAGAACAGAACCAGCCCATGAAAAAGCCGTTTTCAACTTCTTCACCTGTGACAATTCAGGCGTCGAGCTTGCTCTCTCGGGCCCCGAAAAATGTCGTGACTTATGCTTCCAAAACAGGCAAAAAATCGGGCCTCGAAGTGCACTGTTCGGGCGCAGATTTTGGCTTCAGCAGGATGCATAATTTTTGAGTCATTTTCCAACACTTTACAAGATGATTCTAGTTTTCAACATTAAATTACAACATACAATTGGAAAAGCACGTAATTAGAATGTGTTTATTTCAAGCTTACCAAATTTAGCATTCTTTGAAAAATAAAGATGAGAATTTATTCTAAGGTAATTAGAAAGAAAAAAAGTTTGATTAACATTATAATATTTTCAGGAACTATAAAAATAGAAATTATAATAGGTAGTTACACATGAATTTATTCTCATCTTCATGAGAGCTTTATTCGACTCTTTTCTTTGGGAATTTTTTTTCTATTCCCAAGAACATTTTGTACCAAAGAATAAATTTTAGTAAATTTGTAACAAACATAGTCATGTATATTTTTATCATTTTATTCATAGAAATCTATGAATATATTTGAAACAAACGCACCATAAGTGTAAGAAATATTTTTTTTTTAACCTTCTAGTTCTCTGGAAAAGAGGTTATGGTAATATGGAGTTCGATTGGAAGATAAGTAAAGCATGATCAAGAATTGTTCTAATCAAAAATCGAAATCAGGTTCTTCTGGACAATTCTTCCTTTGGTGAAGCACATTAACCACGTGAGCTCAATGGACCGTCAATATTATGCTTGCAATTGGAAATTGCTAATTTGGCTTTAGAAGCTGATACACCACGCCACTTGCATATCTGCACATATATTCTGTGTGAATTTTAATAGATACATGTAGAATACCTTTCTAGTCATCATAATTTATTTATTTTATTGGTGGAAGAAGTTACGAGCATATGGATTTCCTATAAACCAAATTATGGGTAAAAATTAATAAGATGATTGTATGTTCAAAGTCAAAACCAATTTGTCTATCAAACCTGTTTGTTACGAGGATGTATACCTGTTTTTTACGGTTCGCAGCTTCCTCGTAAACCTAATAAAATCAGATATATTTTAACCTAATTCTAGTGTTTCATTTATCATGTATGTGTGGGTATCAATCTCAGAATCAGTATATTATTACTTAGATTAATCCATGAACACTCTTTTTCGAGATAATATGTTAGGTAAACAACAAGAAAATCAAGACCAAGAAAGATGAGGCGAAGCTACTCTTGCTTGAAACCAAATCAGTTATAATTGTGAGGCTTGAAGATTATGATTAGAGCGCCAACGTATGTATATTTTTGTCCGGAGAATTCTACAAATCAAGGTCGGGCGAAGACTTCAACGAAAATTGGCGAAGGATGGACGAGTGGTTGACTTGGCGACGTAGTACTCCCCATCAATTTCAAATAAGAATATTATTTTTGTGCTCAACAATTGTTTAATCAAATAGTGTATTTTGAGAAAATATATACTATTTGATTTGAAGAAAATTTCTTGCCAAATATATTTTGAGAAAATATACTATTTGATTTGAAGAAGAGGAATGATATTTGTACAACCAATTTTGTACAACTCTTGTGACAACCACTTTTCTCCTCTTTTTATTAGACAAAAACAATTGAGAGATAAAGAAGAAGAGAGAGAATAAAAACACATGTGAGTATGAGAGAGATGTTTGTTTCAAAAGTTGTACAAATATCATTTCTCTTTGAAGAAAATTTATTGCCGAATATTTTTTGAGAAAATATACTGCTTGATATAAAAAAATAAAATCGAAAAAAAAGCAAAATAGAGATTAATCTATAAACATGAGTATAGATTATTGCTTTTCATTCTTCCCCTCATATATCTTATGTGGGACACACAAACCGTTGAGAATGTTGCATACAAACTCCACCCACCGTTGAACATTGTAATAGAAGCAAATTACATGTGTTTTGTTTCTTCTATGTATATTAGTTTGATCACTATCTCTTTATATTTGGTGGACGACAACTAGTTCTTTTTCCCTACTGATTGCAAGTTAGAGGTTGCTTAAGTTATGTGATGATTCCCTATTCAAGATAGGTATCATGCGGTCTATTAACAACATCATTCCAATCACCAGCCGGCAACATCAGAAGTTTATCTAACACAGCACATCATTAAAGGAGAAAGCAGCAACGATCAGGTTCCATCCTTTCGATCTTTATATTTTGAATTATTGTAAAACTTGAGTCTTTATATTTTGTGAAGGAAATTGTTTGTAGAATTTATTCGATATTATTTTTCAACTATTCTTTGGTCCATTGACATAATATGTGGATGATCAACCGACCGGCAATGATTCTTCGTTAACCTATTGCTTTAGCAACAATATTTTGCATCTATTCTATTGGGCGAATGAGTAGAAGACAGGTAGAAAGTAAGATAACGGACGAGTTGGTTCCAATTTAACCAAACAAATTAAGTCACGCAATAATGTGAGAAAGAAGAGAGCATAAAATAAATAAAATAGATAGAAGAAATAGCCCACTTTAACGAGAGAAGAAATAGAATAATACAACTATAATCATATTCTATCGTAAAAAATAAAAAATATATTTCTATCATTAGGAAAATTATTTAACTCTAGGTATCCACCGTGACAAAAGTAAAGTGTAGTATTGTTAAAAGACCACATGAGAGGGATTATGGCAAGGAAAGTCTTGGTATTTAAGAGTTCAAGTGACCCACCTCTCTTTCATGGGAACCCCTTTCATGTACCATTTACTTTGCAAATTGAACTAACTGTTCAGTAAAAACATAAATAATGGATTATTAGCGCCAGACCCACGTAGAAGAGTAAAATCGAGTATAAGACTTTAGTCCTAACTTCATAGAAGGAAGTAAAGACATAGAAAATAAAATACCAAGCAAGTTAGTAGGAAAAAGAGAAAGAGTATAAAATAAAAAGAGCGAAGTGGGCGAGTTAGTTTAAATCTAATAGGGAAGTAGCGCATTTTGATTTAAGAAAAGTAATAGAAAGGCTTGGTTCCAAATCTAATAGAAGAAAGAAAAGGATCAAAAGCACTAGATAATCAAGTAAGAAGGTTATTTCAAATCTAATAAGATAATGGAAAGAATAGAAAGGGGAGTAGAAAATATGGGCGAGTTAATAAGAGAAGACAACGAGTAAATAGTTCTCATTAAATAAGATTGTGTATGAATAAGACTCCTTTATTTTGGATGTTCGGAAGTCACGTTATATTTAAGATAAATAAAGTTTGGGAGGTAAACAAGCCCGCAAAAGGCGAGATTAAACAAAGGAAGTATTCACTAAACAGCACGCCAGAAGGAAATGTAGAAAGCAGCGGTCCCACCATTAAGAGCTTGAAGATAAAACACGGAGCTATCCTAACCATTTTCGACCTTTGAGATTTGTTTTGCAGGTTTTTAAACGAGGCACCTTATTTTCTAAAAACTACTAGCCATGTCTACTTTATTCTACACTACTCGTCATTCTACGAAGTGATTACTTCTTCGCCATTCTACAAAATGATTATCTTGGTCATTCCACAAAGTGATTATCTTCGTCATTCTACAAAATGATTATCTTCGTCATTCCACAAAGTGATTATCTTCGCCATTCTACAGAGTGATTACTTCTTCGCCATTCTACAAAATGATTATCGTCGCCATTCTACAAAGTGATTATCTTCGCCCTTCTACAAAGTGACTCTATTCGCCATACTATAATATTGCTTGCCTACACAATGCTCGCCTTTCAACCTTTCAACACAAACGACGTCGTCAAACATCAAGCAGTCAACCCCTCGTGGCTCTGAACTGATGTGTCAAACCCTCGTGGCTCTGAACGCCCTGTCAACCCCTCATGGCTCTAAACTGATGTGCCAACCCCTCGTGGCTCTAAACGCCCTGTCAACCCCTCGTGGCTTTGAACAGATTAAAGCAGTCAACCCCCTCCTGACTCTGAACTAATGTAGTAACCCCTCGTGGCTCTAAACTGATGTGTCAACCCCTCGTGGCTCTGAACACCCTGTCAACCCCTCGCGGCTCTAAACTGTTTTTTAAGTCAACCCCTCGTGGCTCTGAACTAACGCGCCAACCCCTCGAGGCTCTGAACACCTTGTCAACCCCTCGTGGCTCTGAACAGTTTTAAACGTCAACCCGACCAAGGGACTCGAAAAAATACGTCAACCCGACCAGTGAGCTCTGAACATCCTCTACACAAAAACGAGCAACTCACCAAAATTCTACACACTATGTTCGCCTACAAAGGTACAACTGTAAAATATAAAGCACAAACTATGCTACGAAATTCGACGCAACACCATAGAAAAGTTCAACTCGTCAACATATTCTCCATAAACGCCATAAAACATCAACAGTTATCAAAAGACAAATCGCCAGCAAATGACTGAAAGGAAATAGAAATCGTCAGCATCACTTAAATCCACGCACCATGAAGCTAAATAAAGGACAGACTTCCAAGGAAACAATAAATAACCAGAAATAACATTGTGATCACCCAAAGGAAACTGAATATGAGATACCACTGAAAAAAATCGCCAAATCGAAGCAAAATAGAGGGCGACAGTACAAGAAACAAAAAATAACTGCAGCACAAATAGGAGATGAAGAAATACTAAAATACAAAGGACTAAGAAAGACTCGCCCACTTCAAGTTACATCTGAAATAAAAATCACAAGTATTTAGGACGCCATGTACAAACTCACCCCGATAAAATACATCAACAATGAAAGTTACAGAGTATCGCCAAAAGAGGCTTGCCCATACCATACGCCCAAGAACTCACCGAAGGACATGCAAATACAGATATCGCCCATCTACCAAAATTGAAATAGCAACGATATAATTAATCACTTCGTCTTGTCCCAAGACTCATGCTTGAGGGGTTGTGGACTATCGACTATATAAATCACCTCTCCTTATCTCAAGACTCGTGCTTAAAGAGCTCACCTTGTATTCTTTCGCAATCTTGCCATGAAAAGTCGCCACAAGTGATTCAATTTATCATGCCATGACAAACCACTTCGCCTTTTCCCAAAGCTCATGCTTGGGGGGCTTAGGAGTAGTCAACCTATAAGACAAATCAAATGAATGCTCCCTGGGGGGCTCTGAAGATAGGTGTAAATATCCTAGGGGGTTCTCCAAATTCAGATGATAAACACCCAGGGACGTATACGAAGTATAAGCAAAACATGGTCAAAATTTAAAAGCAAATTAATCACTTTGCCTTGTTCCAAGACTCGTGCTTGGGCGCTGTGGACCGTCAATATATTCCTAAGGACCTAAAAGACCTCCAGAAAGGCTTTTAGACCCTTCCAGAGGCCTCGCCGCCCTCCATAAGGCTCCTAAGGCCCAAGGCGCACTCTCCCCAGGGCGCCGCCTCAATCTGCTTCTAGAAACCTCTAGAAAGCCACCTAAATACCTAATTGCCCCTATTACTTATTGTCTAAGTAAACATAAATCAGGCCCATAGATGGCTATAAATACAAACCTTGAGAGCCTTCTCAGGGCATGACCAATACAATACAAACCCTAATTACTATTATTATACTTTTTGCAAGTACACTCAATTTCTTGGGTTGTAAGAATTTTTTATTTTTTTTAAAAAGAAAATAGTTTAATTTAATTATTATAAATTGGTCTTTTTTATTTTATTTTTTTGTTAGATGTAAATATAAAACCGCATTGGGGAAACAAAAACTACTACTTCCTACAATTTGTTTTAGTTATTGGGGAACCAAAAACTCTTGTGGTGATTTTGAAGCACTAAATATGAACCCTCATCAAATTTGAATCCGAACGTTGATTCATCATATTGTACAAGTTTAACTTTTTTTGTTAGACTCAATCTATGTTGGTCTATTCTTTCGATCTTAATTATAAATTAACAAAAGTAACTAATTTCACACGCAACAAATTAGATTTGTGCAACAAAAAAAATTATATAATAAAAAAATCCAAAGTGTTTTATAAAAATAAAAATCATTTAAAGTACACCAAGTACATACCGGAAACAAGTAAATATAGTAATCTTCTATTGTGAGCATACTGTTCCAAGAGATAAGACATCCATTGCCAAGAAGGAAGCATACCACTATTGCAGCATATTTTCCCTATGAATACCAATAACAACAAAAAATTGAAATTAAGAAAAAGTTCCATTTCCATTCTTAAGCAAACAAAAGTAGTAAGAGATCCAATTAAGCATAAACCTCTAGACGTGTTGGAGGCTCAACGTTGACCATGGCTCTGCCTTGAGTTACTCTTTTTCAATCCAAGTTCTACAAGAAATTATATAATCTCAATTTAAGGCTTCAATGTGTACAGTACATGTTACTTTGTAATGTACTCCAACTTAACTATAAATATATAACTACCCATTAAATTTACGTATACATGCATTAAATAATGCCTAGTCATAAATTTTAGAAAAATATATAATTTATTGTATTCATTAAATAACGTGACAAATCTTTTTTGCAGTTATATATAACTAAATAATTTTTTATGCATATAAAGATAAAATAAAAAAAAAGTACTTGTAAATAAGTCAAAGCATGTATCTCTATGATATGAAGAAATTGTCGACGAAAGTTGCTCGACTTTGATTTGAAATCTTGATGGCTACATCTTCCAAAACAAGTATGGTGGTAGACCATATACAAAATAGAAGATAGCAGAGCAAAGACTTTAGGAAGGAAATAACCATTAATAGAAATTAAACCTTCTGGAAGAAAAAAATGTGAGTATAAATTGTATATATATGTAATATATGTAAAAGTAGAAGAAACAAAATTAGCCAATATCAGAGGGTGTCTTTTTTCCTTTTAGCAATTAAATTACGTGAAGGGTAAAGATAAATAGAGAAGAGGGAGATAGAGCTTACTATATTAGTATAGTAGAGATTACTTCAAGGTATCACAGAGGTGCTGAGAAAGACAAACATGAAGACGGCAAGAAGGAAGAGGGAAGAGTCTTAAAATGTATGTATTGTTGTGCTGTTAATCTGTTATTTACACACTTTTCAGGGAAAAAAAACAAAAGAATATTCCATTATATACAGTTCACACGAATTAAAAAAAAAGTACATAAATCCAAAGAAACACTGTATTTTTAGAGGAATAGTGATATTTGTACATTCATTTATATGTTCGTTTAATTTTTTGATTTATGTACTACAGACTACACACTCCATGTTAAGGAGTGTTTGATGTTTGATGTTTTATATATATAGGTGTCAGACTAATGTAGATCATATACGATTACATTCATTTAGTTTTATTTTGTTAAGAGAAAAGATTGATAGACACTCATCAATCTTATCTCTTTTGATTTATTGTTTTTTGTGAGTTTGTCTAAGGTGTAAAATTGACTCTCATTGCTTTGTGTGTATTTATTTTAGGAGAATGTTAATAGAAAATGATTTTTAGTGTGAATGCCTTTAAACAAAATTCCACGAACCCTTTAATTTCCCATATTGAATACCAACCATCCATGTATTCCACTTAGTGGAACTATTATATAGAATAATGTATACCAACCACCCATAGTTATTCACCCATGTATACCAACCACTTGGGATGGCAAAACGGGTTGGGCCCGTCGAGGAGGCCCGTTTAGCCCGTCTATTTTGATGGGGTGGGTTGAGATTTTGAACCCTCCATTCATAGGCTACCTGCCCCACATAACCCGCTAAAAAATGGGGCAGGCGGGTTGGCCCGTCAGGCTTAAGCAAAAAAAAAAATTAAGACAACTTATTGTTATTGCTTAATATTTACTTCTTTTGTTGGTGTGGATTTAGACATTGAATCCAAGATTTGTTTTTGGATTTTAGTATTTCCTTATGGTTTTCTTGTTGGTTTAATTTTTGTTGGTGTGGATTTAAACATAGAATCCAAGTTTTGTTTGAGTTGTTGGATTTGAGACTATTTCATTAAGGTTTTATGGTTTTTTATTGCTTTAATGGATCATGGATGTTTGAAGTTTAGATTTATAAATTGATTTTTTTTAATGGTCTTTAATTTTATGTTATTTTTACACGTTTTTTGCGAATTTATCAATTAGTTTAAAAATAAAAAAAAGTTGACGGGGCACCCCGCCAATCCACCATAAAACAGGGCGGGGGTGAGATTTTCAATCCGCCATCACTAGTTGACCCGTCCCGCTCCACCCCTTTTTTGGCGGGTTAATGACGGGACGGGGCGGTTGGACCGCTTTGCCATCCCTACCAACCACCCATGTATTTTACCACTTAGTTTTATTATCTTTCAATTGAAAATTGCAAGTTCAGTGCCTTAATAACAAGTTCGTGAATTTTCGTTGGAACTGTTTCGTACCATATAGCACTTCCCAATGTTAATATGTACTCTTGGGATAATAGTTAAAGAAGTAAAATAAGTAAGTTTATGTTAAAAAGTGGTTTAATTGTTGTTAAGATAAATTTTCTATTAATGAATTTCTTAATCAATATTCTTCACACACTAGTTAGTAAAATTCTTATTTAAAGTGTAAAATTGAAGGATAATGTGTTTAAATATCACATTTTCTTAAAGGAAAATGTTATCGAGAGTCCGGAGCACTACTTAAGAACCTTTAATAGTAAATTTTTATTAAAATATGTACATTTAATGCATTTGGAGTTTGAAATATTTTACTTTTTGAAAAAATAATTTTTAAATTTAATATTCTTAAAAAATGTTTCAAGACACTCGTTATTATGATCATTTTTTCAAGGATCTTGTTATTTGATGTTTCATGAACTCTGGTTAAGAAATTTTAAAATGGAATTTTTATCTTAAAAATATAAATTTTTATTTTTAATTAAGTAATAATTACACAACTTTTAATAAAAACTTACCTCTTTAGTTAAAGGGTCATATGCTATTGTCAATGTCCTTGTGTTTAACATTCTATTTTTCTTAAGGATTTTGTTAACAAGTGTCCTAAGGACATTGTTTAAGGAACCCACAAAAAAAAAATTATATCTTGAAAATAAGTCAAATACTTGTTAAAATCATAATCGTATAATTTTCAATGCAAAAGCTGTAACTTTTAATTAAAACAATTGCTAACATTTTCTTTTTCTTAATTATCGATGTCCATGTGTTATTGTTGTATTCCGGTGTCTACGTGTGTAAATACAATATTTAATTGACTATAATTATTTCATTGATTGCCTAAAAAAATCATTGGCTGGCCGTGAGTCAACTGTGAACATGGAGTTGCGTAATCATCATTGTGCTATACCCCTCAATTTTTTTATTGACAAAGGCTATATACCCCTCAACTGTTATTTTTAACTTTAAAAAAAAAAGTTAATACTTCATCTGTCTCACAATTATTGTCTTAACATTTTTTTCTCAAAATAATTGTCATTTTATAATATCAATGCAATATTTATCATTGTCCATTATTATACCCTTATTTATTAAATTTCATCCAACTTAATTACTCCACTAACTACAATTATTAAGGATGTTTTAGTAAATGTCACTAATTTTACCATTGAAATCAACACAATTAATCATTTCTTTAATAACCGTGCACAAACATTAAACGACTAATATTGTGAGATGGAAGGAGTACCGCCCTCGCTCACAATTATAAATAAAATATAATATTTTAGATCATTGAATAATTAATGTATTTGTTTATAATTGTGTTTAGATTTAGTAATATGTATATAAGGAAACGTTAATAAGTGTTCTAACAATATTCTTTATGATTTAAAATAGTAAAACTTATGAGCATATAGTAGAGGTGTTCAAAATCGAATCAATTCAATAAAAAAACCACAAACCGAATCAATCTAAACCGAAATCGAAAAAAACTGTATTTGGTTCTAATGTATTCAGATCAATTTTTTACTCAACCACATGGTTTGGTTTGCGATTTTGATTTTACCATCTGAACCAAACCAAATCAAACCGTAATATAAGAAAAACACTAATTAAATACATATCACTTGGACCAATATTCATGGAAACTTTAATAAAATAACTTATTTTTTCTCTTGTTAAGTTTATTCTTTGCTTTGTCTTTCAAAAATGTATTTATATACTACTTGAACTCTTAGAGAATGGTAAAATTTTTAGTCTTGTGTATTTCTTATAAAAATAGGATTACTTTTTGTCTGTGTTTAAATTTGGTCTACGTTGTAGTGAACATTGTTGGATGAAAATAAAATTGTAATGTTAAATGAAATTTAAAACATTGTTGAAAATATGTTTTAGCTTTTTAATTTGATTTTAATGTTGGAAACAAAAAAAAATTGTCTAAAAAATCATACCAACCGATCCAATCCAAATCGCATTGGTTTGGTTTGGTTCGGTTTTATTTTAAAAGTCAACCGAACCAAACCAAACCGCATACTTATTTATTTTGCGATTCGGATGACTTTTAACCTCAAAATCGAACCAAACCGCGTCGGGAACACCGTTTGTATATAATGTATTTAATGCATTGAAAACTAAAACATTCAACTATTTAAATAAATGCATTGGAATAACTTTTATGACTTTTTTTCCCGAAGGGGTGGGCAGTGTCTGTGAGGCTGTGTTCTCATATTTTGCTGGCCATTTTAAATCTAGCCGTGAGCAGAGGCCTAGTATGGACGGAATTCGGTTCCGATCTTTATCCCATCGACAAAGGGCCAGTTTGATTATGTCGTTTTCTTTGGATGAAGTGAAGGCGGCGGTATGGGACTGTGATAATTACAAATGTCCGGGACCTGAAAGTATTTCATTTGGGTTTATTAAACAATTTTGGGATATGTTGAAGGAAGATGTTATGCGTTTTTTGACGGAATTTCACAGAAACGGAAAGTTTACCAAAGGTATTAATAGTACTTTTATTGGTCTTACACCTAAGGTTGATAATCCTCAGCAGTTGAATGACTTCCGCCCCATTTCCTTGGTGGGTAGTTTGTATAAAATTTTGACAAAGGTTTTGACGAATAGACTCCGGTTAATGATTGGGTCGATGATCTCGGAATCTCAGTCGGCTTTTATTAAAGGTCGCCAAATTCTTGATGGGATATTGGTGGCTAATGAAGTGGTAGATGAAGCTCGTAAATGCAAGAAAGAGTTGATTCTTTTTAAAGTTGATTTTAAAAAAGCATATGAGGTGATGGTGAAAATGGGGTTTCCGACTTTATGGAGTAAATGGATAACTAAATGTATCGGAACAGCTACCGCGTCGGTATTGGTAAATGGTTCTCCAACGGATGAGTTCCCTTTAGAGAGGGGTTTGAGGCAGGGTGATCCTCTGTCACCTTTCCTTTTCCTCCTGGTTGCATAGGGATTTCATGTGTTAATGCAATCGTTAATTATCAACAATTTATTCTCTGGTTACAAGATGGGAAGGTATGATCCGGTTACGGTGTCACATCTTCAATTTGCAGACGACACTTTAATTGTGGGGGAAAATCGTGGGCTAATATTCGGGCAATGCAAGCAGTTCTTATTCTTTTTCAAGACTTGTCTAGTTTAAAGGTAAATTTTTCTAAGAGTATGCTGGTTGGGGTGAACGTTACAGGTTCTTGGTTAGCTGAAGCTGCGTTGATTTTGAACTGCAAGGTTGGTTATATTCCATTTATGTACCCTGGGTTGCCTATTGGTGGTAATGCGCGTAGATTGAATGTTTGGGATCCTCTTATTAAGCGCATAAACACTAGACTGCCGGGGTGGAGTTCGAGATATTTATCTTTGGGGGGGCCGGCTGGTTCTGTTGAAGTCTGTCCTGTCATCGTTGCCTGTTTATGCTCTTTCTTTTTTCAAAGCTCTGTTAGGTATCGTATCCTCTATCGAATCTATTTTTAATAAAAAAAAATTGGGGG
>Ga0315914_1009166_pt1 | contig 12858 bp, 7 predicted proteins | sample MpolenodulesMG_FD_203920 | JGI IMG/M metagenome (GOLD analysis project Ga0315914, IMG submission 203920) | Medicago polymorpha root nodule microbial communities from Los Angeles, California, United States - elongated nodules | ecosystem: Host-associated > Plants > Roots > Nodule | place: USA...
CTTTAATAAATAAGAGATAAGGCAGATTTGTTTTGTTCAAAAAAATAGGAGATTTGGTGTGATTTTGTTGAGAAGGAAAAAATAGGGTTAATAATTAAACAGGGTATTAGAGTAAAATTAACCATTAAGGTTAGGTTAAATTTAGGGCAACAATTAGCTTTCGGGTTAACTTTAATAAATAAGAGATGTGTATTGACTTAACTATGTTTACGGACAAAACCGCACAACCTTTTTTGGGTACATTTTATTACCGCAACTGTCGGTGATGGACTGATAGTAGTGTCATTTTCTACTATCATTCTTTTCTCACCACACCACATGATTGTATGTCGCTGTCTGTCAACCACCTTTGAAAAGGAAAATAACAAAAAATAAATCAAATTAATATTTAGTCTAGCCATGATTATAAAGAACATGAGTATTTTTCTGCACAAATTGTTATTTTTTTAAAACAACCTAAACACATTTCAAATATATGATTAATTAATAAGTGTCATAATTTAGTAATCTTTTATAGAATTTATTTAACCACAGTTTTTTTAAGTGTTATATTTCCCAAATATAAATGGTTCTTCCGTAATCAAGTTACTTTAAAAAGTTAACTTCAATAAAAATAAAAGAAATGCTAGCAACACACCTTTTAACACACACTTTCCAACACACTCTCTTTGATCGGTTAAAATTCACATGTGATCCATTAAAAGTATATAAGACCCACATAATTTGATGAGACCTATGTGAATTTTAAAATATGTATAAAAGTAAAATTATTTAAATCTTCGATCATTATTATAAGAAAAATCAATTAATTCATTGAATGATGTTAGGTTACTTATGTAATCATATCTCAGAGGGAGAGAGAATAATGTAGCAGTTAATAGTACATCTATATTTGCAACTTTATATCTGAGAATTTAAGAAAGAGGATTCAAGTCAAATACTAGTACTAAATAGTGTAACCAGTAAAGAAAAAAGTCAAATATCACAAAAAGGAGGAATCAAGTCAAGACGAGGTGGTGAACTTGAACTCAGTGGAATCGAGTTTTCCCAGTTAAAATAAAATCGAACGAGAATCTTGATTATTACTCTAATTTTCACCACCAATGGTATTTCATAATCACATGCACATGTATATTATATTATAATTATGACAACTGGAAATTAAAGAAGAAGTAATGCACCGACACAATGCAAACAAATGTGATGTGCGGTGGAACCGTCTACAGACAGCCTCGCATCGTTAAAATACGGCATCATACGGTTAACCTCGCATCGTTTATTTGGAGGATGTTTGGATGATGGGTTGATGTGATTTATTTCTCTTTTTTAAATTAGACACTAGAAAATGTGGTTGAAGTATTATATTATCATTTACATGTCTATCTCATGAGTAAGCTAAATTCGAGCACGAACACTTACTTATGTACCTTCCAGATATATGAACTTCTAGCATAATTCAATTTTTAGAAATATCAATTATAATTTAAATATAGATTTAACTCACTAAAGTTTTACCATATAAAAACCGTCTACGATCCCCTTCCTGCTCGCTTAGACCTTATTTCATGTTTCATAATGAAACACCACAAAAAAAAAGGGAAACTTCACTCTAGTGGCATGGTACTAGAACTTCGAAGTTATGGTACTAACAAATTAAACAATTATAGCTCCCACTCCTTATTAAAATCATTTTAGTGCATAATAATATATAAGTATATTGAGAGGTTTTTATATATTAATTCTTGTGAACTTTTATGACCCTACTACTTATACAAAAAATTAAGAAAGGAAAGTTGGACAATTAGATTTCATTTATCTTTATGCAAGGTATGATTTACTTTTTCTTCTTTTTCGATTGAGATGGCAAGGTATAATTTACTTGGCTAATGTGCCATATTTTAGATTTGTTATGAACAAAATAAATTTTGCTTTATGACAAGACAAAAAAAAAAAAATTATTTATTTTGAAGGGCAAAGAAGCCAGGTACATGGATCGTTTAACCTTATAGCGCCAAACATATTCCAAGCATTAAATAATTTTATAGCATTGTTTATAATATAATATAATCCACAAAACAATGAATCAAATTATTATTACAGAGAGAATAGCAATAATCAATAATGTAATGTTTGTAATTACTATTACTAGTACTACTACTAATTACATACGTACAACCTTGGTCGGAGATTGTCCTCACACGTTATGATGGACAAGCAGGCAACAGTGAATAATAGCAATACACATGAAGATCGATAAGCAGAAGGAACAAACAAATTAAAGGAATTGCAGAAGTAAGCTATAGCAAACGTAATCTTAAGGATTTATATATATAAAGAAAAAAGAATTAATTAACTCCTTGCATTGCAATTGAATGAATGATTCATTTTGTGTAGGCCATGGTTTGGGGAAGAGGCGCGTAATAATCAGAATTGGTGATTCTTCTTCTGATCTCAGACCTCATCCTGCAAATAACATGTTTCCAACTCCCCTTATCACGGGAAGTGAGCAACTTGGTTTCTTGCTCATTCATTTCAAGATCTGTGGCAAAGATAGGCTTCCTTGAGAGGATCCAGGCCCAGCTCCAGGTCCACCAATTTCTGATGGAGTCACCCATGGATGAAAATGAGAGGGACTTGGATCTGGGAACAAATGACCATTTATTATTAGTTTCTGCAGAGGTGTTGTTGTTGTTGAGGGAGGAAGTTGATAGGCGTCTGCGAATAAAGCCTTCTCCTTTGGTTTTGGTGGACAAAGGGAGAGACCCCTTTCCACTTCTACTTGTTGGTAAGAAGCTCATAATGGATGGTTGATTGTCTCTTGTTTGTGTTTATGTATCTATCTGCTGCGTGCTTATTACTGAAACCAAACCAACCTAGCGAGCGATGTGGAGAAATACTAATACTAATACTAATACTAATACTAATCATATGGTGAAATGCATCCTTCACAGCCTGTTTATTCCTTTTTGTGGGCTCCTTCCTTTACACCCTTTCTCTTTTCTCTTTCTTGCTCATCACCTCTCTGTCTCTTGCTATTATTATTATATTCTTTTTTTTTTTTTTTTCGCCAAAATTACTCTTACCTTACCTTCTTAACCCTCAAATTAAATATTTTATTCTTTTTCTAATAAATGTTTTATTCTATATATGTTGCCGCCACTTTCCCATAATTCTATTAAACTCAATTTTTGCTATTACAGAATTAAACACACACCTACTTAATTAATGTTTTATTGTCTTGCACCTGCTGAACATGCACATGAACAACTACCATGGTAATACTATGATTTTATTCAGCCTCTAGGATGCAAAATTTTAATCTAAATACAAGAAGATAGAATCTTGCTCGATGCACCAAACAATTTAAATAAGAAAATATATGGTTAGGCAATTGATAAAACAATTGGAAGTAGAATGAATAAGTATTAATCAATTGATTATTCTGATAAATACAATTAATAAATTATTAAAATAATCAATGAAGAGGACGAGTTCAACTTCCATTGTTGATGTGAAGATATCTTTGACAAGTAATATTTAAGTATATTTGTGATCACTCTGTAAGTTTTGAAGTATGCCCCCGACCCTGACGAGCATTGGAAAACAAACCCACTTAAAATTATGTTTATAAAAAAGATATATTAAGAAAGAAGTGGGAGTAAGAGATGTGGAGTGCAAAAAGTAAAAATAGTGAAAAGGGTTGAGGAATGCTGATCCAGGCCCAAATGTTGTAATTGAACTTATTTTCGTATAAAATAAAAAGAATAAAAGATGTTTAACGCGAAAAAGAAAGGGAGCGGAGAGAGCGAGATCTATCTATCTATCTGAGTGTTGGAATGGAATGGAATTGAATTGAATTGGAAAAAGAATTAGAATGCGTGGTGTTTGAACGAATTCAAGTGTCTGTCTGTAGATCTTCTCTTTTCTTGCGATACTAACTAAAATGGACTACAGGAAAATCAAAGACCAGGTAGGTCAGTGTTTTTCTTTTTCTTTTGATTCATTTCTTCGATTGATATATTATTTATTAGGAGGATATTGATGTGGAGGCAGCGAAGGACGACGTTGAAGAATCATATTCATTTGTCCCTTCAGCCTCCTCCATTGGAGAACCCAAAATTGACATAAACAGGATCAAACCACAGTGGAAGCGCAAGTAAGTAATGCCATATCTATCTATTTATTTAGTTAGTAACAATCATTTCTTCTTAATCACTTAATCATATTTTCACAGGTCTCTGGTTACATTTGCATTGACTATTCTTACTAGTTCCCAAGCCATTCTAATCGTTTGGTCCAAGAGAGCTGGCAAGTATGACTATAGTGTTACTACTGCTAACTTTTTGGTCGAAACTTTAAAATGTGCTATTTCCATCATCGCTTTGGCAAGTGCTTGGAGAACAGAAGGTGTTACCGAGCAAAACAAATTGACTGCATCATTAAAAGAAGTTATAGTCTATCCTATCCCAGCAGCACTTTACCTTGTCAAAAACTTGCTTCAGTATTACATCTTTGCATATGTAGATGCTCCTGGCTATCAGATATTAAAAAACTTAAATATTATCACTACAGGCGTGCTCTACAGAATTATACTTAAGAAAAAGTAAGATCACCATCAACGTCCCCTCCATCCTTTGCACTGTGTTATGTAATGTTCTTTGAACATTTCTGTTTACATTTCAGGTTGAGTGAGATTCAGTGGGCTGCTTTTGTTCTACTAACTGCCGGGTGCACTACTGCTCAGTTGAATTCTAAGTAAGACTAATCCAAAGCATGCCATTTGTCCATCCATCACTTTTGTATTAGTATATCGATCATCTTATTAGGTTCATGTTGTTGTTCTATAGATTTTATCTATTCTATTAATATACATGTCAATGAAATATGTTACTGCACAAGCGTTACAAACAAATGAATCATAAGTAATGATAGGTAATTTGTAAGGAATAAGCATCATTGCTACTAGAAAATATGTGGTATTCAATTAACCGATCCTTGAATGTACCATATATAATATAATATTGAGGATCAAAGCATTCTCCTAGCCTTTTTGTTTTCATGATTTTTCTTTCTGACATTTCCCCCTAATCTCTATCATCTTATTACTTGGGCTCCTATATCGGATTTTACAATCCTAATGGATATCTGAATGACTGAGAAGGTAGACTTTTTGACCTAAGGAATCTGTCAATATTTTTCACATTTTACTTTACCAGAGAGATGGTTACAATGTTTACGCTTTTCAAATCTATTCACAGTTTCGGATTTTGAATCATACTTTCCGTCCTTTATCAATTTGAAAGTGTTTGAAAGATTATTTGTGAAACTATAGGGAAAAGGTGGAATTGAGGAAAAGGGAGAAAAGGAATTCTGAACGATATCATGAGTCTGATAGTGTGATGTGTACAAAATGCTAATCTAATTCTTACTTCTGCTAATATTCTAGGTCAAGTACTAATGTAGTACAACCAGTTTAACCCTAGCACATTCACTTAAGAGTATGATGCATAAGGCTTCTAAAGAATTATTAATCCTAATATTCTAACGGTTACAGCTCCCAGAAAGGTGAAAGCTTTTTTGTGGACCATGGTACTAGATAAAATTAATACAAGCAATCTGTTTATGCACTCGTAGGCTGTAGCTCTTTGGCTTCAGAAGACTATTTGTATTAATTTATATGCAATGTGTTTTTTGTACTAAAGAGATTAATAGGCATCCTTTAATATTATGCACTGTCAAAATAAGAGATTAATAGTCATCCTTGTATCACATTATGATGATACACCATATCAATTTGGTATCCTTTTAGTCCAAGCATCTATTTTTCCCCTCTCTCTCTCTCTCTCTCTCTCTCTCTCTCCCCTTTCATGTTTAGGCACTTATGACGAAATAAAAATATGGTAGAAGTTTGATGTTTTTTTGTTATTTATTCATATATTTCTCTGACTTTGTTTTTCAGTTCTGATCATGTTCTTCAAACTCCTGTTCAAGGTTGGGTGATGGCAATTGTGAGTTTCTTACATTTGTGGTACTCTCATATTAGAAATGTAACGTAGTGGAGACTTAATTTATGGTTGAAATGATCTTGATGAGCATTTCCTTTTCAGGTCATGGCTCTCTTGAGTGGTTTTGCAGGAGTATATACTGAGGTGATTTTAATTGAGAGCAGTTACATTAATCCCTTGAGGTTTCTTGAATGACTACGCACTGCCATATTTATACTGTGTGCTATTGACTTCTTTTGACTCATGGAATATATTAAAACTGGATAGAATGTTATGTTTAAAAATTGTTTAAACTTCAAACCCTTTTAATTCTGCCTATGCACTGCTGCCATACAATAATTCGATTGGTCAAAGGATACATACACCAGTCTTCTTAGAATAACATTTTTGAGATCTCTTAGTCTTACTATATCATTGAGCAAGAGTTCTTAGCGAACAATCGTGGCTTAGTTTATTTTATTTTTTAAATATTGGCAGGCTATTATAAAAAAGCGCCCTTCACAGAACATAAATGTTCAAAACTTCTGGTTGTATGTCTTTGGCATGGGCTTCAATGCTGTTGCAATATTGGTTCAAGATTTTGATGCAGTGGTGAACAAGTAATTCAAGCCCTTATTTCAGATTTTACTTTTGCAGTTTATTTTGGTCTTTTCTAACTATTTAGTTCCTATTTTGTCATTTTTTTTTGTATAAATTTTATTCCTTCTCATTAAACTTGGATAACATCAAGCCAAGGGCCAAGTGTTATCTATAGAAAATACTTTTTTTCATTGAAATTATAAGGCCTAAAATGTCCCGCCAATAATATGTGCCTTATTTCCTATATTATGATGTATATGCAGGGGATTCTTTCATGGATATTCATTCATTACCTTTCTCATGATTTTCAACCATGCACTCAGGTAAATGTCAACTGACGAGATTTATAAATTCTTGAAGGCTGGGGGATTTTCCTTACTTACTATCTAGTTGTTGGATTGAGATCCAGTTAGCTGACATTGGATAATGAGGCGGGGAAGTTTGACATGTGATGGAGTGGAGAAGTTGTAATGTGATTTAATCATTTATTTCTTCCCATTTTTGGCTTCTTCCGTTTCATCCTGAAATGATGGTTACTTGTTAAGTATGGAAATCAAAAGAGATAAAACAACATTTAGTTTTGATTTATTGATGAAACCGTGAATATGCAAATCTCAGAAGGGCCAAGTGCCAACTACATGACATAGTCTTTATTTCAATTTTATTTACAGTTATTTCAATTTCAACTACTCTCTCCCTCTCGTATGTGCCTGTCCACTGCACAGAAACAAAAATATATTTTATCTGAGTCATCTGATCTCTTATCGTTTTTGACAGTGGAATTGCTGTATCAATGGTAATGAAATACGCTGACAACATTGTGAAGGTAAGATTGGGATTATGACTATAATATGATATTTGTTTGACTGAATATTTACACACGACTGTGGAATTTGAAAAATCCAATAGTTTAATTAAGATCAATCACATTTCTTATACTTGGAATAGTTCATATATCATACATGCTAGTTCCAGAATTTATTGGTTGTCTCTAGATTTTAAGGTCATGCTTGCTCATCTTAGAAACAGTCAAATGACTATAAAATCGTACAAGATATTCTTGGAATGGAGGTGTATATTCTTACAGGAGGCCTTTGTTTCTCTCTCTTTTGACTTTTGCTTTTATGAAAACTATGAAGTGTTTTTCTCTCAAATGACTAATGCAATTTGTAGCATTTGCATTGCAACAACATATTAATGTTATATGGCGCTAACACGTGTAAACTATGAAGTGTTTTTTTTATGAAATTTTGATTAAAATCATAGGTATAGACGTTTGTGATTTTCAAATTGTAACAAACCATGCTTATCTTTTTGAGTGACATCTATAATATAGCAAATAAAATATAAATTCTTATCTTTTTCAATGACCCCAACAATATAACATTCTTATCGGCCAATTTGTTTAAGGGTATAATTGGAGGAATGAAAAAGGCCCCCCAGAATCCCCTATCCCCTTTGTATATTGTTATAGATATCAATATGATAACAATCAAAGGTTAGAAGAATCACGAATCTGAACACATTCGTAACAACATATTAACACATTTACTAATTTTTCATCCCTTCTTTATTTAATTGTATGGAGCTGCAGTATGATGAACGTCTAGCATCAAATGCACTCTATATGTGTGTTTATAATTGTTTTTCGTAGTTTATTTGATTATCATATCACTTTGATTTGCACAAGAAAAAGCCTTTGAAATGAGATTCAAATTTATGATTAAGTTCCAATTTACACAGGTGTATTCTACTTCAGTGGCAATGCTTCTTACAGCAGTTGTTTCTGTATTCCTGTTTGGCTTCCATCTCTCCCTAGCCTTCTTCCTTGGAACAATGTAAGTTGTTGTTAATTATATCATGAACAGGCTTGCATGTCCTATGGCTGTGTTTTTCTGCCAGTGACAAAGCAATTCACATGCATCAAATAGGGATTAACAGACAACATCATTTTATCACATTAAATCATCTGAAATTAAAATATTAAAAACTATGGAGGGTTTTGTTGGCTCTTAATCATAACTTGCGTTAGATTTTGAAACTATGTGCATGCAATGGGGCAATAGCTCCCAATGCTTCATTTTCTAATCTTGCTTGAATTAATATAAATCCTTTGCTCTATCTTTTTCTCTTGAATAAGAATTTGTTAAATATGTTTACAGTGTTGTCTCCGTTTCAATTTATCTGCACTCTGCTGGGAAGATGCAACGATAACTATGACTGCTGCCCTCTATTTTTCCAACAAGGGGTATTTTTGTTTTTTTATCCATAGTTGATTAGCCTCATTTCAAATGCTATTTTGAAACTTTAGTTCAAGTGTTAGTGTATACTTTGAAACCCATCTTTGGTGTATCTCAACAAAGACGGAATTGGGTTGTTGAAAGGTGATATGTAAGTTCCACCAGAAGTTCTTTTCAGAGTCTATGCATTGCCTTTAAAGTGAAATAACCTTCCTCCCCCTCCCATATTTTTTGTTTAAAAGGTTTAAGCAATGCTATAATTAAGCAATGTGCTTGTGTGTGTGTGTCACGTGATTTGTGGTGAGGGGTGTGTGTATATTACATTTTCACGATCCAGTTTTTGTATTCAACTCGGTTATTGTGATTATCCCATAAATTAGTCTCTTCCATTAGGATTTGTGTGGAAGTTTAGGAGGCGAGGGGAGGAGAGTTTTGTACAAATAAAAGGAGGAAAGAGAAAAGCAAGGAATTTAATGGAGGGTTAACTTGTTTTTCTTTCATAATAGAAAATTTTCGTAATTGGGGAACTCTTCCCTAACTTGTTTTTCATATCTTTTTCATCTTCTTATAATACTCAAAATTAAAAATATACCAATCATACTCATTTGGTTTTCATTCTAAATATGGTGGGAAATTTATCTCTCGTTGCGTCTGCTTCTCTCTCATGTAGACACTCCCAAACAGAGTCTTGGGCAATGTTAGTTGTATTGATTAGACGACTTGAGTATTAGTATCATTTTTTTCTCTTCTATATACACATCAAACATGTCATGGATCAAGATAATAAGACAAGGGTTTAAGAAGAAGACTTATGGTGCTCACCAATATGCAACTTAGTACCAACTGACATGATTTTCAACGATGATCTAAGGAGCAAGTCAATTATTTACCCAATTCTAAACGTAAGACATGTTCAATAACAATAGAACTTACTTGCATGATCCTTGATGGACAACAACTTATCGTTACACAACGATACTTTATAGTAACCATAACACTTAACACTAACAAGGTAATTAAATTGGGAAAATTGCTTTTCTGACATACATATGTTCACATTGACACATGTAAACCACGTAAAAGGCCCCAGCGGCACTTAACAACTGTTTACCAAGCCGGCAAAAGTTAACTGCCGTTGGGTTCAACGGTCGTTAACTGCAGTTACACCCAGCGGTTGTTAACTGCCGCTATGTGACTGGCTCATTTTCCAGTGGCTCTCCTTCCATTATGCAAATTTGTTCCTAACCAAATCCTTTGATACCTAAACAAATTCATCTAAAATTTTCATCCAATAACCAAATCCTTTGATACCTAAACAAATTCATCCAATATTTAACAGGAACATGATAAAATTAAAACGTAAGAAATAATATAAAAGGTACGTCCGAAAATGTCATAGAAATACGGAAATGTACGGAACATGTCATAATTATACATCACCATCATCATAGTCAAAAAGTACATAAAAAAAATCCTAATCAGAATCAACCCTGCTGCCTACCATGCCTCTGCCCCCTGCGCCGCCTGGCAATCTGATACGTAAGGGCAGGGCGACCAGTACTGGCTATCCGACTCACCTCCTGGACAATCTCCTCTTTAGTCATCTCGCCGCTCCTGGCCACAATATCATCAGCTATATGCACCACATCCCGGATGATCGTCAGTGTGTCAGACATCTCTCTAGCATGCTCCTCCTCTACAATCTGCTCCACGTTCACCGGCCTGGGAGGAGATCCTTCAGGTGGGCTTCATAAACCCGCTTTAGTGTGGGATAACTGATATGACCAACATACTCAGTCCTAACCTCAGCAGCATCTGACATGCCCAACAACCTGGTCATCAAATCAATCTCACGGTCCCGATCCATTACCTCGTCATGGTCCAACATGCGGCTCTGAATAGGAATGTGGAGGAGATTATACACATTGTCCAAAGTTATCGTCATCTCCCCCACAGGTAGATGAAAACTACTGGTCTCCGTGTGCCACCTCTCGCAGAGAGCACGTACCATGACATGGGTCACAGTAGAATACCCCGTGTATATCAAATGAAGTAGGCCAGACGCCTCCACAGGATCCCAAAACCACCTCAAACCCTCCTCCGGCTTACCAAGCTCTCTCAGCTTTCTCCCTGCATTTATACACTTGTACTCCCCATCATACCACATCTGAAAATCAAATTAATTAAGACATTGTCACTAGGGGTGTTCAAAACTGAACCAATCCAATAGAAAAACAGTAAACCAAACCAATCCAAACCGAAACCGCAAAAAACCGCATTTGGTTCGGATATATTTGGATCATTTTTTTACTCAACCGCATGGTTTGGTTTGGTTTGCGGTTTTGATTTTACCAACCAAACCAAACCAAACCGCATATAAGAAAAACACTAATCAAATATATATCACCTAGATCAATACTCATAGAAACTCAATGGAAACTTTAATAAAATGACATATATATTTTCTTGGTAAGTTTCTTCTATGCTTTTTTCTTTCAAAAATGTATGTATGTGTTACTTGAACTCTTAGAGAATGATAAAAAAATTATTCTTTTTTATTTCTTAAGAATAATGATTACATTTTGTCTACGTTTTTATTTGGTTTATGTAGGTGGGAAAATTGTTGGATGAAAATAAAATTGTAATGTTGGATGAAATTTAAAACATTGCTAAAAATATGTTGTGTTTGAAATTTTTAATTTGATTTTAATGTTGGAAACAAAATAAATTTTTGTCTAAAAAACCGCACCAACCGATCCAATCCAAACCGCATTGGTTTGGTTTGGTTTGATTCGGATTTTATTTTGAAAGTCAACCGAACCAAACCAAACCGCATACTTTTTTATCTTGCAGTTCGGGTGACTTTTAGTCTCAAAACTGAACCAAACCACATGGCGAACACCCTAATTGTCACTACAAATAATTTAAACACTTACGCTAAAGAATTTAAATAATCTAAACACTTACGCTAAAGAATTTAGATAATTTAAACACTTACACTAAAGAATTTAAATAATTTAAATACTTACGCTAAAGAATTTAAAGAATTTAAACACTTACGCTGCATTCTTAAAAAAATTTAAACACTTACACTAAAGAATTTAAATAATTTAAACACTTACGTTACATTCTTAAAAAAATTTAAACACTTATGCTAAAGAATTTACACAATCTAAACACTAACGCTATAGAATTTATAGAATTTAAACACTCATTTAAATAATTTAAACACTACCACTACTAATTTTAAGCACATTAAAGCATTTAAAGAATTGTAAAGAATTTAAACACTTACATTATGATGGTTCACCCAAAGAGGGTTCACCACGTGCCTCGCGTAGTCGGACAACAATGTCGTGGTCTCAGGACCTCTAGGAAAGGGAGGCCCTCCAACAGGGTATGGCGGTATCAACGGAACACGACGACCTCGTCGAGGCCGAGTCTGAGGCTCAGGCTCACCCTCAGGAACTACATTATCTGCCTTAAGATAATCCGCCACAACATCCTCTGGCACCTCCTCATCATCTGCCACCTCCTCATCCTCTGCCTCGTCCTGCGGCTGATGAAACATTCTGTCCTCCTCCATCCGATCATATCCAACAAAACCCTCATCTGCATACCCAGCATAATCATGCGCTGGTGTCGGATCAACCACCTGGGGGGAGTAATCCATCTGTGACTGTGATCTGTCTCCAACTATCCTCGGGTCCCTGCGCTTCCGAGTCTTTGGGACATACGGGTTTTGATCCACCCTCTCTCTCCGAGCGCTAGCGGTACTCGCCGCTTTACCTTTGCGCATCCTATCCTCTCTAATAAGCCGTTGCTGCTCATCCTCGTCCCTAGCCATATCTGTACAAAACAAATTAAAAATAACATAAATACGTGGACAATGTATTTAGGCATTTCCTAAAAACTATATACTTTTAAGGCATTGAACATAGCATACCACATTATGTCATTCTTCAAACTTGCCAAAAAAAAGCAAAAATCCAAACTTATAATCATTATAACTTATATACATTATAAATTTAACC
>Ga0315914_1009170_pt1 | contig 12851 bp, 9 predicted proteins | sample MpolenodulesMG_FD_203920 | JGI IMG/M metagenome (GOLD analysis project Ga0315914, IMG submission 203920) | Medicago polymorpha root nodule microbial communities from Los Angeles, California, United States - elongated nodules | ecosystem: Host-associated > Plants > Roots > Nodule | place: USA...
TTTGAATTTTCAACTTGCATAGAGTCATCAAAATAGTAAAAAAAAAATCATTACTTAAGAAAATCATTAAGGAAAATAAGTGTTAACTATGATAGATGGGTTAAAGTACAAATAGAATGTTTAAAATATGATTTTATTCAAGGAAATGTGAAACATAATCTCATTTAAGATAGCTACACTTCTCCAAACTGATGGTAGAAAAAAGTAACAAAAAAAAACTGATGGTAAAATACAGTTCTTAAAAGATCATGTCTCTGAACATTATTGAGCATGATAGCACCAATTTTCAGTGTCGTTTCTGAGATTTTGGTGGTCTAGGACAAACCTACAATTTGTGTCCTAACTAATAAATCTATATAAACATCAAATTTGATACAAAAAAAACTAAACAACTTTTTTAAGGGCCTAATAGACCCCTAAAAAAAATTGAGGCCCAAATTTCGTATTAATTTTTTGGGCCTAGGGCGGTCCCTCTTCGCCCTGCCTCAAATACGGCCTACCAATTTCCATCCATAATGAAGAAATACGTCAAACCAAAACCAAAACCAAAATTTGTATATTGATTTGTCGGTTTTGTAATTTTTTTTTCGGTATAGTTTTTTAGTTTTATCGGTTTTATCTGAACCATTGAAACCCTAATAAGATGAGAAATTAATTTTAATTTTAAACTACATATAAAAAAGTCGTTCAAAAAACTGATGCTATTGCAGGATATATTTCAAAACAATTGTAGTTGTACTACGTATTCAACAAAAGATGAGTCAATCTGATTTTTTAGACTTTAGAATCCATGTGATTCACATTGTTCATTTTTGTGCCGACAATTCCATAATTCCATTGATATTTGATAAATATGGTCGAAGTCAGAAGGAGTACTTGTTTATGCTTTCTTTCTTTATACTTGGCTGAGTATATAAGCTAGCCCTCAAAACAAAACATAAGGAGTATATATGCTCAAATAATTACAGTAAATATAAAACGCCAAATCTATTCCATTCCAAACCTTATAATCACAATTTGCAGTTATGCATACTCCATTTAGTATCAGGTTACAAGTATAAGCAAGATCATAATGAGTTATTGTATTACTCAGGTCTCAAATAAAATAAAAATAAAAAGTTAAACAAAGTTAATGTGTTTGACTAGAAATTTAAACTATATACATCTATTTTGTTTGATTTTTTTTCTTCTTTTATACTTTAAGACCGAAGAAATACGACATATTTCAAAGACCATTTACACTTGCATATCATTTGATGCATGTGGAAAAAAGTTTCACATGCAACATGTCAATAAATTAAACTCAGTCGATAACATCAATCAAGCCTTATTCTACTAAGTGAGATCAGTTATATGAATCAATAATCGATGTTATAGTAATCTATCAAAAATTATGCCTTTCTCCAACTCATTTATCTTTAGATCCTTCATAATAGTTTCTCGTATAGTTTTTCTAGATCTACTCATACCTCTAGTGATGTCTCCCTTCATTTGATCTATTCTCCTTAATCTACATAATTCACAGGTCTTCTCTCTACATGCACAAACCATCTAAGTCTAGTTTCTACCATATTTTTTGCTATAGGTGCTACCCCAACTCTCTCTCTAATGTCGTCATTTTTAGTTCTATCTCAGCCTTACCATACATCTAACACAACATCATTATCTTTTCTACGCTTATTTTATGTTTACGTTGGTTCTTAACCACCCAACACTCTCATGTACAACATCGCCGATCTTACTGTTGTCCGATAAAATTTTTCCTTCAACTTAAGCGGTACTTTTGTATCACATAGAACGCCTGAGACACTCCTCCATTTCAACCATCCAACTTGGATCCGATGGTTTACATCTCCTTCTATTTCTCTGTTGTTTTGTACTATAGACCCACATTATAAAAACTATGTAACTTGTGGTATGATATGATCGTCAACTTTCACCTCTACACTAGAAACGCTCCCCCTCTTGCTAAAATTGCATTTCATATACTATGCATTGCTTTTACTTAAGCGAAACTCGTATGTTTCTAAGGCTTGTCTCTATGTCTCTAACCTCCTATTTAATTCTTCCGTCGACTCTCCATGTAGGACTATATCATCTGCAAAAAGCTTAGAATTTTGTGCTCTCTCTTGGATTATTCCGTAAGTACATCCAAAAATAAGGGCTTAGTGTTAAACTTTGGTGCAGTCTTATTGTTATTGGAAATTTTTTGATTTCAATACCTTATGTTCTCACACTAGTCGAGACCCCCTCATACATATCTATTGTTTTTGGATTCCCAAACTATTGTATTTTGGTTTTCCAAATTCTATTTTCTACCAAAGTTGTTACTAGGTTGAGTCACAACCAGACCACTCTCTTTAAGACGTTTCGTGGCACTGCCCAAAATTGTGCAAGGCAGACTATCAACCACGCCGCCTCTAGGATAAAACAAGTCCAACTACAACTGTGCGGTTAACTATTGCACTGTAGAAAACCGTTTGAGAATTACACCTTCAATAAGGTACTAAAACCACTCTTTTAATACTGAAACCAATATGGTACTGTAACCACTCAATTATGGTGTTGAGACCACTCAAATATGGTTTTACCACCATTCTAATTTTTAACATCTCCAAATATCAATATGGTATTTCAATCACTCAAATATGGTGCTATGACCATTCTAACATCTAACTTCTCCATGAATTGAAGAAGAATATATATGTTTAAGATCATTCTTATTATACCGAAAAGGGACTATGATCTTAAAATATTATTTATTCTGAAAGGAATGAATTATCGAAGGGACTATGCTCTTAAGACCATTCTTATTTCCGAAAGGATAATAAACCGAATAGGGACTATGGTCTCAGGAACACTCTAAATTCCGAAGGGACAGAAAGGAGTAGAAAAAGGAGAAGGACTTGTCAACAAAAGTCGAAGGAGGGAGAAGAGAGGAAAAGCACAGAAAGTATCAACTATGACTTTCGGTGTGTGGAATGCACTGTGTGAGCTCTCTATTTATATAGAAAGTTCACAACTAATAAGTGAGAAACTTTGAGAGCAAGTAATTCTCATATTAGATCTAGTACAAAAATATCTCAAATTGAGTCTCAAAATATATCATATTGATTACAAAAATATATTATTTAGTACATAAATATATTATTGTGTATCAAAATATATTTCAGATCATGTACTAAAATATATTAGATTGCCTACCAAAATATTTCAGATTGTGTTCCAAAATATTCTAGATTGCGTTCCAAAATATTTTTAGCAAAACTTGGGGATAGGGGTGTGCATGGTCGGATATTTTGACCGACCAAACCATATCCATATATAAACCACTTATTTGGTTTTGGATTTCTAACCATGACCATATTTTATTGTAAACCGGTTATGAATATGGTTATGGATATATAACCGGTTATTTTTACAAAATTGGTTTATAAATGGATATGGTTTGGTTTATAAAATTATCCGGATTTTTTGTTAAATCCGGATTAAATATTGGTTATTTGTTTTTTAAAAACCGGTTATTTCTCTTTTTAAACCAATTTTTAAGACCAAATTTTGTAAAAAAAGTAAAACTTTTTTTAGTAAAAATGAACACAACCAATTTAATAAAAAGATCGGTTTTATTTTTTGGACCATTTTGTTCAGAATTCAAACTTTTCAAAAATATACTTATTCCAGCCATTTCTAATCATGTACTCTGTGTATATGGAAACTAAACAAATCGAAACCTCTAAAAACTATAAAAACAACGGTGCTTCTTTCACATGTTACTAATTTTCATTTTCATTGCTTAAACAATAAAGTATCGTGTTGTTCACTTGTGTTCCAGTGAATAAATAAAAGTTAATTTTCACGAATTTAAAAATTGGGATAGTGTCAAAGTATACTAATTGCTAAGCATGTGTAACAATAATACGAGTAACGATGAAAATTATATCTACAACTATTATGATCGTACAAAATGTCGATACAATGAGTGATAATGTGCGACAAGAATGTAGAGTTACCTTGGTTTAGTCGGAAAAAAAAGAAAAAAAAAGGGAAAAAAAAGATATGGTTATGGATATAGACATCCAATAAAAAAATCGGATTTATAAAAGTGGATGACCAACCATTTTAGAAGAAACCGGTTAATTATTGTTTGTAAATATCCGATTATTTGAATATGGTTTTGGATTTGGATATGGTTTTCTCCATGTCACCGGATATTTTGCTCACCCCTACTTGGGGACTAAGAAAACATTTTCTAATAATGATTAAATTAATTATTTAATTTATCATTTCCAAATAATAAAATATATATCAATATATATTTTTCTCTAGTGCTTACTTCGTTCACATAATTATGTACCCCTATTAGAGGTACACCCCCACTATATAAATACTACTAATGTGTGATCCATCCGATGTGAGACTTCCATTTTTTTCAATTCAGATAATACTAGTTCTACCGAACATGGGAATTTGTGTTTAGTCTTTTTACTCAATTTCCACACATGTTCCAACAATATCCTTGATGGCTCTAATATAGGCCACCCTAACATCTTTCTTCTCTAGGGCTTTTCACAAAACCACTCCTATTTCTCTATCACATGCCCTCTCCAAATCAATGAATACTAAGTGCACATCATTTTGATCCATTTAGTATTGCTCCTTCAAAGGTTGTAGTAAGTATATTGCTTCCATTGTTGACCTCCCAAGCATAAAATTGAATTGATTTTCTTTAACTTAGGTCTCTTTTCTATCATTTTTTTCTATTAACTTCATGGTATGACTCATGTGAGCCCCCAATATCTCTCTCCAAGAATTTTTCACACTTCTATGTATATGTATGTTGTCTGACCAAACTGTCTTGCCATTACTCATCCTTTTTAACGCTTCTTTAGTCTCGTGTTCTTGAATCTGACGATAATAATTATAATTTTGTTCTCCTCTCTAGTATTCAGCTTATTAGCGTCTCATGAGATCTCATTTCCTTCATTAAATAACTTTGAAAATATTTCTTTCATGTATCCTTTATATCTTTTTTGTGAACCAAAACTTTATCTTCTTCATCTTTAATACACTTCACTTAATTTAAGTCTCTTGTATTTCTTTCCCACCTTTTAACAAATAGATATTTGCTCTCATCTTAGTGCTAAGGAATAAGGATTGATATATCCCGTCAATACCCAAAAAGGTTTCCAAGAGGTAAAGCAAAGCTAGTCATTGTGGGGTCATGGTAAATTGTAAAGGTGATAAAGGAATGTTTTACAATAAATCCCAATCCACATGTCTTTATTTAATAGGACACTTGAATTAACCGACGTAGACCCTACCCTTAATATCCACAGCTGTCTAATTTCAAATCCAACGCATATTCCTCACTATACAAACCTCATATTCCTCACCCAAATTTATCCCCTATACCTACTCCCACATTAACACCCCTTAAACCCAAAATCCACCCCACATCAAACAAGAAACACAATAACACGCTGCAATCAACCGCATTAGATCACCACCAACACCTTTAATCCTTTAAACACTCCTCTTGAAGCAAACCCTTCTTAATACGCTACCGTTTTGAACAAACCGAATCGCAAAAACGACGTCGCTTAATAGCAAAAGGTTCAGAGAGAAAAAAAAAATGCTGTGTTTTCTTCTTCAATTGAAAGTGAAGAAATTCAATTTCAATAACAGAAAGTGTTGTTAAGAGTAATAGAGAAGAAATAGAGAGGGGTAAAATTGGAATTTGGAGATGCAAACGGAAGCTAGGGTTGGTGTGGCGGTGGACGGCGGTGTCCGGAAGTTAGTTAAACAACAACCACCGCCGCAACAGATTGGAACTATTTCTCAGCTTCTCGCTGGAGGAGTTGCCGGAGCTTTGAGTAAAACTTGTACTGCGCCACTTGCTAGACTCACAATCCTTTTTCAGGTTAAAAATTTATTCATTTTATGTTTAATTTCATAAAAAAATTATCTTTTTTATTCGTTTTGTGCTTGGGTATTTGTAATTTTGTATTTTGGTCTATGCTACTAAGTTTCATTTAGTGAATGATTGATTTAGTTTTTTAAATTGTATGAGTTATTAATTTGGTTTCGAATTTCGATAATTTTGGGGACTGAATTGGTTGTTGCCTATGATTTTGTGGATAAACAACTTAATTTGTAGATTATAGCTTAAGATATAAGCACTCATGTCCTTCAAAAAAAATAATATCAGCACTTATGTATTAAGCTATTATTGATAAGCTATAAGCTGTTTTCATAAGCTAAATTTTGTGTAATAAAAGATTAAATAAAGTTAAATTGTTTTTTGATAGGCTATTAGTTGTTTTCTTAAGCCATCTTAGAGAACTTATGAAAAATAAGGTGAAAATGGTATATGGGCATGTCATAAGCTGTTTTTAGAAGTTCTTCGAAATAGGACCTGTTTGGATTGACTTATTTGAGCTTATCTACTGAGATAAGTTTTGTGAGATGATTTGGAAGAACTTTTAAAAACAGCTAATGACATGTTTATAAGCTGTTTTCAGCTTTGTTTTAATAAATTCTCCAAGATAGCTAATGATAACAGGTGATAGCTTATACAAGAATAATTTAACTTTATTTTATCTTTTGCTTTAGGAATGACTTACACATAAGTTGTTCTGTGCTATAAGCTGCGAATAAGTTGTTTATCCGAATGGGTCATAGTCTTACAAGTGTTTATGTTAGTAGATAAAGCTAAAATAAGTAAATCTAAACAGACATTTGGTTTTGGTCTCTTGAATTTCAATAATTTTGGGGACTAAATTGCTTATGTTTTTAAGTTATAGTTTTTGTAACTAAGTTGGTGATTCACTCAATATGGATGAATGAGAGAGACAGTGGGAGCACATGTTATTGAGGATGTTGATTTCTAGAATTATAAAAATGTTTTTTGTTTGGTTTGTTTGGATTTTTCAGATTCAGGGGATGCATTCAAACGTTGCAACTTTGAGGAAAGCGAGTATATGGAATGAGGCTTCAAGAATAATCCATGAAGAGGGGTTTAGGGCTTTTTGGAAAGGGAATCTTGTTACAATTGCTCACCGATTACCTTATTCTTCTGTTAACTTTTATTCCTACGAGCATTACAAGAAGGTAAGTATATGGGTATTATGTGGTGACAGATATGTACTTTTGTTCTCAGGATTTTGTTTTTTTATATTGATTTCTTTTTTAATTTTATATGTGCAGTTGCTGAGGACGGTTCCGCAACTGCAAAGTAATAGAGATAATATCAGCACAGACCTTTGCATACATTTTGTTGGTGGTGGGATGGCAGGCATAACTGCTGCTACATCTACTTATCCCTTGGATCTTGTTAGAACGCGGCTTGCTGCACAGGTAAGATTTAAATCATCAAATGCTTTTTAGATACGTCATGTGCATCATCGTAATTGGGATCTTGGAGCCTTGCAATAATTGGACTCTGACCTTCACTTTGTCTTATTTTGAAACTGTTCATACACAGCTAGTTATTAAATATTCTTGCATTTGTCTTTTTCTTTGTAACAATTAGAATTGTTAAAATTTTGCAGACGAATTTTGCGTATTATAGAGGTATTGGACATGCTTTACAAACAATTGTCAAGGAAGAGGGATTACTCGGCCTTTATAAGGGACTTGGAACTACCCTTTTGGTATGATGTTATTATCAATTTACCATTACTCAAAGTATACATTCCTTTCTTGTGGACTTAGCCACTTACTGGTGCTAAATGCAGACTGTTGGGCCAAATATAGCAATCAGCTTCTCCGTATATGAAAGCTTGAGATCGTTTTGGATGTCAAACAGGTATTAATTCTAAAGTAATTCAGCATTTTAATGTAACCACTGATTTTCCTCTAGTTCATGTATATTCATAACTACAGTTATATTAATTTTATTGTTTCTACTCACCAGATCCGATGATTCAACTGTTGTTGTTAGTCTGGCTTGTGGCAGTCTTTCAGGCATTGCATCATCAACAGGTTAGTTATCAAAAAGGAAAAATGTTAACTTGCACTTTTTATTTTCTTTTTCTCATATTCTTGATTATTTGAACTTTTGAGGTTACTTCGCTGGTACATATTCCTGATAATTTGCCTTTTGATGTTTCTTGCAATTGGGGTTTGCATATTCTTTTGGTATTTACCTTTTTCCTACATCTCTGGCATCGAGAGTTCTCAATTTAGTGTTGTTTGCATCAAATATTTAACAACCAGTCAAATTAAAATTGAAGAATCCTTTAGTCAAACTATTGAATTTGTTGAAACAAATAATATTAAAGAAGTTAATATCTGTAGTGGTTTGCTATGCTTTTGATGCAGATAACTGCACCAAGCATCTAACCAGACTGACCCCTAGAACCAGAGACCAGGATGGAGTTGTTATTTTATCTGCCATTTGAAAATTTAGTAAGGGAAGACAACAAAATGACACTTCTCCTGTTTTTCAGGAAATTTATTATTGTCCAAAGATCTTGCTGAAGTAATCATGTTCCCAAGTTTTATTTTATGACATGTTTCCCCAAGTTATGCAGCTGATTCCGTCACGTGGGGTCATTTCGTGGATGAACCTATATCATTCCATCGGTTACCAAATGTGAGAGGTGTCCTCTTTGAGGTATGCTTCTCACTTAGGTTACCTTCACCTGATGTTTGGACGGATATCAGAATTCTTCTGTACTTGTTCACATGTTTCTGAGGAATCTATTCTTACTGCTTTAATAGTATCGATCAGCATAATCCTAAACGAAGAAAATTGTGGTTAGAAATTATAATATAGTTGCTCATGATAAAAGCCAACGGATAAATGAAATTGTCAACATAGGATAGGAAAGATCTAGAGTTCCTTCAAAGAAAGAAAAACCATAAATTATCGATTGGATGGTGGATTTTATCATAACTGTATTCTATTGACACTAACTACATGCATACAAAACTCTAGTAGAACCAATTCAGCAATAGTATTCTAAAGTTTCTCTGCCACTGCTACAACAACTGTATGTTCAGATAGGCTTGTGGTTTTCATAGCTAGCATCTTTCATGTTCTTTAGTTGTTTAAATACTACTATCATAAGAAAAACTTGTTCATCCATATCTTGTCAATTTGACAACAAATTGCGGAGAGTCTCGTAGTTTCGATACTTGTGTAGTGCTGTCTTTCTTAGGCATGACCTGTAAATGTAATTGTCCAGTGCAGGCTTGCAACTTTGTCAAAGACACATGACCACTTCAATAACAAATTATGTTTTGTCTGTATAGCTTATTCATTTCAAATATGATTAGATTTCTCGGTTTGGAATTAGTTCTCACCGGGGTCAATTTATAACATTACTCGAGTCTTGATTTGATGGTGCATTTCATATAAATAGGGATCATGTAATAGTGAATCTCTTATAGACTAGAATGACTATGGTTGAATTCATCTGTTATCTTAGGGTCAATTTATAACGTTACTCGAGTCTTGATTTGATGGTGCATTTCACATAAGAAGGGATCATGTAATAGTGAATCTCTTATAGACTAGAATGACTATGGTTGAATTCATCTGTTATCTTATATGCAGCAACATTTCCATTGGATCTTGTTAGACGGAGGAAGCAACTTGAGGGGGCTGGTGGGCGAGCCCGTGTGTACAATACGGGTCTCTTTGGCACATTCAAGCATATATTCCGGTCGGAAGGTTTGCGTGGCCTTTACAGAGGAATTTTGCCTGAATACTATAAGGTGGTGCCTGGTGTAGGCATTTGTTTTATGACTTATGAGACACTGAAGATGGTTTTAGCGGAGATTACTACTGTATGATACACCCATCAACTTTTAGAGTCTGATCTGCAAGAAGTAAAAAAACGAAGTTACTTATTCATGCAAGAGGGTTAAGACTGTTAAGTTATATTAATCGATTGAAGTTCTCATTTCCTAGATTCTCATGGTTGGGCAACTTTGTAGTGCTACTGTGTGGATCGCATTTTTGCCTGTACAGAAACTTGAACAGCATTTAATATTAGGCTGTTACTTATGGGTCTTACTCAGAAAAAATGGAAGGCTAATGAAATTACTATATAGCAAAGCTGCAACTGCAACTGCAACTCAATGCCTTAAGGAGACAGATTTAACAATTGCATTTGAAGGCATCTAGTCCTGTTGCAGTGTTGTGCACCATGTAATCTTTTGAGAAGTGACCCATTCTTCCTATAGCAATGATAGTTACATGAACACCTTTGCTTTTCTTTATTTTTGTCACACTTTAGAATATTAATTGTAGTCCATTGTTTTCATTTGGCCCGTAGTGAAAGTGATAAATTCATTATCAAGGACTCTGGATTTGTTATAGGGTCATTCTGAACATTATTTAAAAAAGTTGTCAATTTATAGGGAATATTTCTCTGACAAAATTCTTCAAATAGGTCCAGTCATTATAACATTTTACTTTCTGTTGTAGTTATTCTTTAAGCTCATTTGCTATTATGTTGAAAAAAAATCAATAAGTGAGGGAGGCTTTGCTTAAAAATATTTATGAAAGCAACGGTACTCAGCATATTGTCAACTTCATTGATGAAATACTAGCTAAATACATTAGGAAACGAAAGTAGAGAATACATAATTTTTTTTTTTGTCAAATTGTACTCTAACATCCTCACAGGACCATATAGAAGTTGTCCGAGCCTCTCTCTGCCTTGAGTTTTGAAGCAATACAAGAGACCAAGTTGGATAAAAAAAGACCAATAGTCACTTGTAGAACAATTAAAAAGAAGACAACAAGCTTTTCAATCCATACTTAGAGAACATGTGTTTCTTATTACACAGGGAAAAAACCAGTCAAACGAATATGCTCGAGAGTACTACGTAGACCATATTTATTAACAGCTTCATTTGCAGCTCTAAAACCACCACCATAAGCTGGAGAAGAATCATTGACAATTTGATTCTTGAAGAATTCACCCAATTTGTTTTCAACATGAGACTTTGCACCTTTCTTTGAGGAAGAAGCAGCAGCTGTGGATGTTGATGCCATGCAATGAGAGTTTGTTGTTGGCATAACTTCTGACTCAAGCCACATATATGACAGAACCTGGCATATACCTTCCTCTACTTCAGGACTGAGATTGCGATAACCTGCTTATTTCAAGATGAACGATATGAAAGTCATGTATACTAAGAAGTTGGAATACTAACATAAATGAAAATGTGTGTATATTACCTTTAAGGCGTAACCATGCATGCATCAACTCATGGGCAAGTATAGCACCTGTTAGTAACCTGCATGCCATAAAAATATCAGGTAAAAACATTTCAATTTTATGGATCATTTTAGGATATCATTAATTTTGGAGATCAAATTACTGAACCTGTTCTATTTCAATCACTAAATTGATGATTCACTAAATGGAAATATGTATGAACTACAATTTTTTCATAAGGTAATTTCTGAGGGGTCAAAATGCCAAGTTTTCCCTGTCCATAGTTACCTTGGTAGACCATATAGAACAAGAATTGCTGTAACTTCACATTTTCTTATCAGCTTTTGAGGTTGAGTTCTCATCCCAATAAGTCTATGGCCTCCAATTCTTGGCCTTCTATGTATCTGAAACAACATAAAATCAGAAAATAATAAAATTATTTAACAAACATTTTCTAACTTGTTCATGATAGCTTCTACATTCTAATCAAAGAGAACAAATGAACATGTGTTTAAATATCATACACTGGTTACAGTCTGCTCTTCTGAAAGGCATAAACCTCTTGTTTCTGGCAAATGGTGAAATCCCTGACAGAAACAATATAGAGTAATTAAGAGGAATTGAAATTTTAATTAATTAACTAAAACAAAGAATTGAATGAAATTTTCATTACAGTCTTCTCTCCAACAATAGCATCATTAAGTGCTTCTCTTTCAACAAGAAGCATAGGAACTTGCTGATCAATTCTCATATGCATTCCTTCATAATAATCTCTGATTGAATGGTATAGAGGCTGACAGTCACCAGTATCCATTATAGCAGATTCCATGCACTCTAAGCACAGGCTTCGCCCGTCCTCAAGTCTATAGTATTTCGTATTCCGAGGCTTCAAGAGGAAGATAAAAGTGTCAACAAAATACGATTCAGATTAAAGTTGTTCATTAGCTTGTTTTGGAAATATGAATTATGAAATAATTTGGAGTGGAAGTTAAATTAGTACCTCTAATCTTTCACAACTACAGCAGCGAGCTGTATTATCATATTCATGAGATGGACAATACTTTTGGGACCAAAAGGGGTGGCATCTATACTCAATCAAACCAGCAGCATTTATAGGAATCTGAAAGTAAAATCAAAATCTCATGTGTGTTAATATAGCCTGTTTTGACTAGCTTTTTTGAGTTTATGTAAATAAGCACTTTTGAGACTGTTTGGTAGAGTTTATACAAACAGCATATGAAATGTTCATAAGTTATTTTCAGCTTATTTTTATAAGTTCTACATGATAGCGTTTGAAAACTGCTTATAGTTTATACGCAAACAGATTGACTTTATTGTCTATTTTGTTATTGAAATTGCGTATACATAACCACTTGTGCAATACGCGTCTATGCTATAAGCGGTTAATTAAGCTTGTTTTTCGCAAACAGGGCCTAAATGTGAAGATGTTAGGCCAATTGATAGACAGGATTCAGGAGTTGACATTTTAAGTAGTCTAGTCTTGTAAATGAAGTAAATTATCAATGAGAGGGAAATGGAGCTCTGAATGTGTTTCGAAAGTCCCGTTTTATTTGGAGACTAGAATGCTAATTGGTTCCTTTTTCATTAACTAATGTCATAGTTCTTATAAGGTATATATATATATATATATATATATATATATATATATATATA
>Ga0315914_1009176_pt1 | contig 12844 bp, 2 predicted proteins | sample MpolenodulesMG_FD_203920 | JGI IMG/M metagenome (GOLD analysis project Ga0315914, IMG submission 203920) | Medicago polymorpha root nodule microbial communities from Los Angeles, California, United States - elongated nodules | ecosystem: Host-associated > Plants > Roots > Nodule | place: USA...
TACTCACAAAAAAAAAAATAAATATATATATATATATATATATATATATATATATATATATATTCACTCACTTAATCTCCCTTAAACATCACGTAAGGACGGCAATATAATATCTGAAATAAACTATAAAACTCATAAGAGGTGTCAATGGAAGAGTGGAATCTCTTCAAAGTCTGATAAAATAATAAAAATAAAAAAAACATGGACAACTTGGCAAAACAACAACAATACCAAATATTATTATAAACAATGAAAAAAACGAAACCAACTACAACACCAACCACCCCCCAACTCCATTGACCAGACCAAACCATATGAAGCAATATTCACAACATAAATATTAATTTAATCCTTAAAAAAAAATATACATATATAAATTATATTTCACTTTTGATAAGTGCAATTTGTTCTATGCAATGAATTTCATACACATTTTATTATGCCAACACATATAGATTATAAATGGTATTTACTCCTCCATTTATTTTTAAGTTTGTTTAAATGCAGATTCAGCGTTCCTATTTAACTGTCGTTTTGATATTTTAAGATTACGATTTGTCAATCATATTTTTTGTCAATTATTCTTATATTTTTCAATAAAACTAATTAATAATTTTTTTTTACAGAAAAACTAATTAATGATATATATTTGAAAAACTAAAGTTTGTTTTTTTTAAACAAAGTTTGTTTCTTGTTATCTTAAAATTGACAATTGTTTGTTAAGAGATAGACAAAGTGTGCAAAAAAATAGAAATTTGTTGGAGAAAAATATAGTAACTAACAACTGTTTGTTACGAGATAAAGATAACATATTGAATTTATTGAAAAGAGAAAATGTATAAACGAAATAAAAATATATTGGTCAATTAAAATAAAAGTATAATAGGAAGTAAAGTTGTAAAAATACACTTCGTTAATTTAATAATAATATTCCAAAATGACACTTAAAAGGAAACGGATGAGTATGTATTTGATTTTGATTCATAAGTATTAATATTTGTGAATTTTAAATTTTAACAAACCCAACAATTTATGTTTATCTTTTTCACAAAATAGATATTGGTATAGTTGTGATAGATAAAACATATAATTTGAATAATAAAAAAGTTAACCGAAAATCTCATACCCCTTTATATACTGTATAAGTATATAATAGATATTATCGTAGGGGTGTTTGCGGTGCGGTTTGAATTAATTTGAGGTAAAATGTCATCCGATCTAAAATAAAAATTACATGCGGTTCGGGTCAATTTAGATGAATATTATAAAAAAAATCGAACCGATCTGATCCAAATATATGCGGTTTAATTTAGATTGGTTTTTGAATGTCCAAAATACAAAATATATATATTTTATTTACTTTTTTTAAAATGTTATTTTTGTATTAATATTAATATTGAATAAACACAATAAAATAATAGGTTTGTTGTAAAATATATTAAAATAAAATAAAATTATGGTATGAAAATTTCGATTATTTTCAAACATATGAAGTAATAATAATATAAATTAAATTAGTGCAATACATGAGGCTAAAAATGAACAAGCAATATAATAATGCAATATATAATACTAATAAAAAAATAAATATGTATCAATATTTATTTTTGCGGTTTAGTTCTGTTTGGTTTGGTTTTGAGAAAGTGATCCGAAATTTAATCCGATCCTAGCAGTTTTTACAAAACAACATCCAAACTCATTTAAAAATATTCAATTTATTTGTGGTTTTTGGATTTTTTATTCGGGTTTGCTTCACTGTTATGTCTTTTATTTTCAACATAGAGAAGTCTGACACTGTATCTCTTGCGGTGGTTGCTGGTACGTCAAAGGGTTATGTTGGGCTTGAAAGGGATGATTATGCTTGCTGTGATTTGTCACAGGGGTTGTTGGTACGTGAATCTTGTCTGTGTTGGCGGTCGCTTCAGACACCATCCCTAAAAAAAGATAAGCTCATGCTTGTCTCTGATTAATTGGTTCGTTCAATTCAGTATTGTTGAGTAGGCGTGTCAGATTAGACGTTTTCCTCTCCGGCGATCAAGCTTCAACTCGGATTCCCACCCCCAGCCTACCGTCATCGTCATCCTCGAGGTTGTCGTCGTTCTTCAAAGTCTGATAAGGGACGCACTGCTGTGTTGATCCAGATGTTTCTGGATGGTGGTTGCGATTTTGGTCTTAAGTTTCCAGTATTCCTCCCCGCGTCGGAAGGATGGTCTTATTTGGTCTGTACTTTAGTGCTCGAAAAAGCGTTTATCTTGATGTGTTTTGCATGGAGAAGATGGTACGTGAATATGCTCCGTGTTGACGATTGGTCCATTCACCGCGGTCTGGACCTCTACATGAGAGGCTGTTTTAATCCATTTGTGTTGTTTTAATTTTCATATTACCCGTTTGGGTAGACCTCCATCTTATGGATAAACTGGTCAGGTTTATGTCCCCCGGTTTTTTATTATGTATTTTTTCCCTTTTTCAATAATATATCTATGAGCATTTAGCAGAAGATTATAGTTGGGTACCAGCTTAGTTTGGAGCCATTCTTTTTTTATGTCATTTGCTCCTGCCTTATAAAAAAAAATATAGAAGTTGTTTCTTCCTTTTTTTTTTTTTTTTTCATGTGAACCAGTTACATTTTCATTTGTAATATTGTTTTGATTTGTTTATATTTTTTTTAAGAGATCCGGTTACATTTTTATCTATTATTTTATGTGTTTTGTTTCTTCCCTTTTCTAAGAGAATTGTTTACCATTTTTTTATGGACAAAACTTAGGTACAATTCCTTAGGTGCTTTTCGTATGGTTTTTAACTAAAAATACAATTTTTTTTGGAAATAACAAACTTTGAGAGAATTATGGATTTAAGGAAATCAGGGTGAATTTAGTTAAGAACCATACGAAGAGGAATTGTACCTAAGTTTTTTTTTTTTTTTTTAAATCAATGTTATTTTAACTAGCGAAAAGACGGGGCACTCACGTGTCTGTCTTTTCAATCTTTTTATCGTGCTAACGCGTGTAAATTACGAACAGTATTTTATATATAAATTTGATTTTGATTAAAATTATAAGTACAAATATTTGTGACTTTCAAATTGTAACAAACCCAAAAAATCATGTTTATCTTTTTTAGTAACAACAATAATATAATATAAATCATTGTCATTTTTAATACCACCAACAATATAACATTAATTATCTTTTTGATATATTGTGTTTGTTACATTTTTTTTAAAATATTGAATTCACTTCTATCAATTATATTTATTAAAGGATAAATGATAAGGAAAAAATAGATACATCATGGACAATAAAGATTGAGTTTGTTATATTTTTATTGATATTTTAATTTATTCTTATGTATTTGTTATTTGTATTTAAAGTCAATGGTAATTTTGAAAAAAGAAAACGTATGCCCAAAAGAGCCAAAAAGGTGTATTTATACTAGTGGAAAGATGGACACCCGCTTTTTTTACTGCGCTAACGTTTAAAAATTATTAATGGATTTTTTTTTATGAAATTTTGATTTTGATTAAAAATAAAAATATAAATGTTTGTTGCTTTCAATATATAACAAATCAAACTAACTATGATTATCTATTTCAATGACACCAATAATATAACAAAAAATATAATCTAATTTATTATTTTAATGACATCAACAACAGTCTTTATTATAGACAAAATTGCTTAGGGGCATAATTGAGATAATGAAAAAATAAGTATAAATATACTCATCTAGTTTGTTACACATTTAAATGATAAAGGGAAAAAATCTGACATGTATATATATTTATATTGCGTTTGCAACATTTTTTTAATATTTAAATTTATTCTTATACATTTGTTACATGTGTTATTTGTATTGAAAATTAATGACATTTTTTAAAAGAGAAAAAGTCAGTTCAAAATAGCTGAAAGATGTTATTTTCTTTATATATAGTATAGAAGATATAATATAGATAAAATATATGGTTTTGTGCTGACTTTTTCACTTTTAATTATACTTTTGAAATTTTTTTACTATAAAATGATATTTTATTGGTGTTATTTTACAAGATAAGAATTTATATTATATTTGTTTTTTTTTTTTGTTATATTATTAGTATCTTTGAAAAAGATAAATATAGTTTTTACAATATGAATATGAAAGTGAAAAATATTTATTATATTGTTTTTTTTTTGTTATATCGTTAGAATCATTGAATAAGATAAAAATGATTCTTTATAAAGTTTCTAGAACTAGAATTTGACCTAATCTTTTTTCAAATGAATAAAAAATGATGAGAATAATAAGATATGAATAATTCAAAGTAGAAAAGAAACCAACCTCGTGTAGAGCACATTACATTCAGCTTTGGTTGTGTATGCATTGGCGTGTGCACGTCACAGCCATAATTGACTTTCATAACGCTTTCTCTCTCTCTTAATCTTTCTTCAACAAATTTCAATAAACAACATTCAATTTTTTACAAGAAAAAAAAATCTTCATTATTTTCCTATTGCAGATTCTCTCTCTCTCTCTCACCTACCATCCCATTCTTTGCTTTAATTCCTCACTTTCTCTCTCCTCACTTTCTCTCTCTCTAACAATTGGCGTGTGTCTCTTGCAATCTCCGAAAGGTATCTATCTTTCTTCACTGTTTTCATTTTTTGTTTTTATTTATAATTTCGTTTTTTTTATTTTCTTTTACCTCATTCATTGATTCTCTGTTTCTACGTTAAACCAATTTGGATCCATATTTTCTTCATTTGGGTGATTAATTTTCCCAACCCTCTTTTTTTATATGATAATTTGGATCCATGTTATTGTTGAAAAGTTGTGATTTTTTCATATGTTTCGAATTTAATAGGTGAATTTATGAACTGGGTATGCTTAAATTGTTGTTGTTTAGAAAGGGGTTGAATGTAGAAAATGTATTGGGATTTTTTCCTTGAGTTGACTTTTATGGATGCAAAAATTCTTATATGTTAGAACTTCTAGTGGTGTGAATTAATGCAATTTGGGAACTGAGAATGCTTAATTGTCTGTTTAGTTCTGCTGTGACAAAAATTGAATTTTCAATGAATTGATTCTTTATAATTGATCATGATTAAAACTGATTCAGCTGAAGGTAAAGTGATTTAAACAATAAATTTGAGACTAAAAATTAATTCTATAATTAAAAGTTCCAAATTCTAGCTTCATGTTAGAATCAATTTTAGAGACAAAATCAATTCTGCTCGAGAGCAACTAAACATTTTAAAATCAATTCTGCACCTCTAGAATTAATTTTGGCTCATCTAAAAGCGGCACAAAACGTATGCTAGATTTGATGTTACTAATGAATATATTAAATGCTATAGCCTTGTTGATTTGATTCAATGACAAATCTTTCCTCACCACTTGTTAATGATGGGGAAGGAAGGAGGGGTAGGATTTGAGGTTGAAGTATGGACTGAAAAGTTAGATTTTTATTTTAATGTTGCTTTAAAAATATCATACTGGTTGATTATTAGCCATTCGGTATTGAATCCTGATGTGAACTTCACATGTTTGTGTGCCTGTCAATTCCATGATGAGTTTCTTTCTTATTATAATTCCCCTTTGTGCAGGTCTGTTAGATTTGAAGCAGAAGAATGGACTTCTTTGCTAGAGATATTAACGAGGATTCTATCCTTAGGTGTCCTTTCTTGAGGAACATTAATGAACCCACTAACTTCTCATTTGTTTCACCTTTGGCTTTTCCAATGCCTGTAAGTTTTCCTTTTGGCCTACATGATTCTCTTATCATATTTTACTTTAGTCTGCATATATGGATGTTTCTGCCACTGAGCAGTTATTTGAGAATGATGCCTGTCATATCTTTGCTCATAAATCTTAGATCTATGTACCGAGTCAGGCCAAAAAGCGATTATTGTAAATTAAAGCTTCTGTTCTGGGAAACAAATTGTGTTTTTTTTCCTCTCTATGTTCCGGTTACTTAACAGGTTATAATAATGTGAAATTGTCTATAATTTATGGTGCTATCTTGCTATATGATATTATTATACAAGCACATCTTTTTTTACTTGTCCTGTTATTTAATAAACTGATATTCTTACGAATTATCTCTTACACAGGCGCGTGCAGCTAAAGGTCCAATTTTTGAAGATGGTCCCAATTTTGATTTGGCATTTAGGCTTTTCCATGGGAGTGATGGTGTAGTTCCCTTATCTGAGAGAACTTTTCAGCGTTTCGACAAAGTGAAGCCTGAAGCTCCGAAGTCCCAATTCAATCCTTTGGCTGCAAAGGCAGCAACTATTAGCCTGTCATCATTTGGATTTGGCGGGCCTTTCGGTTTTGACTCATTTCATGAGAAGTGGAAGAACCAGAATAAAAAATCCAAGTCCTCAAAAAAAGAATCTTCTTCAAAGGTATACAGTGTATTCAATCTGCTTTTCTTGCCGCTGCCTAGTCATTTTCCATGAAAGGATTCTCTAGTGAAAGTATTAAATTTATAAATAATATGTTTAAGCCTAGTAACTTGATTTTAATTTTCCCTTTCTAGAGGGTGTGGTGGAAACTAAGTAATTGCTTAGTTGGGTAGTTCAACTGGTTTGAGCTAAGGTTTAAAGGAATGAAAAATTGGGGTTCAAACCCTGGTAAAAGAGAAAATATACTAACATTTGCCCATCTTAAAAAAAGAGATATTTGTTTTAAATCATTTTAAGATTGTACAACTTAAGTCATGATTTGCACTACTTTTTCAATGTCTCTGACATGTTTCATTTAATTGATATTCAGGATGGTTCGAAGCATGAGGCAGGCAATGACTGGCTGCAAAATGGGAATTGCCCGATTGCAAAGTCATACCAGGCTGTTAGTAAAGTGCTTCCACTTGTAGCAAAGGTTATTCAGCCTCCTGCCGGTATGAAATACAAGTGCCCACAGGTAATAGTTGAGGCCCGGGCGGCTATAGCACGCACCGCATTTGCAAAGAATCTTCGCCCTCAGGGCTTGCCGACAAAAGTTCTTGTGATTGGAATGATGGGGATGGCAGTTAATGTTCCCCTGGGTGTATGGAGAGAACATACGGAGAAATTTTCACCGTCATGGTTTGTTGCTGTCCATGCAGCCGTTCCATTCATAGCAATGCTTAGGAAGTCTGTCTTAATGCCTAAATCAGCCATGGCATTTACTATTGCAGCATCGATTTTGGGCCAAGTAATCGGCTCGAGAGCTGAGAGGTACCGTTTGAAGGCGGTTGCTGCGAAAAAGTTGTCTGCAATAGAAACTTCTGATGTTGGTTCGGTTCAGTTACCGGTGGTTAAATCTAAAGACAGGCACTGTGGTGATGATGCTATGAAGTGGAATCCAGCTTCTCTTCAGCTGACAGCAACTTCATCAACTGATGTATTTGGCTGATTTCTTTTGTGTTTTCTGCAGTGTAATTGTGTCTGTACTCTAAGTGTGTAATTTGTTGCTCCTTTTTCACATTGAATGCCTCAGTTGGCAAATTGTTTTCTCATTTAGACTTTTTTTCTTTAATGCTCAAGTAATAATGCTTGCAAAGACATATAAGTGGTAAGTAAATAAAAGGCCGATACAAAACTATTGTATTGGCTTTATTTGAGTGATTCATTACTTCGTCCTCAAAGGCTTATACTATCCTGCACTGGCGATAGAGAAATAATGTGAATATGGACGTGTTGCATTGCACTGCTTCTTTTTTTTGGGTGGTTATTATGATTCAAATACAGTTTGTCTCTCATTTTCAATTTTGGTGTTATTTACTTTCAAGTTAATCATTTATCTACTTGATCGTTTACAGTTGACTATTTGTTAAGTTGAAAGGTAGTTAATTATTTGTCAAGCATATATAAATATAATCAATAACATACTAGAAAACGATTCAAGGATTGTGGCACGAAATTTGCTGTTTTTTTACATGTATACCATTTATTAAATTGGTTTGTCAATCAGCTGATCTCACGTGCATAAGATAATTTGGCTCTGGAAACAACAAAATAGTTTATATCTAAAATTTATATTTTTGATTATATTAACCCTTTCTGAATTGGCTCAAAACTATTAAGATTATGGATTTTTCTATTGAGATGTGCTATTGTGGAGAAAGTGTAACCAGCAAAATGTTAGCCTTTCTTTCAAAAAAAAAAAAAAAAGAAGCAAAATGTTAGCCTTATTCGGCATGTTTCATGCAGTCCAAGTTTTCATTGGTCATTAGTGTGATGTATATGTTTTTTGAAACTTACTAGCTTGAAGAATAATATTTCTTATATGAATATTAAGTTGGTGGCGGATGGCATTAAGCATCCTTCAGGATATCACCGAATTTGGTTCTTTGATTGTTGAGTGTAACTTCTTCTGTTTGTGCAAGAGTATGAGCACTACCGTTTGTTTGGCGCCTACTAAACACAACTTTGTAATTGTTGTGATTCATGAGGAGTGTTTTTACAATCTTACAAGATCACACCGTACTCTAAGTGATTAGATTTATCTTTGTTAACATCATCAACCATCATTTTACAATCCATTTCCAATTTCCAATACACACGGTGATGCTCCAATGAGTTCAACCATTCAAGTGCACGAAGCAAACCCCGACATTTCGCTTCTGCTGCTGTCATGACAGCCCTACAATTATCAGTTATAGCACCTAGAAACTGCCTTGTTGCGCTTCGCAAGCAGGTCCCAGTTCCAACTTTTCGTTCAGCTGCAAAAATTGCCGCATCTATATTGCATTTGACGTGCCCCTGCAGGGGTGGTTGCCATCTTGTAATGTCCGCCTGTGTCTATTTATGCTTGCATCCGCACCTGATCGCCGAGCATACTGCCATGCTTGCAGCACCCTGTATAAGTCAGAGACCAGTAGACATAAGATTGAACAAACAATATGCTACATTATCATCATCAGCAGCACTATTATGAAAATTCATGTATTTGTATAACATTAAATATTTATATGATATATATAACTCAGTTTTTTGCTACGAGCAATATGCTACAAATATTAAGACCAAGACTTTGTTGCCTCCAAATGTTTCAATGAACAAATACAACTTTGTAAGTTTTTTGCTGTTACTGTTTTTGGGATTAAAATGAGTGAAGCCTTCCATATTTCCATCAACAAATCCATCTGTTTTCCTCATTATGTTAGGGTAGACTTAATTAACTTTAAAATGAGACATGTGAATGGAGAGAAATGTGGCAACAGTCTCTGTGAAGAAGGTATAGGCGACACAAGAAATTAACATAAGGGGTTGGTAACTTGGTATTACAGCGTGTGTATGTTCTGTTTATAGCCCACATCGACTAGTTTGCAAATACGACTAAATTGTTTACAATATATAACGAAAGGACTTCATTCATTGGAATTCCACGGAGCCGTGTGATGAGCACATAGCGAACTATTCTTTCGCCTTTTACTAAAGAATACCGTGTGCGCGTCACTTATAGCGGCATACGCTAATTTTTGAAAGAGCTCTCTTGATTGAGGGCTCTGCAATATTAGTTTAAAATTTTGTATTTTATTTATAAAACATTTAAAACAAATCTTAAATAATGTTTTGGGTTGTAATAATTGATCCTTCTTTTTATATAAAATGGTTGTATTAATCCAACTATTAATTATTGTTATTATTTTTAAGAGATTGGGACATTGGTTAAAGTACTAGAATAATCAAATTGGAGAATACCAAACTCAGCTTGTAAGTTATTGCCAAATAAAGTTGATCAAAAGATGAGAGATAAAATTTAGTATTCAAAGTAGCAAGTGTGTATTTAAAAGCTCAATTAAAATTCTAAGCTAATACCAAAAGAATGTTTCTTTGTTCCTTGATCTTCTATCAATCTATCGATTTTCTACATACAAAATTCCATGTCCACAAAGATCTCATTCTCATCGTCACCACCTAAATATTTTCTTGTTCTTATTTTATCCAAGAAAGAAGTGCATTTCTCTCTTATGATTCTCCTGAAGCTATCATTTTTTGCATATCTCAATCTTCCAATGTAACCACTAAGGATGCATTGGTATATTGTAGCTTCATCCGCCAAAGTTTCAACCATTCTTGAATGATTTGTTAGAGTAAATAGTAGTTTCCTCTTATGTAGTTTATTTTACTTGAATACCTTGATTTATTTTTTTTATCTGGATTTGCTTTGCAGTGTACGCATTTTGAGTTTTGGATACATTTAAAATCATGGTTATTGACTTATTATAGTTCAAATGTAGGAATCATTGTACTCTTATGATAATCGAAATCTCGAAATGAGCCAATAATCGCACAAACTAGAAAATGTGCATTTCTTGGTTCAATCAATTATGATTTGTGTAACAAATATCCAATGTGTGTGGAACAAGCATCAAAATGCGCATGCTGAAGATAAAAATTTGATCCGTAATGTTGTTCCTAGAAATAATTTGTGATTAACACAAATTATTGGACCTTATATGGAAATTCTACGTAAAATTTTCGATGAGATTTGTAGGACTAAGTTGTTTTTTTTTTTTTTTTTGTTATTATTGTTAGGGAGCATATTGTACCGTAATTTGATTGTATAATGCAAGTATGCTAAAGTATATAACTTGGGTCAACACTCACTCTAATTTAAGACCTATCTCTATTTTATGGTGACATGGTAAACTAACAACATGGATGAAATTGTTCCTTTAAAAAAACATGGATGAAATTGTTACATAAAAATTCATTTAGGCTCATAAATATTCGTTTGTTTTCGTGAATGATTAAAAGTAATTTCTTTAGCCTTAAATATACTTTTGACCCTTTGACTATTCAAAAGCTGTGATTTTGACACTAACAAAAAAAAAATAACAATTTTTCCCTTTAACTTTACAAAATATTGCAATTTTTACCACTTATCTTAGAGAAATAGCAAATTTGGCCTCAAAAAATTGACAATTTTGGCCACTTATATTTAAATTAGGGATCAAAATTGCTATTTTTTTTTATTGAGGAGTCAAAATCGCAAGTTTTAAAAGGTAATGGGTTAAAATTGCATTTAAACCTTTTTTTTATAATACGAAAGACCATATGAAACTCAAATCTTTTGTCATGAAATTTGTAATGAATTCTCAAAATAAAAAAATAAAAACTAGAGTTTAAACATATCGGCATAACTTTATCTACAATTTTTATGTAAAACAATTAAATATTAAAAAAAGTCCAAAAAAGAATTTTGAAAGAGATTAAAATGGAAATTTAGTATATTTAGTAAAACTAAAATCACATTTAATATTTGATTTTAATTTAATGATGATGTTGTTTATGAAAATTTAAAAGTTAGGATTAAAACATAAGTGAAGTAGAAGAAGTTAGAAATGGCGAGGCCAAAGAAAATCGGAATTCCTTGGCCGGAGTTGAATGACGGACTTTCCTATAACGACGTCGTTCGACCCTCCGATGCTGGTTCGTTCTCTTTCTTCAACTTATTGATATTTGAGAATTTGAATGAATTTGAATTTGTACTCATTCATCAGGTTTAACACTAATTGAGTTTTACTCCACCAAGTACAAAAGTTCTGCTCCCTTACAAGGGTGTGTAATCCTAAACTTCAACTACTCCACTTTCCCTTTTAATTTATTTTTCATAAAAATTCTAACTTTTCTTCTTTTATTATTTATATATTATATATATGCTCATAATCATAATTAATAAGTGTATGTACTGATTTTAATTTTTTAACAGTTGGTTGCAGCGTATAAAAAGTGACCAGGTTTGATCATCAACTACTTAGCTAAACTTTACTATATAATATGAAATAGAAATATTGAATGTTGTTATTGATTTGATATTAATATGTTATTTACAGATAACACTTGATGCAAGAGTTGTTACTGATCCAAACACGATCCTCAGGTTATTTTAAATGAAAATTTATCATCCTTTATTGTAATTTAAAATGTTTCATTCAACTATATCGTGTTTACTTATTGCTTCGTACTAGAGTTGGCTCAAAGCTAGTCTATCATAGAATTCCGTGGAGAGAGCCCGACACATTGCACACCATAGAAGTCTTGTATGAAGACAATGACATTGTAAGTTTTAATTTGCATAATTATAGCATTTCTGTGTAGCTTACAAATGGTTTTCTATAAATGTTTTAACCTGATCGATGATAAACTTTTAAATCAATTCATTTCATTGTTTTGGATTGCTACTAACAAATTTCGGATTATAGTTGTGTTACTTTGATAAAATTAAATAGTTTGGATGGTGAGAAAGTAGGAAACAATGGATAGAGTTGTGTCTGTCTTGGCTAGATTTACTCCCTCTGTCCCAAAACGTAAGCAAAAATGAGTCAACGTAAGTTGATGTATCTGGTACAAATAATACATTAATTTTTGTTGACCAATTTTTGCTTACATTTTGGGATGGAGGGAGTATATATTTTCAGCATGGTAGATTGGTAGTTAAAAATCCCGATTTGAATCATAAAATCTTGTTATTTTGCGTTTATGCTTGCTTGCGTTCAGCGATTAAGAGTACACACATAAATCATATTGTGATTTAGCGATTATGCTTGCATCCGTTTCAACAAGAAATCTTCTTCTCCCTTGTGCTTTTGTTTCATTTCCAAGAGGGTTCAAACTCTCATGCTAATGAGTTTAAATTTACAAGTATTTTAAGTGTGATTTAAGGTTTTCATTCTCTTACTCATGCAATTTTATATGCATATATATGAGTTTTATGAATTTTGTATAATCTTACGATTAGTGTTACGAATGCACAATTTACGATTTTACTTCCCCTTTCTGATTTTTTCGTAAAATCTTGATTTAACCACCTTGATTTTTTGTGTTCTGGTTGAGTGCTTTCAGTGAGTGTTGATTATCTTCAGAGTAACAATGTT
>Ga0315914_1009177_pt1 | contig 12843 bp, 11 predicted proteins | sample MpolenodulesMG_FD_203920 | JGI IMG/M metagenome (GOLD analysis project Ga0315914, IMG submission 203920) | Medicago polymorpha root nodule microbial communities from Los Angeles, California, United States - elongated nodules | ecosystem: Host-associated > Plants > Roots > Nodule | place: USA...
AAAACGAAAATTTCTTGAAAAAAAAATTGGTTTTTGTTTGGCCTATTAGGGGGGTAAATCAAAACAAAAATATTTTACGGGGGGGAAAACCAGAAATGACCTATATTACACGGGGGTAAAGACCTATTAACCCAAAAAAGAATAAACCCTAAAATTGGTATGTTGAATTTGATAATCCGCCCCTTCAGGTACCAGTAATCAAGATGGAACGCCCATCCTTCAAGGGAACAAAATCAACATATAAAACGCTTCGAGTTCGTTTTGGCACAAGACCTAGTTGATAATGAGATTAACCTAGAAGAAACATTGATTCCAATGCAAGGAGCATTCGGTGATTTGAATTCCATAAACCGCCCCTTCAGGTACTCGGTTATCATGATGGGATGCATTCATGATGACTGGGTACCTGAAGGGGCACTTTATGGAATTCAACAACGTTTAATGCTTCTACCGATTTGAGGGGTTGATTTGACGGTTTATTATTTTCTAAGGAACTCGAAGCGTTCGGTGCGTTGAATTTTGTTTCCTTAAAGGATGGGTGTCCCATAATGATGATCGGGTACCTGAAAGGCGGTTTATCGAATTCAACATCTTTGAATGCTCCCTACGTCGGAAGGAATGTCCCTTCTAGGTTAATCTCATTACCAACTAAGTTCCATGCTAGAACAAACTTGAAGCATTTGGTCCGTTGAATTTTGTTTGCTTGAAGGATGGACGTCCCATCATGATGAACGAGTACCTGAAGGAATTGCCTGATGCTCCTACTAATTCGAGGGGTTGATTTGACGGTTGATTGTTTTTGAAGGAACTCGAAGTGTTCAATGTATTGCTAGTTTGATATATTCTTTCAGTTTCTGTCGAAAGACAGTTATATTCATATACAAAACAATTTTATTCATCTTGTTCATAAAACAAAACCATGAATATGATGAACATTCAAACGTTTTATGGAAAAGATTGACAATTTGATCTTGCAAGCAACATTTTAAAGCTAGTTTTATTGTTTACCAAAAACATCCATAAACATAAACTTAAAAAACTTAAAGACTAACATGATATTTTTGTCAAACTTAAAAGACCCAAATATGTATTTTGCCTATAAAAAAAAGTTTATTATGTCCAGCGTCGCACATTTTGCTAGGGTTGAAATTAAGTGAAATGAGTAACATTATATTTTGTTGGGTTAAAAACGATTCTGAAAAGATCCATGTAAGCTTAACTTAATTGGTAGAGACATTGCATAATATATGCAGCGACCGGGTACGAACTCCAGACAATCCCACTTGGTCCACGTTTAAAATATGGGTCGAGGTTCGAATCTCGTACACCTCAATTCTCATGTTTAAAATGTGTTGATTCCAAGTATCCAACCATTAAACTATTTGACAAAAAAAAAAAAAAAAGACGGAAAGGAGCAACACTCACGCGTCACAGCCTAAACTTCGACGTGAAAAAGTCTTAAGGGGAAGTCATCAAAGAAAAAACCAAAGGGCATTCCCGTAAAATCGTAACTAGCATCCAAAGCGTTATTGCAATCTTTCTCTCCAACGCATTCTTCTCTTTCTCTCCCACGCACGCACGCACACAACAACACATACAAAACAACCTTCTTCATCTTCTTCCTCTTCATTATTCCCTGCGCGATTAGATCGCACAATTTTTGGAACCCTAATCTACCACATTTCATTTCACACCTTCATCTAAATCTCACAAATCACTCTAATCGAATCAAATCAACGTCGATCACTCTAATCACATCGTTTAATACTTATTATCATCCCTAATCATTCGTTGTTATCGATGGAAATGATCGGTAACCATTCTCCTAATCATTCCCCCGATAACCTCCAATCACGTCGTCTTCCGCCGTGGAATCAAGTAGTTCGCGGCGAATCGGAGTCTATCGCCGCCGTTTCTTCATCGGAGGAATCTTTTCCGATTGTAACTGCTCCGGTGGATGATTCTACCTCTGCTGAAGTGATCTCCGATAACGGAGGTGAGCGCAATGGCGGTACTGGTAAGAGACCTGCTTGGAATAGGTCTTCCGGCAATGGCGGAGTTTCGGAGGTTCAGCCGGTGATGGATGCACGCTCGTGGCCTGCTTTATCTGATTCTGCTCGAGGTTCTACGAAATCAGAGTCGTCGAAGGGTTTGTTAGATGGATCTTCTGTTTCTCCATGGCAGGTTTGTTTCTGCTGCGATTCACTATAGTATTTATGTTAATACGATTTACAATACCTGCGATTTCAATGATTTGTACAATTTACTATAGTTTATTAGAGATGATTATGTTTGTAGCGTTGTTGAGTTGGTTTTTCATGTTTTCCTTGTATGAAATTGAATTCATTGATTGTATACTAAACCAACAGTGGATAAACCTTTACCTTATGCATAATACTGTTATGAACCACTGACATGGACACGTCCACACTAGTAAAAATTGGAAAAATGAATTAACGGAATGTAGTCACATGATGTGTCGGCTATCACGGACACAGACACACTCAGACACAGCGACACCGATATTTTTTTTTGTTGAGAAAATGACATAATTCAATGTAGTGTCGGTGTTGTGTTACCGGGACATGCCTTCAATCCGAAGCTTCCGTGCAACAGAGTATGTCAGTGTTGTGTCGGACTCGGACACAGACACGCCTTCCATCAGAAGTGTCGGTGGTATAGAGTTTCAGGATCACTTTTCATATTCTTTTCACTGTACAATTTGGAAAATGCAAGTACTTTTTTGGTCAGAAGTTTTGGAAAATACACACATGAAGCTGTAGTATTGATGTAGGAATAATATTATACAAATTGTCGTGTCTTTGCGACCAGATGGATTGTGAAGTGCTGCCAGTTTTCACTTTGCTGTCATTTGATTTTGCTGTGCACTTTTCTTTATTTTAATTTTTTGTTTGTATGCACATCGATATTGCTATTGTTTTAAGTGTCAATTATAGGGTATGGAAAGCACACCTTCTTCCTCTATGCAAAGACAAGTTGGAGATAATGTAAATGTAAACAATATGGCACCAACTCGCCAGAAATCAATCAAACACAACAGTTCAAATGCATCTTCTAATGGGGGCCACACACAGCAGTCTGCACCCCAAGTTTCGATAGCGGCAACGGGATCTCACACCTCTTCCAGAGGCCAGACACAGTCTCCCAGAGACCACACACAGTCTCCCAGAGACCACACACAGAGAAGTGGATTTGTGCCAAGTGATCATCCACAGCAGCGTAATTCATTTAGACATCGTAATGGTGGTCCACATCAGCGTGGAGATGGTTCTCACCACCATCATAACTATGGGAACAGGCGTGATCAAGACTGGAATATTCGTCGAAATTACAATGGTAGAGACATGCATGTGCCACCAAGAGTTTCTCCAAGAATTATAAGGCCATCTCTGCCTCCTAATTCTCCTCAATTCATTCATCCACCACCATTGCGGCCTTTTGGTGGCCACATGGGATTCCATGGTATGTTGTATTAATGTCAAGATGATTTCTTTCAGGATAGGAATATTCTCTGATGACTGTATTTGTTTCAGAACTAGCTGCTCCAGTGGTATTATTTGCAGCTCCACCTCCAACGATAGATTCACTTAGAGGTGTTCCCTTTGTTCCTCCAATGCCTCTTTATTATGCAGGGCCAGACCCTCAGTTGCATAGCAAGATAGTCAACCAGATTGACTACTATTTTAGGTATTGCTTTTACTTTGGTCTGTTAATTTTTTTAAATTGCCTTTTTTGTTGGTTAAGAAAGTTGATTTTAGACAATAATACATCTTCTCTATTGCAGTAATGAAAATTTAGTCAAAGATATATTCTTGCGGAAGAATATGGATGCCCAGGGCTGGGTTCCATTATCGCTAATTGCTGGCTTCAAAAAAGTAAGTAATTTGGATGTATGCAATTGCTTTTATGTGTGTGTGTGAGAGAGAGTGAGAGAGAGAATGATTATATTTTTGTTTTTATAGCTGACTTCATAACACACAATTATGCACTTTTTACTTTTACATTAATAGTTAAACTACTGCTGAAGTAGAAGGATTGAATTACATACAATCATCTTCTACCTTTTAATGGAAGCTACTTGTTTACAAATTTTGGCGCTTCTTAGAAAGGATCAGGTCATGACTGATTGATTGATTGCACATGCAATGTTTTTGTATTGATAAATATTATGTTTGTTTTGCTTGTTCTATGACAATCCAGCAAGACAATGGTGGTGGCATGTGTTGTCTCCCCATGGCTGCATAGTTATATTGCCAAAGCTAGCATCCTACCTATTTCAATTTGTTTGAGGAATTTAGCTAGTATTTTTCTCATTTTGGGGGATTGATACATGATCTTCACTCTTTTTTATTTTTATATTGATAAATATTATGTTATAATTTGTTTTGCTTGTTCTATGACAATCCAGCAAGACAATGGTGGTGGCATGTGTTGTCTCCCCATGGCTGCATAGTTATATTGCCAAAGCTAGCATCCTACCTATTTCAATTTGTCTGAAGAATTTAGCTAGTATTTTTCTCATTTTGGGGGATTGATGCATGATCTTTACTCTTTTTTTTTAATCCTACTTTTGCTTTCTATAATATATGCAGTTCTATTTGAGGTATCTGGGCTCAAGTCGTGATTATTTATGTTGTGTATCACTAAATTAGACTGGGAAAACAAAGAAGTTTTTATTTTATTTTATACAAGTTGTTTTAGTGTCTTGAGGAAAAGTTTATAGCTTTTTTTCAGGAAATTCTTATAAGGCAAGGCTAAGTCCTGAATTTTTTTTAAAGTTGCACAACTCTTACATTAAAATGATATTTTTTTCTGTAATCCATATCTTGTTTGGACTTTGAACATCAGTAGATGAAAACGTGAAACATCGCCTACTGGGTTGGGTATTATATGTTACAATGGATATTGTTTGGTTGTGTTGGTTTCTACATGAGTTTTATAGTTAAATACAACAAACCATATGTATGCACAATGAACCGTCAGAAGAATAAAAAGCTTGCAAGAAGATTTGAAGTTTGATCCTTTTAATTTTAATTATTCGTTCTCTTGGATTTGTAATTATATTATGTTATTTTTACCATATTAAGCATTACTGCTGTGAGGGGTAACCTTGGCGCAACTGATAAAGTTGTTGTCATGTGACTGAAAGGTCACGGGTTCAAGTCCTGGAAACAACCTCTTGTGTAAAAACAGGGTAAGGCTGCGTACAATACACCAAATGGTGGGACCCCTTCCCGGACCCTGCGTATGTGGGATCTTTAAGTGCACTGGGTTGCCCTTTTAAGCTTGTGCTTTTGATTTCTTGGTTACAGACCAAGAGTGCACCATGAAAATCTTTATGTTTTGTTATCAATGTTGATTGATGCATTTTTGGTTTAGATGTAATTGCCTTAAAGCATAACTTGGAAATTGTATGCTCTGGTGTATTCATAAGTTTATCTCCTGAACTATATACCACCATAATTATGTCCGACACTGGTGAGATGGAACTGGATATGTAAATGTGTGTGACTGTATGTAATACCTGTTTCAGGTTTCGGTTTGTAGTTTGTACTTATAGTGTTGACTATTTTGTAGTTGACTTCATATATCATTTAGACGTTGTACTGTGCTGTTTTCCAACCCCATCTAAATTGTCGTAGAAATTCTTCTATGTAGCATTTTATTATATTTTAATTAATGAAAATATTTCCGTCTGCCAGGTTATGGATTTGACTGACAATATTCAGCTTATAATAGATGCAATTCGAACTTCATCTGTTGTTGAAGTACAGGTATTTTTTTGAATCTTGCATCGGAAATTTTAGTTTATAATTTGATTTGAATAGATACACAAATTTAGTTGGAAGATCAAGTAAAGTGATAATTCTCATTTTCATTGTTCTATCAATTTCATTCTCATTTTCATTTTTCTCAATCTTGCATTGTAGATTTGTGTTTATAATTTGATCTGATATTGCATTGGAATATCTATTATTAAGAATTTATTAAATTATTCAAATATTCCCTATTCTATCAATTTGTTGAACCTGCTGTTTTGAATTTCTTTATATTATAGGGAGACAAAATAAGGAGGCAAAATGATTGGGAGAAATGGATCATGCCTCCTCCTGTTCAGTTTCCTAATGTTACAAGTCCTGAAGTGATAAATCACGACATGCTAGCAGAGCAAATGCACAATATTGCTCTGGAGACAACTATCTATGATGGTGCAGGAGGACCAGTTGTTCTACCAGATAATTCAGAGCATACACCTGCATTTGGGGATTTGAGCACTCCATTGCAGCTCTCAACTAGCGAAATTACTGGTCAAGTTGACATTCATGGCTCAGATTACTCTACTTCAAGGAGAAATTAGAGCTGCAAACGTGCTTAGGCACTTCGGTTTTTTTTTTTGGGAGCCCATAAGAGTTAAGGAGGACACTGGCAGGTATCTAGAAATTATCTCAGTCTTTGCATGTGGCACAATGAGATAATTTCTCATGAGACATTTAGGATAACATGATTGTTGAATAGGAAGAAAATTCCGATTACAAAACCGAAAACATGACTAAATGCGAAGATCAACCCCCTCCCTCTAAAAATGAAAACAAAGAAGGCATTTTATTTTTGGTTGTTGTGGACCTAGTGATGCGACTATTGTGATAACTTGTTTTTGTGGATATATATGTATGTTCTTAGCCTTAGAGGATGGTTTTGCTTGCTTGAATATGCGGAGGAATTTTGGCTGTTTTGTTTCCCGACTGCCCCTCAGCTGCTTTTTAAAATCTGGGGTCAGCTTCCCACCGGTTTCAAGAGCTTTTTATTAGTTAATGGGTGTTGTATGTTGAATGAATCTGATGATAGCTACCTGCTGCTTCTGAGGGAAGAGGAAATATGGCTTCCTTGTGGTTGAGCTTGTCCTAGGACCACATCAAAGATGCTTGCTTGATGTCCCTTTCTATATTCCGTTCTTTTCTTGTCTGGAATGACATTGATATTTATAATATTTTTCAGTTTTCATGTCTGTTTAAAGTCAAATTCCGACGCCATAAAAATTTTATTGTTTTTTTTTATCAAAATTTCAGACCCGAAAAAATTGTGCATGCATGGATCATTGATATTTTACTTGGTTTAGATATTTAGTAAAATTTATAGACCTGAATTTTTTTTATCTCTCTCCCACACGGTATCACTGCAATTTTTATTTTACTTGGTTTGATGATTTAAGTATGTAATTTTTTCATAACTTTCGTATCTTTTATTAATTTTATATTATCCTCTCCAAAAAAATTATTAGGTAGTATTTTACTAAAGATGAATGCTCTGGAGTCACTCATCTATTGGACCACGTCGGCTATTTTTTTTAACCCTTTTTACCCGTTGACCGGTTAAATTTATTAATTTTTAGATCACAGAGAAAAACTTATCACGGTCTCTACGCTCCATGCCCAGTAGCGAGCATGTTCAACAGTGTCTCCATTGCTTCTCAACCTTAGCCAACTTAAAGGACCCATCAATTGGGATAGCCAAAACAGAACATTGTTGTTTCAGCCACTTATAGTATGTTTGGAATAGCTTCAATTAACCCAAAATCACGGTAAAGAATCACGCCAAGGCAGAAGCTAAGTGTATTAGCTTTAGAATTTTCAAGGTGAATGTACATTGACAAGTGATATTGGGTTTCCAAACACACGCTTAGTTTATTGGGAGAGAATAGAAAACACGTGCTGGAGATGTCACGAAGTGCAGCCGGCAGTATCATGGTGACGATGATTGGCTTTGCATGGGCTGCAGCGGTCAATGTTGCCAATATTTTTTTATTTGTTTTGTTTTTTTCGAATATTGGATTTTTTAATGGAGATATGGTGGTGAGGGGGAGAATTGTTACTGGATGTTGCTTATGGAGATATGGTGGTGAGGTTTGGGGAGAATTTGTACTGGATGTTGCGATTAACAGAGGGCATTCAAGATTTGTGTAGGGGACGACGGTTTTTATCAATAGTGGAGGAAGATATGAAATTCAATATTTTTTTTTTGTCAAGTAGCTAGTGGCTAGAACTCACACATTTTAAGTGTGGAGAAGTGGAGTGTATGGGGCTTCGAACCCCAGCCTCTACGTATAATATGCAATATCCTTGCCAGCTGAGTTACGCTACGGGGATTGAAATTCAATAAATTAAATGTAATACAATTAAAACTACTCCGAGTCTAATACTTTTGAAAATTGGATGATGCTGTCAATGAATGAGTGTTATTGAGATTGTGTCCTTAACATTTCTATTTACTAAAGTATCTGATGTTTTAAGGTAATATTTTAAGATAGTCAAAATGATGATAATAATTGTACGACAAATAGATAGATTAACATTATAATTTGTAATCTTTCAAAAAAAATTATACTTTGTAATTTATTTTGATGGACTGAAAATTTGTTTTTTTTTAATATTTTTTTATGATAAAATATGGAGAAAAATGAGCTTTTTATTTATATAAAGAAGTTTCCCTCAAAACAAAGAAAATTATACAAAGAAGTTAAAACCAACCATATTGTATACGTCGTATTTAACAAATTATAATGAAATGAGCTTTTTATTTATATATAAGAAGTTAAACTTAAAACCAACCTTATATTTTAGTTACTCCTGATTTTTTAGTATAAGCAACAAAGTAAAAGGTCATGTTTTTTGGTATAAAATATAACCAAATTTAACTATTTATATCCAATTTAATGCTATTTTTTTTTGACAAAATATCCAATTTAATGCTACTTTTTTTTTGGGTACAAAAATAGGGCAAAGCCCAAGAAAAAGAAAACTAAGCGATTAATCGAACATACCGAGGTATTTCAGCGCCAGAAAAGTCATCAAAAAGGAGACGTTGAAGCTCTCTAGGAGGAATCTCAATCATATGTAAATCAAAGGTGTCCAAAGATAGATTGAAATTTGCTAGCCAATCTGCTGATATGTTTCCTTCACACCATGTATGGTTGATATGAACATGCCAACTCTTGTTTTTTAGGTCACGAATGTGCCGAATCAAGGTAGGAACATTTCCATTGATGTTACATTTCCCTGTTACCATGTCAACTAAAAGTGATGAGTCGCTTTCCACTTGGAAGTGTGTTATCCCCCGTCTCCGAGCCATGTCCATACCAATATACATGACCCACATCTCTGCATGTAACGCATCGCATGAACCTATCTTACGAGCATAGCTATTCAAACAATTTTCACTGCTATCACGGAAAAGGTCACCACATCCCGAGAGATTAACTGAGCTTTTATGTGCCCCATCACAATTGAGTTTAACCAAAACCCTCCTGGGGTCTCTTCCATCCAATGAAAATAGAGTCAGTATGATGAGGCCATCCAGTTACGTGTGTTTGTTCGCAATTATCAATCTTCATAGCCATCTCAAGAATCACATCAATTGGATTAAAAGGCAATGAAACTCCTCTTCAAAAATGCTCTTATTCCTCCACGTCCACAAAGTGCCAACATGTCACCATAAAGATAGTTTGTTACTCAATCTTATGTGCTCACATTTTCTTGTTGTTGAGATTGTTAAAGATCCAATCCTGCAATTCAAAGAAAAGAAATTAGTAATTTGATTAGAAGTTATTAACCTAAGCCAAACTCGGGTCGATTGCACACAATCTCTCAGAACATGGATGATTACCCACTGATTTTGAAAACAAATAAATTCATGGCAGCATGTACCTCTAATTTGTTATAGAGTTAAATATGTTTTTAGTCCCTATAAATATATCAATTTTTTCGTCTTAGTCCCTCTAAAATTTTCCTTCAACTTTTAGTTCCTATAAAATTTTCAATCACTACTTTTGGTCCCTATTTTTATGTTAATTTTAGTATTTCTTAATGAAATTGTACATATATCTGTAAACTATTGTAAAACAATTTCCCAAAAAAAATTAAATTTTTTTAACAAAACATAAATAAAATATGAATTTTTAACCTTCCAAAATATAAAAATTCATATTAAATTCATGTTTTGTTAAAAAAATTCTAATTTTTTTTGGGAGTGATTTTTATAATATTATGAATTTTTCTGAAAATTTTTATTCGAAAATATGAATTCTACATATGATTTTACTTTAAAGGAGGGACCAAAAGTGAAGATGAATTTTTTTTAAAGGATTAAACGTTGAATGAAAATTTTATAGGGATTAAAATGAAAAGTTGATATATTTCTAGGAATCAAAAACATATTTAACCCTTTATTATATGCATATGTTCTCACGTGAAGCATTTTTTTCGTTTTGTTTAAATAGATGAAATTGAAAGGAGTATTTATTATTTCACTTGATATATTTATCTCTCAGCAATACTAGCTCATAAGCGATAATATTGAAAAAATAATAATTAATATATTTTCTTTGTCAAAAAAATAATTAATATCATTTTATGAAAGAGATATAGATAAATAAAAATGATGTATTTGATCTATATTATTATGATATAAATACATCAATTTTTATTGACTAATATGTCAATTATAAAATTACCAAGTAAGTATTAATTTAAACTTTAAAATGATAAATAAAAGTAAAATTTTCAATTAAAAACAATTGTGGGAGTAATTAAAAAAAAATCAAATGAATTTCATTATTTGGGGAACAAATTAAGTAAGTTCGAATGCCTGCCAAATTGCCAATCACAAAGACCAACTGTTAGCATGGAATTGGTTGGTAGAACTGGAACTTTACAAATCTCATTTTTGGAAACCAAACGAAATAGTATATCGTGCTTTGGACAAGTGTTGTTGTTTGAACCCTCATAGACAAAAAAACATGGGTCCTTTTGGTTTCCTCTTCACCCTGCTTGCTTAATTTGCTTCCAACTAAGTCCTATGTTTATGATTAAAAATACACATGATTTGAGTTGTCCAAATAATATAACATCCAACGGTTACTGACCATTATACCTTTTCAGACCAATGAACAATATCAATGTCTTTCATAGGTGACAGAACACCCACTTTATATTTATAGATTTATAGATAGGACAAAACACCCTTTAAAATAAGATAAAATAATTTCATACAACAATGGTCTTTTTCTGATTGATATTCTTTCTGAACACCTACACTCTCAAGCTAGCTTGATGAGTCTCAGTCAATCAAACCATGGTTAGTACTTAGTAAGCATTATTATTTATTGAAACTTGAAACTCCTATTCTTCTTCTTTCCTTAGGTGGGTGGGTGGTTTTCTCTAATTTTGAACTAATAGTACGATACTCATCTTTAATAAATATGGTAAAACCCAAACTTCATAGAAATGGAAATAAAATTGTTACACGATGTGTTTTCATTTTGTATGTCCCTAGTAAGGAAATAAAACGATAGAGGAGTTTTTAAAGGAATTTGTGTCTTCACTTCATTTGGAAGTGATTGTTGAAAATGGTAATAAGCTTGAGAAGAAGTAAGCAAGAGAAAATAGAAGCTAGGAAAAAGTTAGTAGAGGGTGATGTAAGAATAGTTATTTATTGAGATACTTTTATGGGAAAATGAGGCAAGAAAAAATGACTGGTTAAAGGAAAAGTCGGTGTGACCTTCCATGCAAAAGAACAAAAGGATTTTTATGTTCAAGACTGTGTGATGTGGAGGTCATTGGACAGAGCAAGACTCGACAGCTGTCAAGTTCTAATTAAAGCAAACTAGGATTGATGACTAGGACACATTAATTTTTTTGACGGCATCAAGGTTAATTTAGTGAAATCTAATTATAGTTTTAATTATGAAACTAATTTTTGCAAGTTTATAACCTTCAACACCGTGCACAAACATCTCAAATTTTTTATCTAAGACTCAAGAATATGAAGATATTGTGGAACTGAAAGAAAATTCGTGATTTTTAAAAGTAAAGGAACAGAATTTAGGACACAAGGTTGAATTTTTGCAAAGATAATGATTTTTTTTTTTAAGAAGTTAAAATGAAATATATTACTGAAAGTTTGAAGATTTCAGCTCAAGGTGTGCCGAAAACCCAGCTGAAAGAGTATCAAATACAATCAAAGAAACGGGAAACAAAAACAAGAAAACTAAAAAAGAGAGCTACCCTGTTACATAATAATTCCCAAGCAAGGTAAATTGTTTAACCACCAAGAATGGTAGGAGAAAACAAAACTAGGACGATTTGCTTTCAGCCATCAGTAAGATTGAAACTTAACTTTATCTAGCAATTGATTAATCGAAGCTTGTGTTTGGTGAAGAACCCGAGCATTCCTTTCAAGCCAAATCACCCACACACAAGATAACCATATAAGATGAAAAGCGGAGCAGTTGTTTTTTGAGAAGCCTCCTAATGTGCCAAATTGATATAAATGGTCTGGCACATGTTCAGGAAACACTATGTGGTAACTAAGCCAATGAGAAATACCATACCAAAGTTTACCAAAAAAATCACAAGAGAGGAATAAGTGTTTTGCATCCTCCATCATACCGCATCCACCGACGCATAACTGAGCATTTGGAAGTAAAATGTGTCTTTTAATTAGACTGTCCGTTGTTGGTAATCTATCCCGTAACAGACGCCAAACAAAGAGACTAATTTTCAGGGGCACTTCCTTGTTCCAGATTTCTGACATATGAATTGCTGACAAGTTGTTGCTAGTTGGTGTTAACAGATGGTTATAAGCACTTATGACGTTATAATTGCTGGAAGCATGTAAGTGCCAAATCCACCTGTCAGAATGATTAGGCTGCAAAACAATATTAGTTAAAATATCACAACACTCCCGCACCTTCTCCTCCTCCCAAGCAAACAAACGACGCCGCCACTTCCAAGCTTCCCCCTCTTCCCCCCACTCAAGCGAATACAT
>Ga0315914_1009178_pt1 | contig 12843 bp, 9 predicted proteins | sample MpolenodulesMG_FD_203920 | JGI IMG/M metagenome (GOLD analysis project Ga0315914, IMG submission 203920) | Medicago polymorpha root nodule microbial communities from Los Angeles, California, United States - elongated nodules | ecosystem: Host-associated > Plants > Roots > Nodule | place: USA...
GTTAATTGAATGTGATTCTAATGGGAATAAATCTACAATGATTTATTTTTCTCACATAGAAATCATCTAAGTAGACCTTTATAGTCCAAGACTTCACCTTGTTTTGGTCGAGATAAGTCAGTCGGCTGTAATAATGCATGCTTAAGTTGGGTTAATGTTGTCTCGCATTCTCCCATCCACTCGAATGTGGTATCCTCTCTTAGTGATTTGAAGAGTGGTAGGGCATGCATAGCGGATTTTGCCACGAATCGGGAAAAATAATCTCGATACATATTGTAACTTCATACTCACAAGAGGTGTCAATGTTGATAACCCTCCAAACAAATTCATTCAAATTATGTGCAAATCTAGTAGTTTTTGTGATGGACAAACCAAACCTAGATCTAAAGAAAGTGTAGTGGCAATGGAGTTTCAAACAAAGTGTATGAGGAATCTACTGTAACACTCAAGTGGTAGCGCTAGTGGAAGACGTTTTGACAATGAGTTTCACGATTTTCACATATATGAATGTTGTAGAAGAGATGATTTTCTCAACATATATACTTCCACAAATCAGTTGAAATCGGAAAGGAGAAGATGTAATTTGAAGCAAAAAGGAAAGGACAACACATGTTATGAAAATGACTCTTAAACAAGGAGAACAAGCTCTTATAATAGAAGGGAGAAAACCCGCAAAAGAAGTGATGAGACCAAAATAAAACTTCGAAGAAAAAAAAACCGTCATTAAACCTTACAGGGTTTGGAGAAAGAAATTTGGCATATGTCCTTATCATTTTACAATGTTGTATAATATTAAATAAGTGGGATCCTAACAAATTTGTTATATTTATGAAGAGATAGACACAATTTTAACACAATATGCATGACATGAAATTAAAATATATGATGTTCTCTACTTCATTTTTTCTTATCTTGATTCTAGATATGCTTATCAAGCATATCCAAGAGATGATATCAAGCATATTTTATTATGTTGATAATATACTCTTTAGATGGAGGGTTAACCAAAAATGAACAACTACATTCATTTCAGTATTAAGTAAAAAGAATATGAAATATAATTTTGCGGTTTAAAGTTTATTTTACAGAAAATAGCCTGCAAAAGTATCTCTATAATTTAGGACATCCCAACTATCTTGAATTCTTGCACTAACTGCATTTATATTGTGAAAAAAATGGAGGAAAATGATTAATTTTGTTGTCATTGGTTTAAAAGCCTCTTCAAAATTTACATGCTAAAAAGAAAAGATAATGCCACAAAATATAACATGATATACAAGTGAACAAATACACAGTTTATAAGTATATTTTTTTTTCACTATTTTGTATGTCTATATTTGCCACCATTTCCTCCTTTCCATGGTCTTGACAAGCTCATTTGCTAATGATGCAAAATTTTCAGCTCCATTTTGCAGGTCTGCCGTGCGCTGACTTATTCTCTGAATAACAATGAGCATAAAAAATTATAGTTTAGAACCATTTAGACTCATGGTAACGACAATTTCAAACGCAAGAATTTGATGACCTTATGTACTATGCATGACAATAACTCAACAACTTAACTGAAGAAACAAACAATAGCCAAGACTGTTGGAAGAACTTATTGGAACTTATCTTATGGCATAAACAATTATGCAAGTGTTTGAAAGAGCTTATAAAAATAGGTTATTACATATCTTTAAGTTTGTTTTCACCTTATTTCTATAAGCTGCTCTACATAGCTTATGTCATAATCTATTTTCAGCAAATGCAACTTTTACCCTTATTCCCTCTTTGATTGTAGAAATAGTTTACACATAAGCTCTTAAGTTGTATGTAACGAATTAAAGATAGGCACAATAGAATAGAATAAGCTCAAGTTATATTAGGTGATGAGTCATGGTATTCTAGAGGGATCTAGAGAGACCCATTATGATGAGTCATTGGTTAAGTTGTTAGAATGCCAATGCTATAAATATTGGAATCATCATTGTAATCTTTATCAAATGAATGAAATGAAGAATTAGTTTGTTAGAATAGCATAGTTGTAGCTTTTTAGTCACTTTTAGAGTAATTCTCCTCTATTAATGAACAACCTCAAAAGTTGTCTATAATAATTGGTGCTTTCATTGTTATGGATTTCCCACCCTACCATCACTATATTCACAACCTTCATGATCCTACCATTAACAATGTTCAAACCTTGTTGAAACCACAACCCTATCAACAAGCAACAACCTACAACAACATCCATTCCATAACTGCACCGTATTGCGCTTCACACACACCCATTCTCAATCAACAACCAACTCACCCTCGCATTTCCACTACTCACTTCCTTCTCCATCAATCACAACAAACACCAGATACTTCCACCTCCTTGAATTGTCGCAGGCACAACCCTTTTTATCACCAATCAACCTATAATTCCTCTCATCATACTAGGTTCCTTCTTCAACAAATGTTACAAAGCCAACAAGCCCTCAACCATGCCATTTCAAAACTCGCTTCTGACATTTCAACGCTCAACAAAAGCCTCACACCACTCACCCATTCCCAACATATCACCCACACGGATGAACCAACACCCTTCAACACCAAACCCTCATCGCGTCCAGTTTCCATCTCACACAAACCTTCCCACCACTACCAACCACAAACAATATCCACCACTGCTACTGTTCAGTTTTCCTCACCTATAGTGATAAATAAAGTGAAAACCCAGGAGCCCATAACTGACAGTGAAATCAACCTCACCATCGTCCATGAAAATGAATTGGTCGTCGCAACTAAATTCGTTGAACCTGAAATAACAAAAGAACCACATGAACAAACCATTGTTGAAGGTGATTTCTCCCACACTGTCGGTTCAGTTTCTCAAGGCGGCAAGGAAGAAATTAAGTTTGTACCGGATCTCGTCGCGATTTCGAGTCATGGGTCTGATTTCTTTGAGGAGCAGAAACTATATGTCGTTAAGGATCTCAAAGAATCCTTCTCCGCAACCCCCACGCCTTCAACGGAGAAGAAGGTTGTGCGCGCCGACGAAGTAACACCTCAACAACATCCGCGTCTCACGTTTGCGCTACCTGCTGTTCCCATTCACATCTTTGATCCCGGGGGAACATTCAAAATCGCTGTCAACTCCTCCGCTCACCGTAGTCAAATCCAATTCACAAGTTGCGACGTCTTCTTTCACCATGTCGCACATAACCGTCTCCCACTCTCCGTTTTCATCAATCGCGTTGCTATCAGCAGCTTCGACGCATCTCCCAACCTCCATGGGTTTAGGTTCGTGGTCTTTGATCCCGGAGGTGATGAGTGTCAATTTCGTTCTCCGGCAAGGAGTGCCGTCAGCGACGCAGCTTCTGGACAGCCATGGGTATTATGGAGCTCGAAAACGCAGATGTTTGCAAGCGTTCACCTGCTGCAATGCGTGGAAAGTGGAAAAGAAAAGGATACAGAAAGGGTATGTTGGGAACTACACTCATCAAATCGGATCAGGCAGCACTATTGCTTATGGGCTTGTTATTTTTTTCAAAGTTTTATGGGTCTGATAGGTTGAACATCAAAGTCTAAAGAGCAACACTCAGGTCTACATGAAGTGGAATTAAATTTGCAAATAATAACTATTTGTGAAATTTTAATTACCACCTTGAGGACAAGGTGTCTCTGCAAGACCAATGGTGTGTAACGAATTAAGATAGGCCCAGTAGAATAAAATAAGCTCAAGTTATATTAGGTGATGAGTCATGGTATTCTAGAAGGATCTAGAGAGATATGGTATTCTAGAAGGATCTAGAGAGATCCATTATGATGAGTCATTGGTTAAGTTGTTAGAATGTCAGTGCTATAAATATTGGAATGATCATTGTAATCTTTATCAAATGAATGACATGAAGAATTTCAATATTATCTTTAGTTTCTTAGATAGGAGTAGTTAGAGAAATTTAGTACTAAGTGATATTCATCACCTCTCAATCAAAGCACCAATTGATAGGTGATGAACATCACTTAGTACTAAATTTCTCTAACTACTCCTATCTAAGAAACTAAAGATAATATTGAAATTCTTCATTTCATTCATTTGATAAAGATTACAATGATCATTCTAATATTTATAGCATTTGCATTCTAACAACTTAACCAATGACTCATCATAATGGATCTCTCTAGTTCCTTCTAGGATACCATGACTCATCACCTAATATAACTTGAGCTTATTCTATTCTATTGAGCCTATCTTAAATCATTACATTGTATATCCAGACACTCCTTAGTGCATCATATACTTTCTATTTGTGTTTTTCATGATTGTCTTGAAGAATTAGGTGCGACAATTTTTTCATAAAAGCTAAGAAAATTGGCATGTTTCAAGAGATATCTATATCAGAAAAATATCTACCTCCAATTTTTCCTGCCTCTCCATAAGCTTGTTTCTTGTTTGAGAGGCAACGGAAGCAGCATCCTGATTTCAGACAATAGTTTATATATTTAGCTCATTGAAATCAATAGAGTATGAAAAGTGAAAACAGAAAGAATGGACAATTTAGCATTACCCCGGTTTTTCTGTAAGCAGCCATAATTTCTTCAGGTGTTCTGACCCTTGGCTTTACATCATCATTAGTTCCACCTTGAAATAATTTCTCCCTATCACTTTGTGACTTATCTGCAAGCAAAAGGAAGAAACTATTACTAATCTTTGTAGGTAAAATATGATACAAGTTTTGAATTTATTTACCTTTCTGTTTGTTTTTAACATCAGGAGATGAAGTAGAAGCTGTAGTTTGAGGCTCGTCTATTTGAATGTCATCTGAATCAAAATAGAGCATGCTTTTAGGTTTCCATTACAAAGCGAAGAATTATTCAAATTATAAGAAAAATAGAAAGATAGCAACAAAACAAAAAATGAAGAGGCATTTCAGCATAAAACCTATATCAAGCTCCACTTCCTTTTCATCGGCCACTACTACCACTGTTGGAAGTGAATCTGACAAAGAGGGCTTGAAAAAAATATGTTCCAAATGACCGAAATTGGAGGTTGGAATTTTTGTCAGTTCTGCATGAGAGGTTTTTCCTCCTTTCAACCCTTTGACAATACCGCCTAGAATTCCTGGTACAGTCGTCTGTAGCAAAATAGTTTAGCTTATTAAACTGTTTTTTAATGGCGGAAACTTTAGGATAAAAAATAAGACAAATTAGAAAAACTAAAACCTGTTTTTTCTTCTGATTTGAAGAGAATGAAAATGCGGCATCAGCAGCGGCTGCAAGAACGTTGTCGTGAAGACAAGGTAAACGCTCGAGACTCCTGAAATAAAATAGAAATGTCCGTTCAGCCTTTTCTTGTATCCATCTTAACCAGTAGTTTACACTGTTATCTCCTCATTAAAGAATATACCTGAATTCATTTTCTCCAGCTAATAATGAGATGAATGCCAATTCAGAACCATTAGCCTGGAAATTATCAACATAAGATAGGCACATAAAGAAATGGAATTCCTCACAAATTTGAAAGTATTGGAGAGTATTTTACCAGCACAATCTGTCCATAATCATCGGAACACATGGTTTTATCCATGTTCACTTTATAATTCCACCTTAAAATCGACAATAAAGAGCTTTCCGCCACCAGTTCCAAATCTGGTAAAGATCTGTACACAGCCATTTGCCAATTTATCAATTATACATAATAGACAAAACCAATAAATTTAGTAATTGTTGTAAATAACATATAACTGTGATAATTGTATCCGTTGGATTTAAAATAATTTATTTAAACAAATTAGTGTCTGTACTCTGTACTCTTTTCAATGCCCTTTGCTTTTCTACAGCAATGCAAAGTGAATTTAATTTGCTAGAATCCGTATTTTCTTATCAAGCATACACTTCAACCAAAAGAACAAAACCAGTGCTTTCACCTTATTTCAAATGTTCCAGTCTGAAGCAATGATAGAATCCCACAAAATTTGTCATCTTTCTTCAAAATTGTAGTCCAATAGCAAGATTTTGAATGTTCCACTTTTCGTATCGGTTTCTTATTTCCCTGTAAGAATATATCATATATGTCAAATTCATTTACAATGTGAATACAAATTTTAGGTGATAAACTGGTAATGGATTAGAAGACCTGTATCAATGCTTTTGTGGACAACAAGTGCAATGAATTTTCACAGCAAAGCAGGACAAGTGGATCCAAATGGATATCCCCAGAGTGTGTGGTTTCTGAAGAGAAATGTTCAGCCTCTGATGAATTTACCACAGTTGAGCTGCTTTCTTGCACAGGCTCTTCAGAGTGAGTTTCAGCAGTACTCTTCAAGGGTTCCTCGTGCTGCTTGTCATTTGATACTTCCGAGGTTGTGATGCTATCATCTGGAGTACAAAAATCTCTTAGAACCTATGAAGCACTGACACAAACATTGGACATAACCTTGACATTGACACATCGACACCGGAAAAATTTTGGGAAAATGGAAGTAATTGAATATAATCACATGTGTTTGTGTCGTGTCAGTGTCTGAAACCTGACACCTTTAATCCGTAGTGTCAGTGCTACATAGCTTAAAATTTCCAATGATTTGCCAGGTGCATTAAAAATGAATCCATACTGTGTTCCTGATGAAATTTGTACTTGCCTATAACATACATTGAAATTGCAGTTGATTCCTTTAAATGTAATGGCCGGTTGGAGACCGTTTTACCAGTATCACCCTCAACTACACTAATTTTTCCATCCCTCGATAAGATAAATAGTATCTCTTCGTGAGAGTTTCCTGAAGGTGTTTCTGGTTTCCTTGGACTATTTACAGCACTTTGAAAACATGCTTGTTGTTTCCAAACCAATGAAGTAATTGGTGAGCTTGAGCTAGGTACACCATCAATCAAGAACAAAACCGACAACGATTTCATATCGCATACTCCAACCTGGAAAGAAGCAATTGATCCACATTAATCAATTGAGAAATTTGAAACTTCTAATTATGATCAAATTTGCTGACAAGAAAGGAAATGTGAATTAAGTCATTAACTAGTCAGACGATACCCACACGGCCACTTAAAAATCCAATAGCAAGTTTGGTTCCAGAGTTTGCAAAAGACAATGCTTGTACTGGAGAATCGAGAAGAGAAAAAACAGCACTAAAATGAGGTCCTTTTCCTTGTGGAGCGTTGTGGACTGCATACAAGTTTAACAATATAAGTCAAGGGTAAAACTTCTCTTTTATTTTATGCACAAATATCATAGTTTGCAACGCATGCTTCACATATGGGGGAAAAAAGGAACAAGAATGAAGAAGGTAAGCATTCTACGATGATGACAGAATAGATAGTTTGGAACACAAGCTACAAAAAAAGAAAAAAAGATAATAGAACTCGAATTTGAACGAAAAATGTAGCCTTCTACAATGGTGACAGAAGAGCTCACCTTCATTTTTTGTTTCTGTGACAAACTGGAACTTTTTCCCATCAGAGCAGTCTTTAAGATCATACACACGAACCTACAAAAGTCATCACGGCCAAGGATTAAATATAAAATAATAATGCATTGCCTTAGATAAAGTAACCACTTGAGAAAGATTTCTGACAAGACCACATTCATTGCCCACGGCCAGAAGCAAGGAAGCAGAACAAAAGTCTAATTTTGTCACTGGAGCATTCGAACCTGCCACTTTTACACCATTAACCTACAAAACACGCAGGAAATTTGTGAAAAAACTAAGAGTTTAACTTTGATACACTGTCAGTGTAAAAAGCTTTATATTCTCAATAGATCACTCAATCATATGTTTGATTTTTGAAATAGTAATGATGTCAAACATATATAATGATCTGACAATTGACAATATAAAAAATCTTTACACTGACAGAGTATATGAATTAAATTCATAAAATAAACATACCATTTGTTGTATGAGCCAACATAAGGGTATTGTTTTCATTTCTATCTATTTTGAAACAACAATAATGTGGAATTCATACCTCTCCTTCTATGTAGCAAATATAAGACAAGATTGGATGTGTGGCATCACACAAAAGGACAGATCCATTAGAATAGCCCACAAAATAAACTCTTTCTATTCCAGCACCTTTAACCATGGACAAGTGGCTGGGAACACCCCCAGTTAAGGGCCAATTTGAACAAGAAGCTGAACCAGGTGTTGAGCTAGTTTTCAGAACCGCGGCTACCTAAGATAAACGAAATAAGAAATTGAAAAACCATAATATGAACAATAATATGTAGCCAGGTTTAGCAGAAAATACTGAAAAACAAAAGAAATTACCTCGGCAAGAGTTTTCGATGAATTTAACTGACTTGGCAACTTGATAAGTTTTGCTACAGTTAAAGATGGATTGGCCATAGGTATTAGCACTGGAAACTCCTGCGCAGATACAGAGGATGTCCTATTCTGCTCAGACATTAATGCAGACAAGCTATCACTATCATAATAGTGTATTTGTCCAGGGTTTGTCAGTACAAAAAGATCATCTTTGCTATTTAAACCCTTTGCTCCTATACTTGGTAGTAAAATCAAGTCTGCGAAAGTGCCATTAAGCGTAAGGTCTGCACGACCAATGCATTTTAATGATTCCATCCCAGTTGACCATTCAAGAGTTAAAACCTGTAAAGGAGAGACACGTTAAAGTTTAGGGAACCAATGCACGCAAACTAAGAAAAGTTTCAACCAGTAGAAACAATTTGTCAATTTAAAGCCTTCACTTAATATGAATATTTAAGCGAATAAACCGAACTTTATCAATTCAAAATGAAATAATAAATAGAAATGAACAAAGAACTCACAGTCAAAACTTCATCCGATCCAATTTCGTCACCACCATACACAAACAACTGACCAATATAATCATTATGAGATTTGTGACTACTGGACCATTGTAAGACAATGACTGGGATTCTTCTTTCTGCATTGGACAGTTGTAGCCTAACAACATTTTTAGATGAAGTGGTTTGTAGGCCTTTAGAAGGCGCTGCAGACGACAAGTTCCAAAACAGGATATCTCCATCTAAGTATCCAACAGCGAGAATGGAGCCATCAGAAGATGCCCAACAAAGAGCACTTATTTCTTTATCTCCCAGGTTTTGTTCTAAAATATCAGCCGGAAGATTGGAGTCTGTTTCAGTAGAGTTCCCATCATCATCTTTCAATTGGAGATCCTTTCCACCACCAAGGAACACAATTTTAGCTTCAGAAACATCCCAAAGAATTAGCAGTCCATCCTGAAATGCAATCAACAATCTGCAAAAATATCAAATTCATTCTTCATCAAATTGAGAATGATGAGTATACTTTTTTGTAGGAGAATCAGGAAAAATCATATCAATTCTCCGTGATTTTTTTTTTTTCTCCTTTAATTTAATTTTTTCTGAGTTTATATTTTTTTAAATGTCATTATTAGTCACAATTAATGGGACAACTAATAGTGTAATTTCTTTTCTTATATAAACAGTCCAAGACAATAGTAGTAAAATATGAAAGTATTATTCCACTACTTTCTACATTTTTCCCTCAAATTTTTAATATCAATCAACGGAATTATGGTACTAAATGGGAGACATATATAAATCATAAGTCCCAAGATTTCTTTACACAGCTCCAAGCGAACAATACCAAGCCATAGAGATAGAGATATGATTGCATCGAATACTGACAGAAAAATTCGCTGGCGTGAAATATATTCATGTATCATTCAGTCAGCTTTCAAAGATTTTAGTATGAATATGACAGAATATACATGCTTCTCGTCAAATGGGAACGGATTGCCTCACTTTATCGTGAGAAGGTCACGGTAACTTTCCCTCTTTTTGGACCATCGGATCAATTAAACAATCAAGTACATGCAACGTGCAACTCACTGTTTGTCTTCTTCTCATAAAAAAAAATAAAAAAAAAGAAGCTTAAACCAGATTTCATCAACAAAAAAATAAAAATAAACCAGGCCAAGCATAATCTATTTGCTGGGGCTGCAGTGCTTTACTGCCGATGTTCTTTGGGTATGTTGTTGTTAGCGGCCAACACTCGAGGGGATTTAGTCCCACATCGGATAGATAGGATTCTTGATAAGAGTTTATAAAGAGGAGACAATCCTCTACTTACAAGCCGGTTTTGTAAGGTTGAGTTAGGCCTCTATATTCGTTACAGTTGTCACATCACCGCCGTTCTGACCGAGTTCCTCTTTTTCAATTAGGGGGTTCTTTGGTTACAGGACCTAATCTTTGAAAATTAAGATTTTTGTTGTTCTCTCTTTTGGGTGGGAAATTTGATTTCTCTAATTAGGGTTTTTAATTCTGCAATTCAATCGCCCATTCTAATTATCAGAAGGCTCGAATCAGTATTATAGAGGGTTGCCTTTTCCTTCATTTGTATTTTTTTGTTTTTAATTTCAATAATGCCACGTGGCGCAGTTTAAATCATCCAATGGAACAAAAAAAAAACTAGGAAAGTTACCGCACCATGACTTTCCCGCATTAAAGTCAGGAGGTGATATGTTCCCCTTCAAATAATGTACTACATATCAGTATTTCTTAGAACAATATTCAGCCATGCCAACAAATTTCACACACTCATTGAATTCCGAAGTTGGCTCGGTAATTTCATTTAATCAAAACTAAGAAATCACTTGAAATAATAAAGATGGCAAGAAAATTAAAAATATGAATGTTAAACTGAAAGTTATATCTGGAAATCTGATTTTAGGAAATTATATTCTTCTATTGGCATAGCTTTGGTAAATATCAATATGTAGCTATCAAATCATAATTCAAAATTCAAGGGCAAAGAAGTAGACTTAAAAAGCTATGTGAATGACGTATATCTTGCCTGTTCCCAGAAGAATAAGGTTGTGAAAGAATTCCAACAATTGGTTGGTCGCTGGACTCCGGAAACCCGGCAGTTTCTATCAAAAGGAACAAAACAATGGCGATGAGTATTTCTTAAAGCAAAGAAAAACAATTTTACACACAAAACCATAGATGAATGATATGAAGATGAGATTTGGACATGGCGATTACATAGCATGTTTATTGCATTGGGTCTCGGCATTATATAAATTTGTGTTGTCAATTGCAGATCATGGAAAATATTGGTTTTGTTGTATAAACAATACTCGGTGAACTTCAGTACTATCGAATGTATGTTTGAAAACTTATGACCGACTCAAAAGATTGAGGAGATCACATGTATGACATTAGAGAAAGCAAGATATGTATTAATTATCAATCATCATCAAAACATAAAACAAGAAATTACCCCTTAGAAATTTAGCTGACAAATGATTTGATGACTTCACAAGTTGCCCTTCCTCGGCGTCAAACTTTATCACAGAAAACAAGCCATGCTCATCTCCGACATAACTGTATATTATAATAGTTATAATAATGTTAATAATCATGTAATCACAACCATTTTCAAATAACCAGTATCAATAAGAGGTAAAACATACAGATGTACTAAATTAAAAGTATTTCTCTAACATACATGAAATGTGAGCCACTGATGACAGAGAAAGCGGTAATATTGGATTCCCATTGTAAAGAACAAATAAGGCTACGACTTTCAAGATTCCAAACCTGCCAACGAAAAAAGGTCTAATTGAATGGTTTGCATTTAGTCATATAAATCACAACCTATAATGTGCTATGAAATCAAAATCAATCAATTTAACAATATCAACACAGCTTGATGTGCTAAATTATTCATCCAGTTCATAACCGATTATATATGAAGCAATTCTTTCAACAATTTGTGATGGAAGGGGAAAAGAGACGGAAAAGGAAATTTACCTGGATATCATTATCATTCAAGACTCCAACTAAATATCCCTGGTTTTGTAGGAACTGCAAGTGGCAAAAGAATCCAAAACATCAATATCACATTCATATAGAAGTAATTACATTTATCACAACTTCACAAGCTTATCTAGCTAGTATTTTTGATAATTTGCATAATAGAAATCCAAGAACATCTAACACTATATCAATCGGAGAAGTAAAAATGCCACGTACCTCCAAGTATTTGTAAGGAAGTTGTTTAGAAGAAATCAAAAGTCCTTCGATGTTATCACCGCCAATCACCTTAAGTCTTCCATCCCTGCCATTAAACTAAGCAATATGAGCGACTAAAGCACTGTCAACCTATTACGACGTGCATTTTCCAGCTACATACATCACACGATATATGCCGCGTTTCAAATATCCCCAGATTAGAACAATCAGACATTATGGTAATAAAAGAATCCTGTCATTAAAAACTGTCTGCCTAATAACGGACAATGATTATGTCGGTTATACATTCTCCTAACAGAACGCACGCGCCTTATAACTTTAAAACTCATGTTTATAACTGAAAGAATCAGAAAAAATCTCATTACTAAAAAACAAAAATCAGAAACACCACCCAACAACTAGAAAAAACTACTTTACTCACCAACAAAAAAAAACTCTTTTCTCAGAAATTAAAAGGAACTAAATTACCCATCACAGATAATTAGAATAACCCAAGATAACATTTTTTTTTTCCCTAAATTCTTGAGTCCATTTTAACTAACTAACAATTGTTTATGCAATGGAAGCAGCTCAGACTTCAACCACCAAAAAACTATAGTATACAAAATTAAAAAAATAACAACTTTAATACACAAAAATGAGTAAAAAAACTATTGTAGCTCACATCACATGCATTGTAATATTATTACACAAAAATCATCAATAATCAATAAAAACAGAATCAATAGAGAGAGGGAATGAAGTACTGACAAAGTCCCAATAGCTAAAAGTCGTTGAATGGGATCAAAAGCAAGAACTGAAGAAGAAGATGGAATGCCATAGTGAATCACAATTCTTGGATCCAATTCAGTTGA
>Ga0315914_1009179_pt1 | contig 12842 bp, 19 predicted proteins | sample MpolenodulesMG_FD_203920 | JGI IMG/M metagenome (GOLD analysis project Ga0315914, IMG submission 203920) | Medicago polymorpha root nodule microbial communities from Los Angeles, California, United States - elongated nodules | ecosystem: Host-associated > Plants > Roots > Nodule | place: USA...
CTTCGTGATCCGAACAATGGGTTCGGCTCAAGCATATGGGCACGTTATGCGATGCTGGTCGAGTGAATTTAGGTGAAGCATGGCTAGGGAAACTCTTCCCGTCGCCTCGAACTCATGTTCGAGCATATAATGCGAAGTGCCGCGCCTTTGGTGCTGCATTTAAACCGACTCGCGCACAGATGGGATTGTCTTTGAATTCGAACGCTCAGACGCTACACCTCTTCTTTCGTCGAGAGAGAAGAGGCCTTCATGCGTCCGAGAACAAAAGTCCCGTGATCCGGGCCGCGATCACGGGTCCAGCCGCAGCCATGTTTACGAGCCGTGACTCGCGGCTTTTTCTACAACTGCTGCTCGGACCTGCTTGGGGCTGGATGTCATAGCGGGTGTAGAGCGACAATCTGGCTGAGATCACGTATTGCCTCACCCAAGAGTGTTCCCAGAGAATAATGCCGTTGCCTCACTCGGATGTTCTCGAATGCCTCACGGGTTGTTCCGATCGTGTCCCCGCACCTGGTGCAGGTGACGGAGGTAGCGAAGCCGCTCGCGAGCGCGCCCTCAATAGCGCTGTAGCGAGCGGGCGGCTTCGCGGGCGGTCATCATGTTTTGCGTAGGGTCGGGTTGTCGAAGGCCAACCTGGCGGTATGAGCGCGGATGCCGAACCGGTATTGGTCGGTAACGATCTCACTGCACGACCTCTACGATTTGCGTCTGCCGCGCGACATCGGCGAATGGCCCGAACACCAGCGCATTGGCCTGTGTACTGCGCCAGATCTTCATTCGACGCTGCACGGTCCGAATGAGGCGGTCGGGATACACGCCGGGGTATTTGACCTGCAAGCGTTCAAGCAACTCTCGCGAAGTTCGCCAAGGCTCCGCCTCGAACCATTCCTCGAGTTCGGCAGTGACGGCGAGTAGAGGATCGGGCCTCCGCCGCTCTCGCTTGGCCGCTGGCTTGGAGCGGGCAGTCGGTTTCACTTCACCACCACGCCAAGCAATCCGTAAGCCAGACAGAAAGTCTTCGAGCGGTAATGCCTCGCCGTCGGTGGCAGGCGAACCATCAGGCTTGTCAGCAATTTCGACCAATCTCGTTTGTGCCAGGCGTATGTCGCGGAGCAGCCGGACCGGATCGAGTGTCAGGTACATCGCCTTGAGCCGAAGGCATGTATCCTCCGGCGTGCGTGGGTCGTCAAGCAGCCGCTGATAGGGCGTGGCGGGACGATGATAGCGCTTGACCACCTTGGCTCCGTCACGGTGCTTTTCTTTCAGCTTGAATGATGGCTGAAAGAAATTCACGAGCAACCGCATTGACGAATAAAGCTTGGCCAGTTCCCGAGTGGCTCGCAGCCCCTCGAAGCGTCGGTATCCAACGATCTTGCGCACGATCGCGCCATTCTTCTGCTCGACAAATGCCTGATCATTCTTTCGGTAGGGGCGGCAACGGGTGAGCTCGATATTATCGCGCAAGCAATACTCATGAACACTCTCGTTCATGAATACACTGTCGTTGTCGGTGTCGAAGCCCAGCAGCGGGAACGGCAGCAACTTGCGCAGTTCGGCCAACGCAGTGATCAGTACCGTTTGCTCGCGAACCAGCAGCGGCGCGCATTCCGTCCAGCCCGTGGCTATATCGGTCAACACCAGCGTTTGAGAGAAGGCACCCCTCGCGTACGGGCCGGAATGAGAAACGAGATCAGCCTCGACAAAGCCGGGTGCGGGGTCATCCCAATCCGAGAAGGTTCGAACGGGAACACTACGCCGTATCGCTGTTGACCCTTTCCGGCGCCGCGGACCCGTGGCGCTCGCTTTGATCTCCTTGAGGACCCGATCAATCGTCGCTGGGCTCATCGCCAAGAGTTGCCGGCGCGTCTCGCAATTCATATCGCCGTGTCCATGACGTTCCATCGCTTCGATCAGTGTTGGCAACAGGGGGTGTAGTCGCTTGCCGCAAATTCGATCCGACGCCTCCCAAACACCGACGAGCGCTGCCCGCACGTCATCGCCGTAAACCCGGCGCCCTGGCCGAGGACCACCCTTCGCCGGTTCGCGGTCTCCTCGCAGCAGTCGCATCGCATGCTTGCGGTGAAAGCCCGTGAGCGCCACGAACTCGTCTAACATCCTCGCCTTCTCGGCCCGCCCACCTAATACATAGCGACAACTGATCGCCGCAACCAATTCCGCACGTGTCGCCATGCTTACCTTCCTCATCACAGCTCCCGAGGTTGATTCGTCGGGAGCAATTTAGATGAGGCAATAACCCATTCTCAGGGAGCAGTTCAGGCGAGGCAATGCGCGTCTCATCTTGGTTGTCGCGCTGCATAGCGGGTGAGGGCAACGCCCCAATCAATAAGGCAGGATCACCGCCGCTTCTTGGCGCCTCCTCGAGCGTTATTCCGAAACTTGGCGAGCGAACGCCTGAGCTTCGCGATCCGGCGGGTCACGTGCGCGATAATGAGAAAGGGTCTCTCGTTTTCCAGATTGATGACGCTGCCGCATCTTCGGCACGAAAGTTCATCGTTTGCCTTTACCCAGTCCACCGTCTTGCTGGCCTCGTGACCGCACTCAGGGCAGGGGATGTCGATCTCTTCGCTATTAAGCATGGCGGCACCTAGGTTGAGTGCGAAATGAACCACAACCAATTGCGCGGCGCAATGCTTAGTCTTTTACTGAAAACGGGTTAAGTGCGGCCCGTTCGACCGCCCCTTTCGGCGTTCGAAATTACGCTGAGCTTGCGCCGGGCTAAGAGTCAGGTTCGACCGCTACTGTGACCGGCTCGATCGGCTTTGCCGCCAAATCCTTGAGGTCTTCGGCGAGGCCTGCGAGCTGCGCCGCGAAGTCAAGAAGATTTGAAGCGGCGCACTGTGCCGCGACTTCTGAGAGGTCACAAGCTAGTTCGATGCCGCCGGCGCTTTTTGCTTTGAGATCATCCATGTCCAAGTCCCCATTTCCATTGATTTGGATCAATGGCGAGGCCCGTCAAGGCCGCGGGCCGGTGACGAGCCTCTCGGCCGCCTGCGAGGGGCAAAGCGGCCAATGTCAGTCTAAGCCCGGACATTGCCGGCCGCTACAAACCAGCCGCCGAATATTCCCCAATGACAACCAGGAGACATCAATGAGCGCTATCACCGTTCAGCATGTGCGCGCTGCTGCAAAGGGCAAAGTGAACGAAAGCAACCTCGCGTCCGTGCTTGCGCGTTGGGTACGGGGATCGATTCGGGATGGACCGGCCGCACCGTCTCGCCCAGGATTTGCGCAGCTCATGCATGAGAGCGGCGATTTCCGCTACGACCGCGAGATCTGTGGCCCAACGCCGGCGCAGCAGTGCTACGACACGCGCACCGATCTCGGCAACACGCCCGCGAAAGATGGCGACGGCCATCTCTACCGCGGCCGCGCCGGAATGCAGCTTACCGGCAAGGACAACTATCGCCAGTTCCGCAACTGGTGCTGCGCCGCCGGCCTCGATTGCCTGGACTTCGTCAAAGACCCGGACGCGGTCAACACCGGTCCATGGGAAGGCCTGATGCCTATGTTCTATTGGGCCACCCGCAACCTTAACCGCTGGGCCGACGAGGGTGACGCCGAGACTATCACGAAGAAGATCAACGGCGGCAAGAACAGTTTGGCCGATCGGCTTGACCGTCTCGCCCGTATGTCGCTCGTGCTCTTCGAATATCGCGCCGATAACGTTCTGCAATTCCAGGCTGACGAACGGCTGCAGGTCGACGGCGATGTTGGGCCCAAGACACGCGCTGCCATGCATAAGGCGCTTGTGGCACTCACCCCGGGCGAAGCGGCACGGCCGGAAGTCAAGGCGGCGCCGGGGACGGAGGAGAAGCCGGTAACGATCACACCGCGTGGCCTCGATGCTTGTGGAAGTCGAAAGAGGTGATCACCCCATCTGCATCGGCGGCGGCGTTTCGCTGCTTACGGCGATCGGCGGAAATCCCGTGGCCAAACCTCTTATTGATCCTTGTCGCGTTCGTAGGGATCACCGGCTTTCTGGCGCAAGAACGCCGATCGGAAGGCCGTGGCAAAACAGGTCGAGGGGATGGAGTAATGTTCTCCACGCCGCGCCTCATCGCGGCTGCGGCCGCCCTCGCCATCGTTGTCGCCGTAGTTGTTTGGATCTACCGGCAGGGCGGCGACGAAGTCAGAACCTCCATCGAAAGGCAGAACAATAAAGCTGGCCGCACTGCGGACGATGTCCGCTCTCGCTTTGACCTTTGTCCCGCAGGAATGTGGAATTTCGGCGCCGGCAAGTGCCGCCTGTCTCCGGCGAGTGGTGGACGATTGGCTGAATCGCCTTGACCCGCCTTACTTTGGAGCAGAGGTTCCTGTGAACGATGGCGGCAGTTACCATGTCACCGGCCGATCGGAGCGCGGTCGATGGCCACTCGATCGAGCGACGGGGAACTCGGCTCGCGTTTTCCTTGAGCAGTGCCGATTTGAATACAGGAAACCCTGCAGAAGTTTAAGCGTTATGCAAGTGTGGCCCTAAGCTTCGATCGTAGAAAGAAGGTGAGATCTGTGAAAGCCTCAACGCTCGCCTTTGCGGTGCTTGCCGCGGCAATTAGTATGTCGCCGGCACGAGCCCAGACATGTATAGGAATTTGCAACGGCGGTACGGGAGGCAGCACCAACCACAACCTCTTCATCGAGAGAGAGTACCGAGACTTCCTGCAGCAGCGATATCCAAATTACGGCTCCCGCTATCGCGGCATGAGCCCTGACATCAGCATAGGTCCGGACGCAACTGTTGGTGGTCCCCGGCCCGGAGTGCGTCAAAAGTTTCGACTTCGCCAGCCAAGGGCAACCGACGCGAACAGGCATCTTCGCTGGTGCCAGGAGCGATACCTATCGTATCGACTGGCCGACGACACGTTCCAGCCGTTCGAGGGTGCGCGCCGCCCGTGCAACTCACCTTACAACTGAAGGGGCGAGAACGGCCGCTCAACGCGTGTCCGGAAGCACTTTCATGGCGAGCGTAACGGCACGCGTCGAGGGTTCTTGTGGGGAAATGTTCGAAAACCTGATTGTGCTCGTCGTGACTGCATCGCGATGCTCTCCGGCGCAGTTCCTAGTCCCTGCTCACGCGCGACCATCACAAAGTCCAGGTTGCTGCAGAAGCACATCGGACAATCTGGTGTTCACCGAACCGCGCTGCTCGCTGCATTCGAAGTGTTCATTTCAGTCGTCGCTGTCGTCGCTTGGAGCAGCGTGGCGGCGACAATGTTCGTAACTCCATCCAAAGGCAGAACAATGAAGCTGACCGCACTGCGGACGATGTCCCCTCTCGCTTTGACCTATGTCCTCCAGGGATGCGGGACGTCGGTGCCGGTAAGTGCCGACGGCCCCGCCGGGTGGTGGGCACTGACTTGTCGGCGAGCGCAGCGCGACGTCAGAGGATCAGAGGAAAATAGACCGAACCGTCGTTGGCATCTGTGCCGCGGCCGACTGGACGACAGCGGAATGCGCCCGCCACGGCGAAGCGTAGCAGTAAACCATCCAGCATTGCATACGAGGGGCAGGGCATTGGCTGAAGCACAGGAAACCGAAAAGATGGTCGCAACTCCGAAATGGAGGTTTGAATATCACCTCAGTTCACCATTCACCCCAGCCCTGTATAATATTTGTGCCTTCCCCTCCAAATGCATTAGTCGAGTTGGCGACGCCCATCAACGGTTGCAATAAGATTGTGGTTCAGGTCAAGGAGACGGGCGGTTAGCAGGCGCCGCACGCTTGACAGGCACAGTACATGCCAAGCGCGGCAGTCGAAAAGCGCCACGCAAGATGAGCAGCCAGCGCGCAGCTTCGGCGCTGAAAGCGCTCCTCAGATCTCGAGAAGTTCTGGCTGCAAGTGCCTCGCCGAAAGACGAGCCATCAGGTCGAGTGTGTGTGGTGAACGACCATGCTCCCGGCTCAGTTCAATTTCAAACCCACATTGCGCAGCGTGCTTAACGGCCGCATTGAAGGCGTGCATGGTCTCGGTCAGTGGCGCTCCGCCTCATGCTCTTCGGCGTTCTTCGGGAACAGATAAATCTCGGCCATGGGCTCGGTTCCTTGCAAGTTTTTCCGGGTGCGAGCTTGAACCCGGTTCTTCTGAGAGTACAATAGGCATAAGCGACGTTCGAAGCGGTTCCCTTGAATGGAACAGGGCAATTGCGCCCCCAGCTAGGATGAAGAATACGTCGCGTTCGGAGCTGCAGCTGTCCCCCGCTGCAGCTCTATTTGTGTCAGCCACGATCCGGCTCTCGGCAGGTCAACACCCAACTCGTGAGCGTTCCCGCCGGTCTTGCTTGTATCGAACCGAATACGGCACCTCGTTGGCGTAAGACTTCAGTCCAATTCCAAACACGTTGTACGTCCTTATTTCACTGGCATGTCCAAGAGAGTATCGACGATAATTATGTTGCTGGTGGTCCTCGTCCTGCTCGTGATCGCGGTCTACGGTTTTCTTGGGGTTCAGAAGCTAATCTGATTGCGTTCTTAGAGCAAAAAAACAGCGCTCCGGCAGATGCGATTGGAGCGCTACAGTTGTCCGACATGTGCGACTGTCCGCTAGTCGACTGTCGGGAGGAGAACACTCACCTGAATGAGGAACGCCTTTAAAACAGCGTGCTGGCCGGGATGTTTCCGATCAATGCTTTTTAAAGGGGGGCAATTCAGGCCGGCTCCGATAGCGGCCGCGGCTCAACGCCTGACCGCGGAGCTAGGTTCCGATCTTGCCGGGACGTAAATCGCCCCTATCCTTCATTGTTCATCAATGGAGGAACCGCATGGCAGATAATCCGAAGAAGAAAGGCCGCGACCGTGATCTCGTTTCCGACCAGGAGCACGAGGTCGCCTATCTGATGAGGACGGCGAAGGTGACGCGGCAGAAGGCGCTTCAGGCAATCCGCGAGGCTGGGTCGAACCGAGACAAGGTGATGGAATACCTTGGCAAGCAATAGCGTACAAAACCGCCATGCCAAAAATGCGAGTGCCCGCGCGGGGGACGTCGCGGGCACTGCTAACAGGTTGGGGGACCTGGTGCCGCTGAAATGCGCGGCGCCAAAGTAACGCATCTATGGCCTCTTTGTTCCCAAAGAGGATCCTACGGTCTGGTCCGCATCCATTCCTCGTAGCCGAGCATGCACTGCAGATCCTCGGGCGCTATGCCGGGCCATTCACACCTGAGGATTGCTTCGTAGCATTTCTCAGCTTCGAGAGCTGCCTCCCTTGCTGAGCCGGCCTGGCCGTTCGGGCGCTTCCATCTGCTCGCGTTCTTCGCCCAGTTCCACATGAACCAGTTTCACCAGCCCATGTGATTCCAGTAAATGGACGCGATATGCCGGCTGCCGTCGTCGCCGCAAAAGTGCTTCGGATGGTTCGGCCAAGTCTGCCGCCATTTGTATTTCGGTTTAGGGAGATCGGACACGGCTGATCCCCCTCAATCAAGGTTGCAACATTTGCCTTACGTCGTGGAAGCGCCCGCAAATGCGCTCGGCGTGTTCTCAAATGTTCTCTAAGCCGAAAGAGTCAATTCGGCTTTTCGCGGGCCTGTGCGTTAATGGGCTAATGGCCAGAGCATCTTCGAAGAAGTCCCGCGACGTCGCCCCGCTTGATCCTATGCAGGCGCGCGTCGATCGCTGGACAAGCCGCCCATCGGCCCCGACTGGGCCTATGAGGTAAAGTGGGACGGGTACCAGCTGGCCGTGCACATCGAGCCTGGCCGGGTGCGGGTTCTCACGCGCGGCGGCTACGATTGGACCGATCGCTTTCCGTCGATCGCCGATGACGCGCGGCGCCTTGCCGTCATGACAGCCATCCTCGACGGGGAAGCGGTTGTTCTGAACGATCATGGCCGCTCGGATTTCGGCATGCTGCAACGGGCGCTCGGGCGCTTGCCGTCAGCAGTCGAAGCCGGTGCGATCGTCTTCTATGCCTTTGACGTTCTCTACCTCGTGGCCGCGACGTGCGCCGTCTACCGCTGCGCGAGCGTCGGCGGCTACTGGAGCCGCTCGTTGCTGGGCGGGAAGGGGCCGTCCGCCTTTCTGAGGAGGTTCAGGCTGATGGTGACGAGTTCTTTCGCGTGGCGTGCGAACACGGCCTTGAGGGCATCATCGCCAAGCACGTCGAGAAGCCCTATCGCTCAGGTCGAGGCGAGTGGTGGCAGAAGATCACCTGCAAGCGCCGGGATAGCTTCGTGATCGTCGGCTTCGAGCCGTCCACCGTCCCGGCCACCTCGGCCGACTGCTGCTGGCCGCTCGCCAGGGTGATGACATCGTCTATGTTGGCGGCTGCGGCACGGGCTGGTCGCACGATCTGTCACGCGAGCTGAGCAATGTCCTTGCATCGACCGTTACGAAAAAACCGGCAGTGAGCCTTCGGCGGAAGAATGCACCGAGCCCGTGCTCGTTGCAGAAGTTGAAAATCGCGCCTGGACCGACGATGGAAGGCTGCGGCATGCGTCGTTCAAGGGGATCAGGGAGCGGGACGATGAAGTGGTGATTTATTCTCTGGAAGGTTAGCCATCAATTACAGCTGCATCGAGTTTACGCCAAACGCTGGTTCTCGAAAGCTGCCGGTTGACTTTCGTCAAGCGCTTCGCTACCTGTGGTGGAGATAATAACCCCCAAAATTTACCAGTAATTTTTATCGGAAAGGGCGCTCAATGATCAGAAGCGTCGTTGAGATTATTGCCGCCATTTTTATCAATTCGGTTGGATTGGCGTTGGCTGCTATCGGGATTGAGTCAGTGGACTACGGTAGTCTTTTGCAATTGCTGCTCGTTATATCTGCCGCCATTGTTTTGAGCGCAATGGCCGTGTGGGCCGCTTTGCGCATTTTCGATCAAGACTATCCATATTGCCTTGGCTGATCTGCGCGCCGGTTTGTTTTCGATTCGCGCCTGGAACGAGGATGGAAAGCTGCGGCATGCGCTTTCAACGGATCAGGAATCTGGCAGATGATTTCACCGTACTTGCGCTACCATAGCGAGGCGAAAGCCGTTCCTCGACGCAGTCCTATATAAAACTATATATATATCCAGCCCCAACCTGTGGTTGCACACTCCATGCGTGTCATCGATAAGTGGGGGGGGGGGAGGCGTTCATGCCCGAAATACCAAATGAAGTGCCGTCGAAGAGCGACGATGATCGGCGGGAATTTCTGAAAAGTTGTGGTCGCTTTGCGATTGTAACACCTCCGGCGGTAACAATGTTGCTTTCAACTAGCCTGACGTCAAATGCAATCGCCAAGTCTGGCGGCGGCGGAGGCGGCGGGAAAGTTAAAGGCAACAACGGCTGGGGCAATGGCCCAGATCCAACGAACCCGGGTAGCTCCCAGGGTGGTGGCGTTTCACAGGGTGGTCCGGGCGCCGGCAATTCGCAAAGCGGCACCAAGACCGGCGGAGCTCGTTAGTCCAGTCTGCTATACCGCTCCGATAAACGGCGGTCAGCGGCTTGAGCCGTCGACGGTACCTGGTGCACTCGGCCGGCTGCTGGCGGGCTCGTCTATTTTGGCAGCTGCTAGCTGCTACACTAGCTGTTCGAGGAAGAACGTGGCTTCTCAAGCCCGCGCTTGCCATCAACACTACGCCCTCGATCAGCATCCGTGATGTTGCGGCGCGCTCACTATCTGCACGGCGTTTCTGCAGTTCCTCGACCTTCTTCATTTCTGAGGTCAGGTCATCGCCTTTCGATGCGGCGATTTCGACTATCAACTTCTGGAGCATCATGAAGGTGGCTTGGACGGTGGCGCGCATTTCCGGGTCTGTCATTAGGGTCTCCTGCTGTGCGATTGCTCTTAAGCAAAAAATACAACCTGAAGTTCAGTAAAAATGCTATCATGACCGTGTCCCGTGGGCGGGAGCGGCAATGCAATTCGAGTCACCGAGTCCCGAAATAAATCCGAACTGACCTTATGGACATGCAGTTTTTCATTTCGCCCGACACCGACGCTATGATGGCTGTTGCCCATGTCGGCGCGCCCCTTATGGTCGATAGCTTCGCCGGCGGTGGTGAAGCCTCGACCGGCACCGAGATTGCGCTCGGCCACTCGCCGGAGCTCGCCATCAACCACGATCCTGATGCGCTGGCGCTGCACGCGGCAATCCATCCAGAGACACATTGACCTCTCTGAGAACGTCGATCGGTTCGATCCGCTTGATCATCTGAAGGGCAAGCACATCGGCCTCGCCTGGTTCTCTCCTGACTGCAAACACTTCCCAAGGCAAGGGGCGGCAAGCCCGTGGAGCGCAACATCCGCGTGACCTTTGCTGGGTCATTCAGGGCTCGATCGAGCGCATCCAGAAGAGCGGCGACCGCGTCGATGTCGTCATCATGGAGAACGTCGAGGAGTTTAAGGATCATGGGTTGCTTGGTCGCGACCGATCGCGGTCTGATGCCGGACCCTGAGCGCCGTGGCGAGAATTTCGAGAAATGGTGCAAGAAGCTGCGGCGGCTCGGCGGTAAGGTCGAGTTTCATGAGCTGCGCGCCTGCGACTACGACGCTCCGACGATCCGCAAGCGGCTGCCGTAATCATCCGGTTCGACGGCAAGCCGATTGTCTGACCCGAACCCACGCACGGTAAGCCTGAGGACCCGGATGTGATCTCCGGCAACAAGCTGCTATGGCGTACCGCAGCAGAATGCTTTGACTGGTCCCCGCCTTGCCCGTCGATCTTCGCAAGCTCGGCCGAGATCTGGGCGGAACACCAACTGCGCGCCGTCCGGCCGCTGGCGGACGCCGCGATGGCGCACGTGGCACGCGGCATGAAGCGCTATGTGCTCGAGGCGGAGCGACCTTTCATCGTCAATCTGACGCACGGGGACGAACCGAGGATCTCAACAAGCGTTCAACGTCATCACCCGTGGCGCATCGAGGGGAGGAGGCGGTGGTGACGCCCTATGTCGCCTCCTACTATAGCCATACTAATGGTCGCTCGGAGCGCAGGTCGAACCTCGGCGAACGAATCGCGACCATCCCAACGGAGAACCGTCACGCGCTTATCGCTCCGGTGCTGACGGCGGCGCAACAGGGCGGTTCCGTTCGCCGGGTCGATGCTCCACATCACACGATCACCGCCAGCAACAAGGATCAGAACTCAGATATCGTGCCGAGGCTCGTGGGCTGCGGCGGACGGGCAGGGCAAAGCCGACCTCGCGGCGGTGACGAACCGACGGGAACGATCACGGCCAAGGCGGATGGCTGCGTTGCGGTCGCCTTCCTTGCGCAAAACAACTATCTTGAGCCTGGCCATGATGCGCGCGAACCACTGTCGACAATCGTCGGCAGGGTCAGCACGCAGAGCCCAATAGTTGCTTTCATAGCCCAGCACAATGGTGATTCGCGCCCCGATGGTAGCGAGGCCGCTCGGCCCGGGCGTGATTCGGGCGAACCATTAGCCACCATGACACAATCCGGAAGCCAGCAGAGCCTCGTCTCCGCATTTGTGGCTCGCCAATTCGGCAACTCAACCGGCCATGCGGACGACGAACCAACCGCCACCGTTATGGCGGGCGGTGATGGCAAGTCGCAGCTCGTCACACCATACCTGCAGGCATACTACGGAACAGGCGACGGTCAGGTCGAGAGCGAGCCGATGCGGACTGTTACCACGAAGAACCGCCACCGCCATGTCGAAGCGACTATCAGTGCTCCACCGTTAACCGAAGCGCAGGCCGAGCGCGCACTGCAAGTTGCCGAATTCATGCGCGTCTCCCTCCGCAACGTGCCGGTTCACGGGCTGCGCCGTGCCTACGTGAAGCTGAAGCGCGGCGAATACGAGAACATCAACAAGGCATTCATTCCCCTCCCGGCCGAGCTTGCAGCCATGGCCAATGCTGAATGCCGTCTCATCCGCGAGGACCGCATTCGCAAGCAGGAAAGGCTGAGGGCGATCGAGGACTCGGTCAGCCGAACGCTTCCCAGCTCACATGGGCTCATGGACCTGCGCGTCACCCAACGTGAGCGCGCCATCGAGTTGGCGGAAAAGGGTTTTGTCAGGGTGGCCGAAGGTGTTGACCATCTGGAATTCGCCCACCTCGCCAAATCGCGGGAACTGCCGGCCGGTTCTCGCCATCTCTGGTCACCGATCGCCGTCCGCATCAACCGCAGCAGGATCCAGACAAAGCTGAACGTTCAGCCCCCGCCGGTGTCGCCGGAGCGCGCCGCCGAGCTCGCCCGCATGTTGGCGCTTCCTGATGTCAGCCAGGTCACCGCCGAACAGATGGCGTATCGCGGCGAGGTGAAGGCCGACATCGAAGCCGCTGAACCGGTCGACCAGGAGCGCGCGGCATGACCATCCAGCACCGTACAGTCGACATCGAGGCTGCGTCCGAGCTCTGGAAGGAAGACTTGTCGGCTTCCCAGATCGCGAAGCGCTTCGGTGTGTCTCGCAACGTCATCGTAGGGATCGCATTTCGAAATCGCGCGTTCTTCCCTTCGAGGCCGCGAGCTCGCAACTGCCGACCGCACGAGAGCAAGAGAGCTCCGCGGAAGGACAACTGCAATGCGCGACCGCAGGCCCGATACCACAATCATCCCTCCCCACAAATATGACCTGGAGCGACTGCCGTTCGCCAAGTGCCTCTTAGAATTGAGGCCCGGCGAGTGCGTTTGGCCCATCAACGACGGCAGCCCCTTCCTGTTCTGTGCAGCCAAGACTGCGGGGAAATACTGCCAGCACCATCAATCCAGAGCATATGCAGCCCATCGCATTACGAAGAGGGAAAAATGAAGAGATCACGTTGGTATCCAATCCGAGTTGCGCCCGGATATAAGCGCATGGAGTCCATCATCGAGCGGAACTGCCGCAAGGACGGGTTCGACATCTTCATGCCGTCATTCTACACGGAGTT
>Ga0315914_1009180_pt1 | contig 12839 bp, 8 predicted proteins | sample MpolenodulesMG_FD_203920 | JGI IMG/M metagenome (GOLD analysis project Ga0315914, IMG submission 203920) | Medicago polymorpha root nodule microbial communities from Los Angeles, California, United States - elongated nodules | ecosystem: Host-associated > Plants > Roots > Nodule | place: USA...
GAAAATCGATGTATTACAGCAACTAATATTTCAAATCACAGATCTATTATGAACCATAAATAAGCATCATACAACATACATCCAAACAAATCATTGAAAAACAGTACAATATCATAATTTAGCATCGATTCAGAAATATGCATCATTAAGACTAAAATCATATACACCAAGTACGTGCAAGTTCAGTATTATGTAAATAGTGACAAATTCAATAGATCGAGAAAAGAGTAGAAAAACTAACCAAAGACGGTGTTGATAGGATTCATGGCAACTTGATTCTTAGCAGCATCACCGATGAGACGCTCAGAGTCGGTGAAAGCGACATAAGACGGCGTGGTACGGTTACCTTGGTCGTTGGCGATGATTTCAACACGGTCATGTTGCCATACACCGACGCATGAGTATGTTGTTCCAAGATCGATTCCGATCGCTGGTCCTTCTCCCTTTCCTGCCATTGAATGAAGCTTTTTTGGTTTGTTGCGAAAAAGAGAGAAAGATTTGAGTGGAAGAGAATGTAGATCACAGCACCAACACTGTGATTCAAAGTGGACGAAGAATAGTGGTGTGAGTTAGCTTATATAGTTAGGGTTTTAATTCGTTCTAGAATGTTCTGTTAGTCTGCAGATTTTGATTGGCTAGTATAGCTTACGCGTTTGTGGATCTAATTTTCCAGCTTTTTGGACTCGTATTGGGCCTGACTATCTTAGAGCCAATGGAGTTTCTCTTTGATTCTCTTGTCGCGCTCAACTTTTGTTTCTTTCCTCACCTCTCTATTTCTTCCCCCAATTTTATTGTCTTGTGATTTTAAAGATTTTATTTTATACGCATCAAAATAATGATTTGAGTAGATGCATATGTAAAAAAAGTTTTACACTACAAGTATATAAAAATTAAGTCTTTCTTTAAAAAAAAAGTACATAGAAATTAAACAGATTCATATGTAAAATAGTTTTACAGTACTAGCGGAAAGACGGGTACTCACGTGTCCGTCTTTCCGCTCTTTTTATTGCGCTAACGTTTGAAAATTATTAACGGTGGTTTTTTTTATGAAATTTTGATTTGGATTAAACCTAAAGATATAAATTTTTGTTGCTTTCAAGTTATAACAAACTAAACTAATCATGATTATTTATTCCAATGACACCAACAATATAATAAAAAAATATAATCTAAATTCTTTTTTTTAATGACATCAACAACGATCTTTATTATATAAAAAGTTATTAGAGGGTATAATTGGGATAATCAAAAAGTAAGTATGAATATACACATCTAGTTTGTTACACTTTTTAAATGATAAAGGAAAAAATACAAACATACATACATACATACATACATACATACATACATACATACATACATATGGGTTAATGGGTCTTTACCCCCTGTAATATAGGTCATTTCCGGTTTTCCCCCTGTAAAATTATTTTTTTGATTTACTCCACCGTAAAATATTTTTGTTTTGATTTACCCTCTAATAGGCCAAACAAAAACCATTTTTTTTTCTTATATATATATATATATATATATATATATATATATATATATATCGTGTTTGTAACATTTTTATGATATTGAAATTTTTTCTTATCTATTTGTTACATATGTTATTTGTATTTAATATTGAGGGCATTTTTTAAAAGAGAAGAGTCAGCCCAAAAGAGTTGAAAGAAGTTTTTTTTTTTTTTTGAAAGAAAAAGAGTTAAAAGAAGTTGTTTTCTTTATATATATAGTAAAGATATAGAAATTAAATCCTAAAAATAATGATCTAATTTAATTGTTTATAAATAATTTCAAGCCTGTAACAAAAAAAATAATATTTAGAGTGTTACTTTTCCCACCCTATGGTATTCTAGTGCGCCCTATTTTTTTCCAAAAATACCCCTAGTCTGGAATATATAATTCGAACACCTTCTGGAAAATGAATTCCAGACAAATTCGTGGATTTTAGAATTTAAACAACCTTGATGGATGTTGATGTTAATGTTGAATGGATGGATTCGAAATACATAATCCGGACACTTTTTACACTTTCCGGATTGTTTAATCCGAAATGTGTAAATCACCCCGTTGAAAGTCAACAAATGGGGTAGGAAATGATGCTTCCGGATTACATAATCCGGAGTAAAAACATTCTGGATTATGAAATCAGAACTACATCAGCACAAAGGCAGAAGCCATCTGTTTTGGCTGAGTCTCTGTTTTAGAGCATGTAGTCCAACATTTTGGCCTTTGACCAGTTGTTCAAACAGAAAATTCAACCTATAACATAACAATTAACGACACGATATAATTTTCAAACATTCAAACATTAACAAAACATAAAAAAAATTATTCAAGTGTTACATAATTAAAAAACATCCAAAATATTCAAATATAACATAACATGATTAAAAATTACAATCAGCCCCTTATAACTACACCCGTACTACCGCCACCAGCCCTGCCACCCTCAGTAGCTCCCCGACGACGATAAACCTTCCCATCATGCACCTCTTTCAACACATCCTCCAAATGTTGCCATTCCACAGACCCTCGCGGCACTAGACCACAAGACATCACATCATACACATGGTCTCTGATGCGACTCATCCTTCTGCTAAGTTGTAAGTATCCATGCTCTCCATCCTCCTAAGCAGCAAGCGCATCAAGGACCTCACGCTCTGGTGGCCTCGACACCGGTACCGGCATGTTAGGAAGAATCATGCGTGGATGAGAATGGTGATAAAACCACTTGATTTATCCATCTACTGCCTCTACACCATGAACTGCATGATGCCCCAACTGCTCAGGTGTCAGCGCATGATCAAGTGCATGCTGGAAGCGGTTTGTGATCTCCGCCAAATTAGTCACATGAGGTGCACTCTCAGCGGGATGTATCGGTATCGTTTGAACCATCCCAAACTGACGAAGCACCCGCTTCGACAGATATCTCATTATGCGGTCTCCATATCTAAGCCATCCATAGTAAAGGTTGACCCGCTCAAACGGACGTGCCTCAGGGTACTCTCCATATGGGGCCATGACAACGCCGCTCAGATCCAGCCTATCCAGATGGTTTCTGTAGTTGTCTGGTGTGCCCAAACTAGACAATCATACAAAAAGCATCGCGCGTGCATCCCGCTCCCGATAGGATGCCCAAACATCCTTGCTTCCCATACCTTGAAAGTGCTGATACACCCCAGCCTGCAACAATGACAACCATATATAAATATACAAACAAAAAAACACTTACATTTAAAAAAATAAAACATAATTTTTAATTTATACCTGCAACAAAGTCAGGTATCCTGACACCTGACCACAGTTCCAACGTGCAACCTTGGTAAGCTCCCTATACAAGTGAGTTGGTGTCGCAACTCCCCATGAATAATCAGCAACAACATCAAGGTCTCTAAGGTACCTTAGGTAGACAACATCCACATCATTTTGGCTCTTGCCAGTGAAGAGCATGATCCCCATCAAGTATAACAAATATATGCGGACAGCCTGGTCCCGCATCCTTCGCACCTCTTGAGTCACACCATGCTCAGTCTCCAACGCCAACTGCTCCAACATACGCTCTTTGAAAATCCTCCTCAAGTAGCCAAATCGACAATGTGCACCTTTTGTACAAGTCACCTCAACATGAGCTTCACCCGGATAAGACCCCAAGTGCGTCACCATCCACTCCACCACGTCGTCCCATGTGATAGTCTCGTGGGATAGAAACATGCCATCAATGGGGAGATGTAGCAAACAGGACACATCATCAAGTGTTACTGTCATCTCCCAAACGGAAGGTGGAAACTCGAAGTCTCCTCGTGCCACCTCTCCACAAAAGCACAAATAAGACTGTGGTCAATCATGTTGTAGCTAGTATCCTGAAGCCAACCAAGATCGGAGCGCTGCAATCTGTCACGCTACCACCATGCAGCCACGATCGGGGTGGTTTGTTTATCATGCATCACCTCTTTCTTCTTTTCGTTGTTGATGCATTTTAAATTGCCACGCCACTGCAAATAATAAAAAAAACAATACTTAAACATCAGTTTACACTCATGGTTTCACAAATAGAACAATTCAACAATTTATTTAAATAACATTAATAAACATCAGTTTCACGAATATAAACATCATTTTCACAAAGATTAACAACATATTATAGTAAGTTTAACATTAATAAATACATCGCCCTCAGACGCCTTCTTAGCCACGTGCACATGGTACCTCTACAACAAGCTAGTGTCGTGTGGGCCACTGGGACAGTCATCAAGAGGCTCAGGGTCCACCACACGCTTCTTCCTCGTCCGCCTTTGTTGCGGCCCGGCGTCTTCCATATCATCCTTCATTGCCTCAAGCTCCTCCTAAAACTCCTCCTCCTCCATTTGTTGTTGTTAATGCATGTCCATATCATCATACTCTTGCTCATGCACTGGTTCCTGCTGAGGCTCGACATCAGCACGACGTCCCCTAGCAACTCGACGCCTCAGAAGAACAACACCTTCCTCCTCCATCCGTTGGAGACACTCTCTCATATGGGAAGCATGCCCTGCCACCCTTACGTGCTAAGTATAGGAGGAACCTTCTGTAACATGCACAAAACACTGTACAAAACAACATATCAAAAACCATTTTGGGTGTTTCCGGATTTTATTTTCCGGATTGCAATAATACAGTCTAAAAAACGAAATTCGGAACGCTTCAGTGCAGAAGAAAAAAAAAGGGAAAATTAACTTGCATGCATAGAGAAATCTAACTAACCTTCCATTGGATGTTTATCAAGGGTTGAAATGCGGTTATTTTGAGCAAGAAAACACCAATTTTGGTTGGATTTTTGTAGTTCAGAATTTGGGATAAAAGGGTGAGAGAGAAAGTAAAAAGTGAAACTGTAAAATTGGGGGTGAACTTCCTTTTATACTTCGAAGCTGTCCGGAATATGTAATCTGGACAAGGTTTGAAGTTTCTTGATTTTGTTTTCCGAAGGGCTTTTTCATAACTTATGCAGGGCGCGTGAGAAGGGCATAGGGTGAGAAAAGTAACACTCTAATATTTAAGCTAAGTAAAGGCCCAAATGGGGCTGACTCATAGCAAAGACCAAGTCATGGGTCCATCGTAAACAACAAGACTCTTCCCCTAATCACTCAATGAGTGACTTTTGTATTAAAATGCTTGTAGATACCTCCACTAACTCACCAAAAATAATTCTTCATCGTTGAAAATAATTCTTCATCGTTAACAGCCTACTATGTTCCTTATCTAGGTTTACTTTGGATTATTGACATTACCAAGAGAATGAGGCCCTAAGCCATACATACGAGTGACAGAAAACCCTTAGCTCTTTCATATTAATTTCCAAGATCGAACCTAGAACCTCCTTCAAACTCCTTTAGATTTTTAACTTCAACTTGTGAGCTATAGTTCAGTTACATTAAAAAAAAAACTCATGTTGCTTGAGAATCAAGGCAAAAGAGTTTATAATCAATCACTTTTGTCAATTCACTATGTCACGTTTCATCTAAGGATAAAACGTATAGGGTTTGCACAGGACTTAAAGCAAACAATGTATAATACATCAAACTTAAGGTCAAAATATCAACATTTCAAATTTCTGATAAAAACTGATTAAATCAAATAACATGTTTATTTCTGATAAAAACTTAATGAAAACTTTTAAAAATTTGGAATAATAAATAAATAAAGTCGCATTGAAAAAAAATATTTTAAACTTTAAGTCATTTTACAGTATCAATGAAATGTATAATTAATGAACGATAAGTATATGAAAGAACTTGTAATTCTCTTTTGTATAAATAATTGTCCATATTTCTCAAGATGTAAGGAACTATCTAAGTGACTTATAATTTAGGATGAAGATAAAAATTCAATGCAACATTTCCCACTCGTGAGATTCATTTAACATACTTCAAGGGTAATTTTCAATTCTTAACTTTTTTTCTTTTTTTGAATGATAAAGTTAGCATACCAATTGTCATGTTGGTATTTCCTCTTTTGTTAGGATTCAAATTATGGACTTTTAACTACTTTAATCCCTTAATTCAATCAAGTGAGCTATGGACCCCTTCAATTATTAACTATCACAACACACTCTTTTAAACCTCCAAATAACTATCACATCACACTCTTTTAAACCTCCAAAGGGAGCAACCAGCACTTGTCAGTTTTTTTTATAGTTAAATGGGCGGTCAAACTTAAATTGTAAGGTAAAAAAATCCCATTCAATTGAATATACATAAAAAAGAAGATAAACCATCAATCAAACTTGTTTTTACCATCCATATTGATCCCGTCCTTCTACTTGTTACAAAGGTTAACAAGCCTCATAGACTTTATTTAGATTGACGTAACATAGCAGAACAAAACAAAATGGAACATTTGGAATGAAGTGAAACAAAACGAAATAGAATAAATATTTTATTCTTTTGTTTGAGTATTTTATGACTAAAGGGTACATATTTCCCATTCCATTATTTTAACAATGATTAAAATGAAACAATTTATGATATTTTTTATTATATTATTATTATTTTTACAAAAATAAACGATGTTCATTCATTCAAATTGATAGAGTACATAAATACAATACAAATTCAAAGTTGCTAAAAACAAAAAGGATGAACATGCAAACAAACGCACAACATCCATGTTAATAGCATAAATCGGCAAAGTATATATGCCTACAAATACGACTATATTCAAGCCACCGAAATACTCATGTTTTCAGATTCGCAACGTTGACGACGCAAAAGTCATTGATTAAATCTGCACTCGATCAAAGCTAATCTTTCAACCTGAATCAAATAAACATCGTACTAAGACGGAAAATAAAAACACACTGCACAAAGATGTGAAATCAAAATAAACAAAGTCGTGCTAGACGACGAAATCACAAAAACAAACGAAATAAAACTGAAAATATGTGAAAATCACTTATTTAACTAAAGAGAAAGAAAAACAATTTGGAGCAGTGATTTCAGGTCAAAATTGACCCTAAATTACCTCTCTTTAGTTGATCAAAAAGAAGAAAAGTTGTTACGGTAGGGTTTGAGAAAGGAGAGAGAGAGAGAGATTTTTATTTTATTATTATCTGTATATAACTACTAGCGTTTAGACGGACACTTCGTATTTGTCTGTTTGCTCTTTTTTTATTGCGTTAATGCGTATAAGTTACAAACAATAATAGTTTTTATAATATTTTTTTTGGAGAAAGTAGTTCAGATAAAAAAAAATTGTTTTTGATTAAAATCATAGGTATAACTATTGCAATTTCATATTATAACAATCTAAATTATTATTTTCAATGACACAAACTATATAAGAAATATAATATAAATTTTTATCTTTTTAAATGACATCAACAATATAACATTTTTGTAGGCAAATTTGTTCAAGGGTGTAACTGTCAAGAGTCACACATCGGATAGGAGATGACCTGATACTGTGTTTATAAGTGGGGGAAATCCTCACCTCACAAGCGGTTTTGTGGGGTTGTGGTAAACCCAACCACCATTTCTAAGATGATCTTAAAGCTTGTCGAATTCAAAGGCCGCCTAAACCTATTCACGCCCTAAGCCCAAAGAGTGCTGGGCGTGAGGGGGTGAAAAATCCAAATCTCACGTCGGCTAGATAAGACTCTTGAGAAGAGTATATAAAGAGGAGACAATTTTCACCTTACAAGCCGGTTTTGTGGGTTGTGTCAGGCTCAACCACCATTTCTAAGAATAACTGAAAGTGAAAAGCCAATCCAAAATCATGTATTCCCTTTATACATTGTACTAACACATATAACACAAAAAGAACCTAGAAGAGTTACAAGCACTGAGAAATAGAAGAATAAACAAGAAGGAAAAGGGACAAAGAATTGTTTCACCGATGAAATAAAAAATAGGATTAATTATATTTTTAGTCTTTATAAATATGTCAATTTTTCGTTTTAGTCTCTTTAGTTTTTTTTCCCGGTTTTTAGTCTATATAAAATTTTCAATCACCACTTTTGATCCTTTTTTAAGTCAACTAATGTGTAGCCTTTGTATTTTTTAATGAAATTGCGAAGAAATGTGTATAATATTGTAAAAATATCTCAAAAAAAATTAGAATTTAAAAAAAAAAAGAATTAAATATGAATTTTGAACCGTAAAAAATATAAAATTTCATATTTAATTCGTGTTTTGTTAAAAAATTCTTTTTTTTTTGGAAAGATTCTTATAATATTATAAACTTTTCAACAATTTTTTTTCAAAAAAATATGAATTCTACAAATAATTTTACTTAAGGAGGGATCAAAGGTGAAAATGAAAAACATTTAGGGGACTAAAAGTTTAAGAATCTTTTTAAAGATACTAAAACAAAGAGTTGATATATTTACAGGGAACAAAAACATATTTAACCATAAAAAATATGGATAAAAGATTAATTCTTTAATTAAAATTCTCCATTATATTGTGTACATCCCAAATTGGAAGAAAGAAAAATAGAAGGAGATAATGATATGTGATGGAATAGGTTCCATTGTATTCCATGCCATTCTATTCATTCTTTACATTTCAAACAATGGAGCATGCACTCCGATCCATTCCATCAATTCAAACAAAGTCTTGCAACTGATTTAATTATAACCCAATCTTACAAAACTGATTTGTAAGATGAAGATTATCCTCACTTATAAATATATGTTCAAGTCATATCTCTCTCAACGCATGACTCTATCTGAAGCACGACTAAAGCGGCCAGATAACAGAAATATAAGGTTCAACGAATTTTGAATTGACTCTGATATCATCTTATAATTTGGATTGAGTCTAGCTCAATCTTAAAAAACTGATTTATAAGCCGCAGACTCCCTCCCATGTAAACATAAATAAATTAAAATATATCTCGTGAGATTCTTAACATAATCTTATATTTGATTTGATAGGAGGAAGTTTCAAATGATGACAAGTATTATAATTGTTGAGAAAGATGATTCTGGAGAAGTCGACAAGAAAGAAGAAACTTGAGAAGAATCAAATAATAAAAATCTCAAGAAAATAAACAATAGAGAGTACTGTAGTTTTGCAATACAGAGAATACAATGGTAGTTCAATTTAAGAAGAATGAGAAGACTGTGAAGGTGGCCCCACCAAAAAATACGATGAGAAGAATTCTAAGGAAAAAAAAGGGAAATACATTAATTAGTTAAGAGCCAGATTTAAAGATTTAGAATTCAAATGAGGTGTTTATAGTTTGTTTTTTTTCTTCTTTCTTTCTAAAAACTATAAATGTCCACATATATCAAAGGAAGGAGTAGTATAAGAAAATACCTAAATATACATGTTTATGAGAAATAATAACTAGTTGTTATGAGTTTGTTAAGTTTTTTTAATGTTTGTTTTGTTTTTAAATTGGATTAATTAAGTACATGCTTCCTATAAATATTTAAAATTTTGTTTTCAGTTGCTGAAAAAAAAATCGTATTTTTAGTTTTTATAAAAAATTTCATCAATATATTTAGTCATATAAAACTTTTCATGAGCATTTTTAGTCTTTAAAATAATTATTTTAGCTGAAATGAAAATAAGGAGTAGGTGGGATCCACTTTATATTCTTTTTACTTTTTAGCATTAGAGAAAAAAATGATACTTGATCTGGTCGGAGAGAACGGAGAGTGACAACGACGACAGAGAATGTTCCGTGTGACGGTAACGGCTTCCGGCACGGTGACGATGAGTTTTCGCGGTGGAACGAACGGTGTCTGCATGCACGTTAGCACTTCGACGCTCAAGTCAATAATGAAACTGAGAAAGAGTGTGTAAGAAGTGTTGTGAAAAGTGATGTGTACCTTGAGGGTGAAGCAAGTTCATCCTTATATAGGCGCGCGTTGACCATAACCGTCTCCGGATTATGCAGCGTATGATTGGGACGGAGCCTGCATGATTGGGACGGAGCAGGACACATGTAGGGTGATCCCTGCGCGAAGGCGCACTCCTGTGTGGTATGGTGCACGCGAGCTGGCGTGCTCTCTTAAGTGCAAAGTCTTAAGACAATGTAGGTCCGGCCACATGTCATCATGCGATTGATCTTCTGACCGGTCCGAAACAATACATGTTCTTAAACTTGAGTTGGTATAATGTGTCCCACTCAAACCAACTTATGAACAATGTTTGAGTATAGCATTGGAGATTCTTTAAAGAACACTTTACTTTACCAATACACCGTTAGAGATCGGATCTAGATTTATAAATTCAACATTCCAAATTAAGCAAACTTATAAAATATCTTGCAATTAATCCCAAATATCTAACCTTTCTTACTAGATTTTTATATTGAATACAATTCATTCTTTCGGGTAAAAAAAGTATCATTCTTTATAAAAAATTTAGACAAATTTATTTTCAAGGTTAGACTTGAGTTTTCCCAATATAACACAGCCACATTGTTAGACAATTAAACCTACAATTTAAATGATAAGGGCTACTAATGCACCATTTTCACAACTGGCAGTCCATCCCAGAACCCATTCATCATTGGCTCTGGTTTGTTTTAACTAATTTTACTGCTGCTTCATAGCCTTCTAGGTGTACCCTTATGATTCATGTGCAGTATAATTAGTGAGAATTGATTTCTTGTATCTTGGAGCAATATGTGCTATAATATCATTAGCACCAAAAAATCTAACACAATTTTAGCTCAATAGTGTATTAGACGCCTCTCATTTAATACTGATAAGTCATTTTTGTTTGTTGTCACGTATTTCATCGTTAATGGTTATCTATACTTTTCTTCCAATTCTCTCTGGTGGAGTTGTGAGGAACCCAGTACCCTGGGTTAGAGGGAATTCTATCCACCATTAATAATTTAGCGATGTTATTGGTATTAATTGATCAATTCTCAGGGCATATAAAGATCTCAGGAATGAAAATATATCTGTCACCAGATCATAGGACATTATTTTAGCCGATCCACATGAATTTTCTCGTCTAAATCATCCATCATACTCTGCATTGAGTGTGTCATTAATTTTCAAACAAACTTCTCAATCATAGAAATTCAATTTGAGTTTCTTTTTTGTTATCCTTCCCGGTATTTGAATCCCTAAGAGCCATATAAAAGTTATTTACTGGATGTGAAACACAAACACACATGCTAGGATGCAGAAGTGACACTAACACCTAAATGTCAATAACAATTTAAAAAAATGGAAGTGATTGAACCTATTCGCACGTGGGAATGATACATGTCGAATCCGAATATGTTGTCAATTTAAAGTGTCGTGTTATATTGGTTACTAATTAATAATCATGTGAGATCAAGGAATTTTTTTAACTGCGGGTGTTGTGTAGCAAACAAATTTGAGGTTGAATGTCTCACATTACTTAAAAAAGTGGAGGTTGAACACTTTATGGTGAAATAACCCATAAATTCAATGTCTTAATGTTTTAAGTTAAGACATGGTCTCCAACCACTTGTGTGGTTAGTATTAGAGCCGATGGTTCAACAAAAGATTTGATCGGCTCCTTGGGTCGAAAGTCATCCTAACAATGATGGTCAAACGACATGTCTCATTGATGTGATGGGTGTCAACGACTGTGCAAATAAGTATATGTGGACGAAGAACTTTCGCTTTACAAGGAACATAATGAATTAATGACATTGATCACTTTATAAGTGAGAAGACCCATAAAATCAATACCTTAAGGTTTTGGATAAAAATATGACGTATGACTCACTTCTGTAGTTGCTCCTACCTCAATGTGGATGATCATCCAAACTACCCTCACAACCCAACAACTAGGAAGTTCCACGCTTTGGACATTCGACACTTCTAATAAAAGATATGTATTGTATCTGGCACAACACACCAATACATGTGAATACATTCAAACAATTTACCCTGTCAAATTTATGATAATTGTCAATATGTCGGTGTCATTTTCGTGTATGTGGTGCTTCATATGTAGTTTACACATGCCACTTTACCAGAATATGAAGTGTACTAAACACCGATGAGAACAAAGTGATCACTAACATGCATGCATATGCAAGGAGAAGATGGCTATAGTATTTCTATCTAAGATGAGATAATAAAGAAGCGTACGTGTATCAAAACAATAATAATAAATGGATATAGAAACGATAGGTGGAGAAAGTCAAGATAGTTACCAAGTGTCTGCCTTATTTGTTTGATCAATTGCTAGCCCTGCATTAGAACATCAAGATCAGACCAACTTGTTGGGTTTGTGGCTCACCTATTTGTTTCAATTTTGGATTCCACACCACATATAAGGCAACTGTACATTTTGTACTAAATGGTAGTCAGATTAAGTGCTTGGACCAAAGTGATTCATTTAATCATTTACAACAAAAGTGCTTATATGTGTATTTTAAGCAAGTCTTTCTCAAAAGTGCTTGGACCAAAGTGATTCATCACTTACATTGAAATTGCTTGGACCAAAGTGATTCATCACTTACAGTGAAATCGATGTTTAAATATAAAATTCATTACAATACAAATTTATCAAAGATAATTACATTTTTCAGACACAATCATTTTTCACACCCTCCCCTCCCCTGTTATCACATAAAAATGTCATGTTTGTATGCTTATCTTTCGTTTTTAGTATTTAATGAAGTGCGTGTTTGATGTAACTCGTGTAAAATTCCAGAGGCTCACCGTGATTTTGGGCAATCCACCACAATATCTAATAGACACTTCATTTGCGAGTTTAGAGGAGAATAGAGGGGATAACTTTGTGTAAAATGAAGGAGGAAAAGAAAATGGAAGAAATGATAGTCTCCCAACTATTGAATAAGGGGTTTGTTTTTCTTCATAATACAAAACTCCCTTAAATTGAAGAAACTCG
>Ga0315914_1009182_pt1 | contig 12839 bp, 4 predicted proteins | sample MpolenodulesMG_FD_203920 | JGI IMG/M metagenome (GOLD analysis project Ga0315914, IMG submission 203920) | Medicago polymorpha root nodule microbial communities from Los Angeles, California, United States - elongated nodules | ecosystem: Host-associated > Plants > Roots > Nodule | place: USA...
CAGGGTATTTTGGAAGTTCAGTTGGGCGCGAGCGTTTTCTATTGGAGAAGAGCAGAATTCTTAAACTTTCGTAACAAGATTGTGTAAGTTTTTTCTCCCTATTTGGGCCTCTCTTGTTTTTATTTCCAAAAAGAGATTTTGGTCTTTGGAGGTTTCAGCGAGCGGCATCATTTTCCATTTATTATTAATAAAAGGATTATTTGATACATACTATTTTTTTTACCTTTAGACATGAATCAAAAGTCTGATACCATACATTGACACTCAAACATTCCATCGAACGAAGATAAGTAAGCATAATGTACATTGACACCCTGATACTAACCTCAATAGATAAGCTCACTACCTGATGTCGTTACACCAACAAAGATACTCATTAAGTCTGGCACTGTCAACACTCGAATGGGGTCAATCATTAAGTTTGATGTCTGACATCGACATCTTAGTTAGTATTAGGGGCTTCTAGTGCGGCTGGATGCCTTTTATTTTACAATTTGGACTTTGGACAATTTGAAGAAAGAAATGCCGAAGAGATTGAAAAAGAGAAGGTTGGAAGGAAAAAAACAAAGCAAAGGGAGAATTGCTCTTCTCCCATCTGTTTTCGCTCATTTCCACTAAGAAATGCATCTGCGTGAAACAGATGGGAGAAGAGCGGTACTCAAGGAAAGGTGTGTAGAAAAAAAAAATGGACCGATGACCATTCACCACAAAATAAATATATAATTATTCTTTTTATTTTACCAACCTATGCAATGATCTCATATTATAGTGATAAAAAATAAATTAATAAAATTTAATTTAATTTAAGATCAACAATGTCTCAACTAAAATTATATGGATTATCTATGTTATCAATTGAAACAAAATATTAGACGGAATCAATTACTATAATTAAATAAAGGCTTAAATATGTTATTGGTCCCTACAATTGACATATGTAAGGACCAAAACCAAAAAATGGTGAAAGTGCAGGGACCAATGACATATATAAGCCTTAAATAAATAATGAATTGTTCAAACTGATCATGTAATACACATAAACTCTGAAAAGTAATCTTGTAAAAAAACAAAGACTACCCCATTAATTTGAGATTGTTCTTATTTTTAACATTCTGTTTTTTCTAAAGTCCTCAAAAGTGATCTAGAGACATGTTTAGAACGTTAAAAATATGAATTTCCATAAAAACCTTAGAATTTTCTAGTTAAGGAATGATCAATTATGATTTTTCGTTTCCCATAATTATGAATTTCTTAAAAAATTCATAATTAATTTGTCCATCGTTTAAAAACTCTAAAATTTTATGGGGAATGTTCTTATGATGTTGTAACCTTGCCTAAAAAAATTAGGGAACTAAATTTGACTCGTGAGTATATGCTTACTCGACACAAAATTGCAATTTCACACGTATTCTTTGAAAAATCAAAAAAAATTGAGGTGTCTTTGAAATGCAATAAAACTTTGTAGATTCTTTTTATTTTTTGTTATAGATGTATCAGCAAAGAATCATCTCAAACTTTGATTTATAGGTCGAGATTTTTGTTGTTTAGTTTTTGGAAGTTAAGTGCTTTAAAAATATATAATTGATCCGTCCTTTTGTTATAATAATATTTTTAATGTTTGAAACATGCATACAAAAAGTCATACAAAAATTTTAACCTCTAAAATGTAAAATCACTTTTATGGGAATTAGGGAAAATAAAAGGATTTCAAATACTTAACAAATCCACACAATTAATCCTTCAAAAAAAATCCACACAATTTTCACGGCAATAGCTTGGAGTAGAAGATAAGGTACTGCCCATGTGAATAAGATCAAGGCACGTGTGCTCACGAAAACCATGAAATACTATATTTGGTAACCAAATTATGATGTATATATAAACACGATCAGAATAATTACTTAATAAGGAACAAAATCGTATACTATTGTTGTTTTTCTATTAAACATGTGAATGTGCTCTAATGTTCGAAGTTTGACCGAAAAGTAAATCAAGTTTGATGAATGATTGTTCTATAAAAAAATCAAACTTATATTTCTCTGAATAATTTAGTAGAACTTCTCTCAAAAAAATAATCTAGTAGAACTCATTAATTACTTAAGCTCAATCATTTGGTTTATATACACCATTGTTAGCAACAAAAATCCTTTCCTTTTGTACTAACCAGCAACAAACATGATCCCCTTCTACAAAAAAAAAAAAACAGATCGACATGATCCACGTTATTTCTTTTGGTACAAAAAGCGTAAGATATGTTCACCATTAAATATTTTATTAAAAGAAAACACCATTAAATAAAACAACTTTCAATCCACTGGGTTTTGTAGAATATTATCCCTGTATATATTCATAATCAAAATACAAATTTTTATCTTACTTAGTACATTTTCCAATACTGGGATGATAATGATATAATCACGTAATTAGTCACAGTGATTTTAAACAAAATGATATTTTTAAACTTCACAAAATCGGGAGTCACCGTAATTTTGCTGAACAAATTGACAATCCAAAAATAAACCAATACACATTTTATCTTCAATGTTTTGCTATCTTGTTTCCAAAAAGCAGCCATAAACAAGTACATTCAACAACATCTCCCAGAATAAGCTATACAAATACATAATTACATATATAGCATCATTTCATCGGTTCCAATTTTCCCCTCATGAATTCTCACATTAGCTATAAGCCTATAATAACGGTTGTCTATTAGACTTAACCGCAATAACAATTGTAAAATCAGCCCTTAGTCAATAAATTGTAACTGGGTAAAGTCTTTCTTAAAATTTGAGCTCCTAATATTTGTGAATCCGAAATCTCAACCCTATGTTGTCTCTGCAGCCAGAGGTAGTCAGTAAATTCATTAACCGACTACCTCTGACGGCGACAGAGATTCTAAAAGATCTAAACTCAAATTGGTATGAAAGTAAAAAAGTAGAGAAATAAATACTTTAAATATTTGCAATTGAGACATGAATAAGACTAATATAATTCTGATTAACTAATCTGGATATTACATACATAATTTACATAGAAACTATCTGAAGTTTGTGAACAAAAAAAGCATCAATAAACTACAGGGAAAGATTCAGTGATACTAGATGGCAGAATCATATAAAGAATAGCTACAAGTACATCAGTGAAACTTTGTATAAGGTCAACCAAAGATTCTTGAAAGGGTTTCACCTGTTTTTGTTGATTCTGATTAATTTGGTTACTGATTTTGCTTCTACAAAGTGGACATGTAGTATTGTTCTTCAACCAAACACCAATACAATCAGCATGATACCTATGATTACATAAAGGCAATACCCTAACTTTATCTCCTTTACACATTTGGCTTAAACAAACTGAACAACAATCACTTTCACCTTGATCTATTTCCTTCACTGAACCATGATTCTTGTAGAGTTTATGAAGAATCTTGGATATGTTTTCTTGAAATGAGTTAGCCATAAAAGCAATTATTGTGAGGAATTCAAGAATGGTTGTTGTTTTCATGTTTGGATTTTTGGTGCTAAGATAAATTCTAAGGTAAGAGGTAGGGATATCTAAATTGGATACATCTAATTACTTATATAATATGTCAAACCTTATAGGTCCTAGCTGGTTGTTGTTATTTATTTTATATAAAGAAAAACTTTGGTTTAAGATATATTAACTTGGTTGTTGGGGTAAGGTTGCTAAGCATGTGTGTGCTAGATTAAAAATGACTCAGAACTTGGAATGTTAAAATATGTTATTATTGTTGTTACTATCATTGTTTCTATTTGGGCCTACTACTTTGTTAGGCGTAGAAATTTTGTTTGGCTGCTAATGATCTTGAATGCTGACTGGAAATTTCCAATAATACTTATCAAAATCAAATATTAATATCTTGTGTACAAGAAAGGTGTTGCACAAATTGTAATTGAGTTGAGCGGAATGAGTTAATCTTTTTATAAGGTGAAGTTAAATTTTGAATCTCAATTTGAAAAGATATCTATATTTAATTTTGGTTGTGTCTTTGATAGGATTACCTCAAATGATGAGAATATGTGGAAGAAAAAATGAAGGAAAGTTGTCACAATGAGATTGTATATGTTCACTTTCAATCTAATTTTTGGTCTTGAGTTTAAATTTAACACTTAATACCAGTATCATTTTGGTCTCCAATTTCATCTGGTTTGACTCAAGAGGTTAACTATGTAATTATAGATATCTAATTTATTAAATAAAAAAAACTTTGTGTATAATTAAGTGGTTTTACTATAGCGATTAATGACAAATCGTTATAGTAAAACCTAGTTTAAAAATCGTTTGTCAGATTTAACTCAACTGGTAGGATTACATATTATTAGAACCTATTCCTTAAACATGCGGGCTAAGACAAAAAAACCTTAAATGACATTATGTTATTTATTCATATGTTTCTATTACATGGCAATGTACTAAAATTGAATCTGAATTTTTTAAAATATATCTGTTTTTTGTATTTTTACGTGCGTACAATGAATCCGTCTTTTGTTTTTTCAGGATTGCTATGTGATAATGTTTGTTGCTGATGTTTATTTATTTATTTGTATTTAGTGTAAAGGATGATTCATCCATCTTTCTTCAAAGAACAAGAGCTGCTTGGTTTGGAAGAACAGAAAACTTCTGGAAACACTTTAATTCTAGTACTATCATTTTAGTTCCGTGAGTAGACTTAGAAGAAAGAATAATCAAAGTCGTTATTGGTGAGTATAATAGACACCTGGACTTTGGTAGTTATGAAAATGATGTCACGTTGAAATTTCTAACAAGAACTTGAAAGAAAAATCTTGGTTATTTCATTCACTGATGTTCTAAAAGACTAGTACTTTTTTAACTTGACTCCACCATAGTTGAGTATATTTGCTACTATGGTGAGTCAGACAAAATCATGGTAGTTTAACTGATTTTGTTCAATTTATTTTGTTTGATTATATGGTGATAAGAAGTGATTTTTGAGTCAATTGTTACTAGATTATGTAAATTTGATTTTGACTAAAATGATTTGAAAGTAAAGTAGTTTATGTTTGAATAATTTATGTAAAAATGAGTTCAATTATAAATTTAAGTGTAGAAATCAATTATAGAATCAAAGCTACAAATTTTTGCTTTTAAGTAGAATCATTTCTTGCGGCAAAACCAATTCTAATAAAAAAAAAATCAAACATGTTATAACTAATTCTACACTCTCAAAATCGATTTTGATCCCTCTAAAAATGAAGCGAAACACACGTGATAATTTGCATAACTGTTCAAGCAAATAAAGTTGATTATGAGTTTTTGAATACACGATATTAAACAAACACTAGGTTAATTTACATATATATCCAAGCAAATAAAGTCCATTCTTTGAATTTTTGAAAATTGGAAAGTAAAATCTACTCTCACGTTGTCTAGTGTCTTTGGTTCAACATTTTAAAACCACGACGACCTCAAAATTGTGTCTCAATGTCCTTTTATGGTTCCTAACTTCCTCCAAGATATGCATGTGACTTAGATTTTTAGATCCACAACATGGAACTAATCTTAAGTCGGCAACGAGCCATCAATTTTTTTTATAGGAGTTTGACTACTCGCCAAACTGACGACTTTATGAATCAAACTCGAATTCTTTTTATGAGAAAGAGTTGTGTCGTTAACTCTCCGAACAACATGTTGGTCAAATACTTTATGTATGGAAAAAACGATGCAACGACATATGTTGTGTCACTTTTTATTTCATTAATGAAGGGTTTCGTGTCTAAATGTAACATTAAAAATACATTATATGTAAAACTAATGAATGTGACCTTCATCGCTAGTATGACCATAAGTATGCAAGGTTAGTCTATACAATTATTACATGAATGATATCCAATTAATCAAAAATATATAGCTTGTGTGTGATACTTGTTTCGAACTAGACTGAAACACATCGATATTGGGTCAGGTCGCCCTAAGTTACTGGTTTGGGTCATCTTAAGCCACTAGTTCAACGGTGCAGACAGTTGTCCAAATGACAATATTGGATCCTAACCTTCTAACTCACGATTATGAAGTTTGACTCAAGGTAAAAAGGCCAATAAGGCTCAACTTCTCTCTTCTAACCTTAGCTTCCTTTCACACTCATATACTGACTTAGGTGTCATAGCATATACAGATACACAACCCCCCTCCATTCCATCAGGGGTTGAAGGTCAACCACCATGAAGATCACCATCTATCCTCCAACGTTATGCCATCATCTAGTCCATGCCAACATGCGATAATAACAAAGGACAATATGCATTCATACTTTTTTAAGTACACGTGGTGTGATAGCTAAGTAGTGTTAAGAGTTTAACCTTATAATTTCAAGATAGAGATTTCAAATCTAACAATTGTAAAATGAATAATGTCGTCGTTTTAATTAATAAAATTTTCCACTTCTCTATTTTTTTTTATAGCTTATATTTTGTATTTAATAAAATAGATCAGTTTGATAGATTTAAAAGATTTTTCTTTTTGGTTACATTTAAAATATTATTTTATAGCTTATATAACTAAATAGATTAAAAAAATATTTTCCAAAGTTGGTTATTTAAAAGAGAGAAAAAAAATCTTATTTTTTACTGCTAGCTGTAGGCCTCAGCGTTTCTAGTCTCTGCCCTAGTTTAGAAGGACAGAGAACTTCTGGAAACACTCATAGTTTAGAAAGTACTCTACCGTCCTTTTGGTTCCGAGATTTGACTTAGAAGAAAGAATAATCAAAGTCGTTAGTAAATTACTAGTAAATACACAACCGGAACCTATGTAATTTTGAACGTGATGTCATATTGAAACGTGATGTCAAAAGATTTACATTAAAACGGTGAACTACACTAATTCGTTTGTGAACTGTGATAATCATTGATGTATTTTACGTTTTAATGTAAATTTGTTGACATTACATTATTTACCAGAGTCTAGAATCTTCTATATATGAGACAAGGTTGTGTACGTGATTGAGTTCAAAATATGAGACATTATAGAGGTTGTTGATATTTAGTTGATTAATTCGCGATGAGTTCTATATAAATGTAAAGTTAATTATGTAAATTGAATGGGGTGGTTTGTTAGATGATAGGTGGCTGTTGAATAATATTATTAGACAAATAGGGGATTAGGCTTCTACTATGTTTTGGAAGGACCCAAAGTTAAATGGTGTATCTTTTAATGTTGTATATGTTAGGTTGTTTAATCTTGCTGTAAATAAATTATTCACAGTTACAGAGATGTTTCTTTAGGGTGGAAATCAAATAGTGAGGTGTGGGAGTGGCGTAAGAGGAGACATTTCGTTTGACTTTTAACATAATTTGGATTTCAATTTTTATTTTTTTTTATTTTGAAGGATCGCAATAGAAGACAATTTCATAATAAGACGGAACAACTTTCCTCTTTATTGGAAAAGTTTAAACTTTAAGCTTATTAGTGGCTAAAATCATATTATGCCCAATTCGATTTTGAGTATACGGTTTGGAGATTGAGTGTTTTGTTATGCTTTCAGGCTCTAAGAGCATCTTAAGGATTCCTTACTTAAGAAGTACCACTCATTGTTAAGGACCGCCATTGGAGGAAGTAAAAAAAGTACTATTAAGTGACGTACAACTATATAAGGACCCTCTATCTCCTGAACAACTAACGAGTCTCACGTTTAAAAGAAGTTATAAAATATGTACAAGTTGGTCTCACTTTCAAAGGAAGTAATATTTTATGAGGTAATTTATAATTTAATAAATAAATTACTTTTGTATAATGATGCAAAGTTGGTGGAACCTATTTTAGCATTATTTTTATTGGAGTCCTTGTTAGTGTATTGTCATTGGAATTATTGAGTATTTAATAAGAACTTTTATTAAAAAAATTATAAATAAATGAGATGTATACATGTGGTCTATTAAAGGAGTCTTTGTTAGTGTACTACCATTGTGGATGCTTTAACATAATTCTTTATTTTCTTTGGGCTATTGTGTAGTAGCTTGTTTGTGTTTTTGTAACATTGAACATTTTAGTTTCCTTTGGTACACCTTTGTACCATAAGAGCTTTTTGTTGGTTTTTAATATATTTGTTTAGCTTTTTCAAAAAAAATAAAATTAAGCAAATGGTCTCTATAAATATTTAGAATTTTGTTTTTACTCCCTACAAAATAAAACTACAATTTTTTGTCTCTCTGGAAAAAAAATTAGCATTTTATGGACCAAAAATTTTGAAGGAATTTTTTTACAAGGACTAAAAATGGTGATTGAAAATTTTACAAGGACTAAATATGTTGATGGGAAATTTTACAAGGACCTAAAAGTGTGATTTTTATTTTATAGAGATTAAAATTGAAATTTTGAATATTTATAGAAATCGTTTACTTAATTAACTAAAAAATGTATTTATTCCATAGCACTTTGTCAACTAGGTTGCAATATTTGTGAGGCTTAAACGCACTTTTGGTCTCCTATGTTTGCCTCTGTAGCAATTTTGGCCTCCTAACAAAAACAATGCAATTTTGACCCCTTAATTTTCCCAACTATGCTAATAAGCCGCCACGTGTCCCAAAAAAGGGGTCATAATCGATACTTTTTTGTAAAGATAAGGGGTCAAAAGAGCATATTTCCCTAAACATGGCAAAAGTTGGGGGCCAAAATTGCTACGGAGGCAAACATAGAGTGCCAAAAGTGCGTTTCAGCCTATTTGTGATACCATTCTTTCGCCGCCATTTTTTCGATAATCTTTCAATCCATTCCTTTTGTTTTTAGCTATGTTATATTTGTGTTGTTTTTGACGTTCTTAAACAAATTTAAATAAATGAATGTCATTTTACAGTAAGGTTTTAAATGAAGAATTTTGATTTTTTTAATAGATTCTCCCTACTAAAGGTAATCATATTTCAACCGTGTCAGTCACTGGATGTGGATGTCTATTCTGATCAAGATACAAACCTTATTTCACCATGTTGTGGTAGTCTTGCTCTTTTTGCTAGACTCAATCAATGTTGGATTTACCACTGAGCCAAGGCCATTTATATCAAACGTGTCAGCCACGTTGTGGTGAAGAATTTATGCAGTTTCTTAATTTGAGTGTGAGCGGCGGCGTTGTTTGATTTTTCGTTTGTTGGTTTGGTTTAAATTGAAAATCATGATGGATCATGTATGTAAGTTTTACAAAATTATATTCTTACACCGCGATAGCTCACCATGATTTCCAAAGTTACACATTGTAGCTTTTACGAAATTGCAATAGATTGCCGTAATTCTAACATATCTACAATGATAACAAACATACACCAAATTGATAAAATCCTATATTTTTTGAATTAGTACACCACTTTCTTCTTCATTTGAATTATTTACCAATATTTTTTGTTTTTTTTTTTACAAAACCAATATTTTTTGTTCATAAGCTTCTGTTTGGTCTTTCTTTTTTGTTGGAAAAACTCTTAGGCTATGTTTGGATTGATGGAGAGTGATGGAATGGAATGAAATAGAGTGGGATGGAACCATGCTCCATTGTTTGGTTTTGCAAAAAATGAATGGAATAGAATGGAGTGTGATGGAACTCATTCCATCCAATACCACTCGTTAAGCCAAATTTTCATTCCCCCCAATTTGGGGTGTATCCAATGAAATTGAATACATTAATAGAACAATGACAATTTTGCCCTATTTGTTTTATTTCATCAACCTGCTTCGCCTTCCTTTGTTTTCATTCTGTTGTTCACCGTATTTTCTTTTTTCTTGCTTTTCTCATCTTCTACAAGTATTTCCAATCTCGTTTCTACTACCACTTCTTTTAATTAACATCAATTCAATCATAAATCTCTTACATCTTGTTTCCAGCTTCCAGCGTGTTTTCTAGCTTTTCAATAATTGTTCTAATTTGACTAGAATTAAGCCTATGAAGTTTATTGCTAAAAAAAAAAAGCCTATGAAGTTTAAGCTACCAAATGGAAATACAACTATTGTATATTATGCAGGAACCATTACTATGTACTATATATTTTGTTGTTGTTTATAGTATGAATATGTATTGACTATGAAACTCCTGAAAGAAGTTGCTAGTTAAAAAAAAACTTTTGTAAAAATATATTGAATTTATGGTGTTAGTACTCGTTTATTCAGGTGTTATTTGATACCAAAATAACCATATATTGATTTAATTGAGTTCACAATTCAACAAATTGATATTTTAAACTAAAGGGTAAAAATGGAATAAAAGTCAATTTAGTTTAAAATATCCAACAAACGAGTACTAACACTTCCCGTTCCGTCTACTTTCCAAACAATGGAGTGGGAAATTAGTTCCATTCCGTCATAAAATATCCAAACAATGGAATGAAATTTTTATTCCATTCCGTTCTGCTCCACTCCGTTCCATTCTGTTCCGTTCCGTTGGTTTCAGCTTATCCAAACAGAGCCTTAAATGAAGTCTGCGTGCAGCAAAGCCGGCGTGGCGTCTGCGTTGCTGATTTGTTTTAGTAGTCATTTTTATTTTTCCTTGTGTCCATCATCGATTAAAATAGAAATATATCAAAGCACGTTAAAATTGAAATATAAATGTTAGTTAATTTTTTTTAATAACTAATGATAATTAATTAAAAGGTTTTTCTAACCTATGCAATATTGCATAGGATAAGGTGCAATAAACACACCACTTTCTTCAACATAAAATTTAATATTTATTATGTTTTTCTTGGAAAGTGATAGAAAAATGTTCTCTCCCTCTCTCCCCCTTACTAATTAACCATTTTATTTATTGTATCTTGTGAGGGGGAGAGAGGGAGAGAACATTTTCTTTATCACTTTCCAAGAAAAACATAATAAATATTAAATTTTGCATATCAACAATTAATAGTTGTATGGGATGAGATCATTTGTGATTGTATCACTGTTTCTGCTGAATACATCTTTCACTTGTTATAAAGTTTTTGTTCATCGAAACCTTTTTATACAAGTCAGGGGAAGGTTGGATTCATGTTGTCAACTGTTTTTCTATGTATCTCCTTGATTTTTGTGCAAAATGTAGTGATTTTGGGCAGTGTTGCTCATGTTATGTATCTCTCTTCTTTTTGTTAGTCTATACATATGGTTGCAGAATAAGAGTTTGTGTAGAAACATTGTTGCTTCCAACTCTAAATTACGTGAAGATGTCATATGAGATTTTATTTGCACCACATCAAAAAACTAATATTGCAATTCTAAAATAAGCTGGATTGGAACTTGCTAAGATTTTTTTGGATAGTCTCTCAAAGATAGTTATAATGGTATACACTAATTTAAAATGATTGTAGGAGTGCAACCTTAAAACTAAAATTAATAAATAGAATTAACAACTAATGCTTAAACGTAATCACTATTGTAAGGACGAAAGCATTTTTGATAGTTTCTTTCGGACAACTATCTAATTATATAAATATTTGCAATAAACAATCTCAAAATCCTACCTTAAAATCATAGAATCTACGCTATAATTGAGATATACGCGAGTCCTTGTGGATAAGATAAAGTTAACACTTTGATTGCTGCAAGGACTTATCAACCCGTTAATACAGGGTTATATTATGGATTCAATTGGGACTCCCATTAGTGAACAATGAGATTGATCTCTAAATGAGTGGTCTGAATCGGTTCCATTTATCTATCTCTATTTATGTGAGAGACATACACAAATTATATATTAGTGGAACTCATGAGCGAGTTCAACTTATTAATTGGGCACTTAATTGAGGTAGATAAATAAAGTAAATTTAGACTCCCAAATTAGTCGGTCCTTCCTTCAAATACGGAGTTAAAAAAGCATCTTACCTAAAAATACTTTTATTGTGTTGACTTGTTTTACAAGTAACTTATTACCTAACTCATTAGCTACGAAGCATGGACACTTGACACAACATGAACTTGATAGATCGACACCGAGTTCCTCAAGGTGATCACAACTTGGCATATGTACTCAATGAACTGGTTTCTATCTCCAAAATTTTCCATCTACAACTCAACTGAAGGTCAATGCGTGAGTTTTCATCTTAAGAACCACTATGAAATTAGTGTGGGGTATATAAAGTATAAGAGATGTGTTCAGATGTACGTTGACATTAGATCAATTGTATGTAATCACACGGTAAACAGAGATAACAAAAACTCTTGCAGTTGAGTACATTTTGTAATAATTTAAAATTTTATCATGTAATAAAAAAAAATTAAACAGTCTTATACAATTAAAAAAAAAAACTCATGAATTGGGTATCGTTACGCAATACTAATATATCAAGTGTGCGTGGGTTTTAGATGTACTTGCCAGTTTATAGTTCCAACTGCAGTTCTTCAGTACTGTACAACGTGCCGCCACCTTCATTTTCACCGTTTTCCCTTCATTCTCTTTCTCACCGCCATTCTTCTTCGTTGATTCAATGATGGATAAAGAATCTCTAACCGCTCCTGTAAAATCCTCTGTCGACAAATTTCAACTTGTTCCCGAATTCCTCAAGGTAATTAAACAACTCATTCATCAATCATCGTTGCTTCTGTCATTAATTTTTTCACTAATCTTCACTCATTTCGTTTTTCTAGGTTAGAGGATTGGTGAAGCAACATTTAGATTCTTTTAACTATTTTGTTAACACCGATATCAAGAAAATTGTTCGTGCTAATTGTCTTATCAAAGCCTCTCGGTACCCGCATATTGAACTAAAGTATGGGTTCTAACTTCTATCATGCCTGTGTTGTGTTTGTTTTAATGTTTCTCAACTTAATTCGCATATTTCAAACGAGTTTTCAAAAATCATTTTCACTTATTCATTTCCAACAAAATTATACTGATCAATGCTGTTAATTTGTAGTTA
>Ga0315914_1009184_pt1 | contig 12837 bp, 10 predicted proteins | sample MpolenodulesMG_FD_203920 | JGI IMG/M metagenome (GOLD analysis project Ga0315914, IMG submission 203920) | Medicago polymorpha root nodule microbial communities from Los Angeles, California, United States - elongated nodules | ecosystem: Host-associated > Plants > Roots > Nodule | place: USA...
TAATTATCTTTGCAGGGCTCGCTATGAAGATGCTAAGTTCTTTTACGAGTTGGACACTCGTAAAAGGTTTTCAGAATTCCGAGAGCAACTGAAAAATATTCTCTTTCATGTAAGTTGTATATTGAAGCTTTAGATAAATGCTTGATTTTAGCATTTATCCTTCACTAGTGTTTTTTAGTCCTTTTCTAGTTTTATTTTCTTGTAAATGAGGCTAAAATAATTTTTCCTGTTGATGCTGAAAATAAAATAATGGGAAAGGTTAGAGAGTTCAGAGTAACACTAGTTGTGAATTTTTTTACCTTTAAAATATTATCACAAGGTAATTGTGGAAAATAAAAGAAAATAAGGGTAAAGGTTAGAGACTTCAGAGAATAACACTAACAAGTGAAAAATGTTGAAAAGATAGTGCTTATCATTCAATATTGGTTATTTATTTTGGTAACATGGAATGAAATAGGAGAAACTTGGGACCATGCTGGATAAAATGACTCGTGTTGAAAACATGGTTACTAAGCTAAGTTGCATCCTGGATATTAATGAAGATACACAACAAATTATCCGGGAAGCTGCCTCACTTGCCATGTCTGACCTTTCCACATCAGTTGTCACTGAATTTACCGCACTTTCAGGAGTAATGGGGCGTCACTATGCCCTTAGAGATGGATACTCAGAACAGGTTGTTAAATTTTAGATCGACTATTATTTTGTAATCTTAGAAATCATGACCCTTGCAATCTTAGCACTGCATTCTATTTGGTTACTAGGTACTTATTATCTTGTAATCTTTTTCTTTTCCTTGTCACTTCAAATCTTGCAGACTGCAGAGGCCTTGTATGAGATCACACTTCCTAGATTTTCTGGGGACATACTTCCTAAAAGTGACGCTGGCATAGTTTTGGCAATTGCTGATAGGTGAAACTGGTGCCTTTTAATTTGAATCTTTTCCTAACAGAGTCTAACAACATGGCTTTACATCTTACATGATGTGATAAACGTCTGCAGATTAGATAGCTTGGTAGGTTTATTCTCGGCTGGCTGTCAACCTAGTTCTACAAATGATCCATTTGGTCTGCGAAGAATCTCATATGGTCTTGTAAGTATAGCATTGCATTATATCCTCGAATTTTCCTTCACATTCTGTTCTTTTTTCTCTTAGAATTTGTTTTCCATAAGAAACATTAAGCACAAAGTCTTACACTTTGCACTATATTCCTCAGGTGCAATTGTTGGTGGAAAATAATAAAAACCTAGATTTTAAAGAGGCTCTGGAACTTGCTGCAGATGTCCAGCCAATTAAAGTAAATCCTCAAGTAATAGATGAAGTAAGTCCATTCATCTTGTATATATTTCAATTTCCAGTTGCTTCTTGTTATCATCATTCACATCTCTTTTGGGATTTAGAGCTGATGATCATCGTTTTTTAGGCACTTCAATTTGTTACTCGAAGATTAGAGCAATTTCTGGTATGCATTCTGTTCCTTATATTTAATTCTTTGCTTGACTACAATTATGTGACATTTCATATTATGACCATCTTTTAATTGAGTGAATCTTATTTGTAACAGTAAATTGTATAGCAAAATTAAGTTAAAGGAATGGTTAATCCTGGAGATTAGGGTTGAAAATTGAAAATTAATATTTTTTTACATAACCTTGTAGATAAACCTTGGTGGAGTTTAATCCCAGTCTCAAAGGTCTTTTTAACTTAATCTTCATTTTGATGTATTGGGGGGATTAATTGATATCAATAAACTTGTACAATACTCACACCAAACAATCAATAAAATGATAACTATTGTATTTGCTTATGATATCATGCCATTTGGCATGCCAAAAAGCCCTAAAGCCTAAACCATTCTTACAAGCATGATTAGCTCCCAAAGCTGCTCCTTAGTTACTTACAGCACCAATGACTTCCCACTTTACTATTTACAAGATATTTTAACAAGCATCATATTGGTGATGCTTATGGATATAGACTATTGTATGATCTGTGGAAACATATTTTACAGACAGCTATGAAGTTAACCTTACTTGCAGATCAGTGAGTTTTAATAGGATATTCTTTCTTTAATCTTTTTTTTGTGATTAATTTTTATCTTTTCTATGTGTGTATAATGCCTTGTAATGTTCTTGATGAAATATATACTTTGAGAAATGCCAGGTGAGTTTGACTGTGCCGCTGTATTTTGTTAACAGGTAGACAAGGGGGTGAGTGCAGAAATTGTTCGTTCCATCCTTGCAGAGAGGGCTAATTTTCCCGGTCTAGCAGCAAAATCAGCATATAAAGTAAGCGAACATCTTTCATTTTACCTCATAATTTCCTTTGATACATCATTAGTATAAAGTAGAACCTTTGAATTTTTTAAAGTGTTCATGTGATTTTGAGAAAGCCCAACTCTTGAATCAAATCAGACAACTGTCAAACACTTGATCTTTAAAAACAAAAAAAAAATAAGAGCACTCGAGAATTAATACTATTACACCCTAAAAAACGCAGGATCCAGTCCTTATCACTTAGTTTAGATTTTCACTATAAAAAGTATTCTTTAAGTCGATTAACCTCTTTGGCCTTTTCACTGAGTATTCTTTTTCCGTCCTCTTCAGCCTCTAAACTTATGAGTCTTTCTTCCTTTACATATAGAATCATCTTTTAGTACTTTTGAAGAGTATATATGTATTCTTGATGATTTTCAATGATTGATTTAGATGGAAGAATTATCAAAAGGCGAGCTTTTCCCTAAAGTAGTTGAAGCATACTCTCGGCCAACTAGAATTGTCCGTGGGAAGGAAGACGAGCTTGATGGGGAGGTATTTTTCTTCTTCTTAATTTCATCAACTACAAATGTATAGAGACAACTACTTTGCATTAACTCTAGTCCCCTAAAAATATGAGTTATACTCATTCCAAAGAATAACACAGAATAAAGACAAAAATGTTTTGGCATGCATTATGAACTGTTGCTTTTACTCATTCCAAAGAATAACATACATCATAGCAATAATTTGTGAGGTAATGCTAAAATGAGTCATAAATTTGTATGTATAATTCTTCATTTCTCATTTGGCAATTAATAATTATCTTGAAAGAAGCATACACATCTTATATCTTAATTTGAAACGATGAAAATGTAAGCTACAAATTAGTTTGCATTCGTGTATTTTATCTGTAATTATTGAATGTTTATGAATACGGATTGCATTTTTTTCTTTTTCCTATTACAGTATCAGGTGGATGAGGCTGCCTTTGAGACAAATGAAGAGAGAGTTTTGTGGAACACATTTTTGTCGGTTAAAAAGAGTATCAATCCTGGTACTTTCTACATCTCTAGTTTCATTTTATGTTAATGCAATATAATTTGTTCTCCAACTTTACTTGGTATTTTATTTCAATATTACTAATTTCTCTCGACATGTAACATTTATATTTTTTTCTTCATTTTACTCATGAATTAATAATATCTAAGTTTTCTTCTCTATACAGGTCTAGACATCGATGATTTTGTTGAAACTTCATCTCAGCTTATACAACCACTCGAAGATTTCTTTAATAACGTCTTTGTAATGGTGGTATGTTAATAATAGCGCTTAAAATTGTATTTTTATTATATTTTTTGCTTTCAACGTTGTTTGCATTTTGAAATATTTAATGGAAAAATAGTGCTCTAATTTTGTTTTTTGTGCAATTTAGGATGATGCTAAGATCAGAAAAAACAGGCTAGCTCTGCTAAAAGAGATTGCTGATCTCCCTAAAGGAATTGCAGACCTTACATTGTTACCAGGATTTTAAGGGTTGGCAAGCTTATAATTATTTATTGATTGGTTTCTCAATCCGCCCCCCAAATGCGGCCTTTTATTGGAAGCAAGCATCCGGCAGTGTATTTTGACATATCTCAACATATAGGGGGCAAATTGAGAAATCATCTGTATATTTCCAATAAGATAAGATAGATCTTTTTTCATACGTTGAAGGTCTGAAGCAATTTGGTTCAATTTTTTTGCCTCTTGGTTTATTTCAATTTTGTACTTCATGACGTTTAATTTTAGTTTACTTAGTCTAGTTGAATGTAAATTTTTGCCAATGTACTATATAATTCTCTTTATTTATTTGTACTAATGTACTATATAATTTGTTTGTAATATTCATTCAACTAACAAATAAATATAAACTTTTTCAAATCTTGGAAAAATATGCATTCAGTTTATTTTTATCGTGCATTTAGTTTACTCGGTTTTTTATTTTCCTTTCATTTTTTCTACTTTTAGTTTCGGTCAGTAACTCACATTTTTTTTAGTAGTAATATATTAGAGGGAATAAATTTATGGTATGATATGAAATGAATTCCTTTGGCATCTAATGGAATTTGGAGTCTTGCTCATTTTTTTTAACGAGTCTTTGAGACAATCAAGGATTCATTACAAATGAAAATATATACAAAACAAGAATTATATTAAAGACTTCACTCAAAATAATTGACTACAAAGAGATACTCACTATGTATATCTAAAAAGGATTCTCTTCAAATCATTTTACTATATCGAGATAAAGATTTGAAAGCATTTCTTAATGGAGATAAAGAAGATTGTCTTGTAGTGGTGGTGAGTATTTGGCGTGCAAGCTTAAGAAATTCACATATCGACTCAAACCAACAATCTTTATGATATATGAAATTTCATAAAGTAATTACTTTTGGATTTGTAGAAATTTTTTGTGATATATACACACACACCATGACTTCGGAGAAACTTTGTAATCCTGTTTTATATTTGTATATGGAAGACAGTGACATTTTACTTGTTACAAATGACAAGCACTATTTCTTATATGAGGTGAAACAATTTCTCTTCAAGAGTTTTAATATGAAGGACATGAGTGATGTTTTTATTTTGTCATCGAGATGCAAAGAGATAGAATTTGTGGATCTCTAGGCTTGTTACAAGAACCTAATATCGATAATGTTTTGGAGAAACTTCGTATATAAAGTATTCACAGAGTGTAACACCTTTCGTAAAGGCATTTAAGCCAATGTCCGAAGAATGATTTAGAGAGTTTATAAATACTTGACATTCCATATACTTCTATGTTGAAGTCATTGGCTACTCTTTAAAATTTGTTGGTTGTGTGTTGATTTGAGAAAAATAAAGATTGTTAGAGTCTATCTATATCTTAACTAATGAGATTGATTATTGAAGAATTGCAAAAGAAATTTCGATTGGAATTTCTACAATGAATAATGTACTCATATTTTGTTTTGAGGCTACATCAAATGAATGGATGAAAAGTTTTGTTTCTTTGGCTAAAAGCTTAAGAAATGTTTGTGACAGTTCAGTTTTAGTTTTTATGGCTAAAAATTACAAGTAGTAGTCAAACAAGCATGTCAACATTAAGTACTTTGCCAACTTAAAAAAAAAGTACTTTGCCAAAAAGAGAAAATAATTTTAAATATTTTTAGTGGCTACAAATATTTGTAAATATTAAATGGTATTATTTTATCCAAAAGATCAACTGTTCGACTAAAAAGATCAAATAGTTATAAATCATTTAAATATCTTCATTTTGCAAAAATATAGTTGAAATAAACTAATGAAAGTAAATATTGATGATTCATTTATTCTTTATGATAGTAGCACGTTAACATGAGGAATTATCGGAGACAAGTTTGGTAAATTGATTAAATATTTCTATTCCAAATATAATTTCAACATGTTAACAATTGAGATGACAACTTTGAACTATAAGTCCATAATCTTTCAATTAAACATGTTATTTTTTAGGTTGATTCTTCTGCGGTGCATACTTTTGTTCATACAAGATTACTCTCTCCCCAAAATGCTTTCTTGATGTGGCTATGAGCTTCTTAGACTCTCTGGATTGAAAACTTATGATCCAACTTATCAACGAGGAATCCAATACGTGTGCTGACTTTATTGCCTCTTTATACCATATGACTTCCTTTATTTCATGTATATTTAGGGTTCTAGTCCTCCACATGATTCTTTGTTTTTTGCCTATCGTAAGACCTCTTGTAGTCTTCTTTGTTTATCTTTAATTACATTCTATTTCTAAAAAAATTAATAAAAGTAAAACAATAACTTTTTTTCATACATTTATTTAGCCCTATGTTAAGGATTTCATTTGTATACCTTACAAAATTAGTTTACATTTGCTTTCAATCAAATCAATTATGATGTTGTATTTTTAGGTGAAGTCCTAAAATATATCTATAAATATTTAATTGACATGACTTCATTAGATGCAAGCTTGACAAAGTTTTACCTCTTCATTGGATGCAAGCTTGACAAAGTTTTACCTCACCACAACAATTAGTCTTCCATGCTACTAATAAAGGAAATACACAATTTTTTTTATCATTGACTTAGTGATCAATGAACTTCATCAAAAGATAAATTGTTTGAAAGAACTTGAATTTGATTTATGAGATGAACAATTTTTTGTTACAACTGAACTTCAGATTACCAATTTCCTTTTCTTAGGAACCAAAGTGTTAACACATTTTTTTTTATCATCGATTAACGCTGCTTATTATGTCGATAGAAGAGTTGTGTCCATATGAATGTTAGCCTCTACTAATCTATAAGACAACTTCAAAGTGAACCACCAATTAACTATTTTTTGGTTATATATTTTTCAACAAAATTACCCTTAACTTAGTTCTTTTCAAAATTGTATTTAAATTTAAATCCATGTATATATCATAGGAAATTTGAAAACTAACTATCCTTTAGTTGAACTTTTTTCTACTAATTTACCCATAAAAATTTAATATATTTTTTAAAAAAATTAAAAAACATAAAATACAACTAGACGAACAATGTTTATGCCGGTAATACTAATGTTAAGTACATAAGTCTTAGATCAACTGATAAAAAAGTCCAAGATTTATAAGTTGAATGCCATAATCGAGATTCAAACCCAGACCCCTATACTTATGCGTGTAAGTTTTCAAAGTTTATTACTATATTTCATGTCTTTTCTGGTGTTAACCATATGATTCTCATACAAATGAGTTATAGTACAACCGTAAATAAGTATAATCTAATCAAAAATTGTTTCACCTAAAAATCAAATTCAGATTATCTAAATGAATAATTATTTGAAATTCATTAACCATTCAACTAGAATCAATTGATTTATATTTTGGCGTGGGAAGAGGAGTTAGTTACAGATTGTTCGTCCTTGTTGTGTAATATTGCTTTGCAGGACCATGTTCTTGACAGGTGGCGGTGGGTTTTGGATCCTATTATTGATTACTCAGTTAAGGGGACTTATCGGTATCTCACGCGAGCTGACACATTTGTGGAGTGCGGCCTCTTCGATGCAGTGTGGCTGAAGCAGGCTCCGTTAAAGGTCTGTGGTGGCTTTTCCGTAACAGATTTCCTACAAAAGACAATCTTATCCGTAGGAGAGCTCTCCATCACGAAGACATTTATTGCATAGGTGGCTGCGGTTGTCCGGAGACGACGAATCATCTTTTTTTCAGTTGCGACATCTTTGGCAGTGTCTGGCATGAGGTTTACCAATGGCTCGGTGTCTCTTTCATTTCTCCAACTGCTAGTTGCGACCATTTTCATCAATTTGGCCACATGGCGGGGTTATCGAGAGTTACACATTCTTTCCTCAAAGTTATCTGGCATGCTTGCGTTTGGACACTTTGGAACGAAAGAAACAACACAATTTTTAAAAACAAAGCATGGGATTTGTCACAATTATTAGACAATGTGAAGTTTGTTTCTTTTTCTTGGCTAAAGGCGCATAAGCTAACTTCAGCTTTCAGTTATAATGACCGGTGGCGGCACCCTTTAACTTGTATGAGTGTTATAGAGTAGTTTCTATTCATCTTTGTAGCTATTTTTTATTTGATAACAGATTTCTTTTGAGGAGTGTTTCTCTTAGCATACCTTATGCAAGATGAATCGTCCTTGGTGATTATTAATTTCATTTTAGTTTCTTAAAAAAAAAAAAAATTGTCTATTTATACTGTTAAATTCAACCATAGAATTTTTTTTTTTTGAGGGAAATTCAACCAAAGAATAATATCCTAACAAAGATCAACAAATAATAAAATAAAATAATAATAGCACCACTTGCAAAACAAAAAAAACAAATATAATTTGTCAAAAAAAAAAAAAAACAAATATAAATAAATCCCAATGTTAAGAGATTAGGTTGTTGTTGTTGTCACTCACTCTCTCTTCTTCATCCTCCTTGCGGCTAGGGTTTTTCACTCTCTCTTTCAATCCTCTCAATTCCCTTTATACCCTTTTGATCTGAATCTTTGTATTATGGATTTCATCTCTTGTTAACATTAATCATCAAAAAAATCCAAAAAAAGTAAAGAATAACAAAGGGTTATTGTTGATTTTTGTGAAATCGTTTGAAAATGGCGACAATTAACCCTTTTGATTTGTTGGGTGATGATGCTGAAGACCCTTCACAGTTGATTGCTGCTGAGCAACAGAAAGCGGCGGCTGCAGCGGCGGCGGCGCCTAAGAAGGGGTTGGACCAAGGCAAACAAACTGCTGCTTCCAAAAAGCCTGCTCAGTTACCTTCCAAACCACTTCCTCCTTCTCAGGCTGGTCAGTTTTCTATTTCATTTGCTTAAAGTTTTAATCTTTATTAGTTTCACGTTTTTGGGTTATGTAAAAATTGATGCTTTTTTCATTTAATTTAATGGGTTTGGTTTGATTTGTTATTATTTGCTTTTACAAAATGTGGGTTTTGATTATTTGTTAATTTATTTCATTGTTGATTGTGTTTGATGTTTTGACTTTTGACCAATTTGTGTTTTAGGGTTTTATGTGTTTATTAATTGGGTTTGATGGGACTGATGTGATTTATTATTTACTTTTACAAAATAAAATGTGGGTTTTGATTATTTCATGTTGATTGTGTTTGATGTTTGGAATTTTTATCAATTTGTATGTTTAGGTCATGAAGATTGATGTTGTTTTAATGGTATTGATGTGATTTAATATATACTTCCAGAAAATGTGGGTTTTGAATGATTTATTTATGATTTATTCTTTTTGTTGATTGTGTTGTGTTTGATGTATGGACTTTTGTCCAATTTGTGTTTTAGGGTTTAATGTATTGGTTGATTTATTAGTGTCAATGATTGGTTTAGGTAATGTTTGAGAGAGATTTTTATTAAATCCGATGACGTAAGTGTTGTTTGTGTTCTCGTGTTTGTGTGTGGTTGAACATACTTTTTTATCTGATGTGTATTTGAAACCTAGGTTGTTGGTGTTTTACTACTTTAGTCCATGACTATTTGAAAAGTAAGGTTTTTTTGTTGAGAGGCAATAAATGCAAAAGAAAATTGGTTTAATTTTGTGATAACCAGAAGTGGAAGATAAAATTGTTCTGTATTGCTTTGTTGATGCATTTATTCATTCCTTTTGTGTTAGTTAACTTTTTGTTTGAATTTGATGAGCTGTTACATTGATTGTTAAATTGTGATAATGTAGATGATGTTTATTGTGTTGTTTTCCTTGTATGCTGATATTTTTCTTTCCTGTGCCATTGATAGTGAGGGAGTCCAGAAATGAGCCTTCTCGTGGGGGCCGTGGAGGCGGACGTGGATTTGGACGTGGTCGTGGTGATGGTGGCTTTCGTCGTGATTTCTCCAATGATGACAACTCATTGCCTGCTCCTCCTGCCAATCAAGGTTCTTTTGAAGGAGATTCTGCGAATCCCACTGAGAGACGTGGGTATGGTGCACCCCGAACTCCTTATCGTGTTGGCGGCGGCCCTGATCGTCGTGGAGGTTTTAGCAATGGTGAAGCTGGTGAAGGACGCCCACGAAGGACATTTGATCGCCACAGTGGGACTGGACGAGGGTAACATTGATATACTATTCCTTATTAGCGATTTTTCTTCAACTTATTTTCCTATCTTTGTTGATATCAACTGTTCAATTTGCAGTGGTGGATTCAAACGTGAAGGCGCTGGACGAGGCAATTGGGGAACTCAATCTGATGAAATTGCTCAGTAAGCATATAATCAATTGTTTATCTGAATTTATAACTGTTTTATTGAAAATTAAGTTCTGAGCATGCTTTATTGTTAATTTTGTGTAGGGTGACTGACGAAGTGGCAAATGAAACTGAAAAGAATGTTGCTGAGGACAAGCCTGCTGGCGAGGAAGATGCAGCAGCAGCTGATGGAAACAAGGAAACTCCTGTTATTACCGAAGCTGAAGAAAAGGAGCCCGAGGATAAGGTGAATGACCGACTCAATTAATGCTTTCTCCAATTGTCTTGAATCTGCAACTGCTACTAATTTCCTGCATCTCATAATCATGAGAGATTTGTCTTGTGATTGAATGATAAATCATTCAAAATCAAATTCAGCTTCGGTTGTCTGTTAAGTGAATCTTGCTGAATTGTTTGGGTTGCTTTATTCTATAAAGAATTGCTTAGTTAGTGTGAGTTGATGATTTTGTCCTTTATTGGATCACTTTTTAAATTTTGTTAGAAGTTTGTGACTGAGGTTGTATTTATTATTATTCTTATTTTTATGCTTTCTGATTATTGTTTTATATTTGAAACTTGTAATATTGTATATGCTATTGTTTGTCGTTCTGCTGAACTGAACTTGAACTGTGTGATACAGGAGATGACACTGGAAGAATATGAGAAAGTGCTGGAGGAGAAAAGGAAAGCCCTGAATGTTAAGACTGATGGAGGAAGAAAGGTGGATACCAAAGAGTTTGAATCCTTGAAGCCTCTGTCATGCAAGAAAGAGAATGACGAGATCTTTGCTAAACTGGTTAGTTTTCTATGCCCTTCTTTTACTCCCAATTTGCAGTTCCAAGTGTTTTTTTAGTGATAATGTCCATAATTGTATTTACATTTTCCAATTTTCAATTTTCTCCTCAGGGATCTGACAAGGACAGGCGCAAAGATGCTATTGAGAAGGAGAAGGCAAGGAAGGTATGAACTTTGATACTTTTAATCTTCCATTGCTTCTTTTACTTTCATGAGCTGTAATTTCTTCTGCTCCATAATCAAAATTATCTGATTCCTATAATATGTTATATTACCGCTTTCATTTGTGATTTTTAGTGTTTGAAATATGTTACAAACCTATAATAGTTGATATATGAGATGATATAATGCGTGGATAAACATCCATTCTGTTCGTTGAACAACTCTAAAACTGATCTTTTAATTTTTATATCTTGTAATAAGATCATAGTCATCTACATTGTATTGTCCTTGACATATATTTTATGTTATCTTCCTTGTTGATATATGTGCTCCTACTTTCTTGCAATTGTTGCTGTTTTGGTTGTTCTAGTGAAGTTAAACCATTTTCCAACTTTTCAATTGATTTGTTTCAAATTAAAATGTTTATAATACTTGTTGCAATTGATTTCCTACTTTCTTGCAATTTATTTTATAATCAGTAGATTACAATGTGATGTGTTGTCTGTTTATATGCCTTTTTACGAAATACCAATTTACCATTCCTTGGTTTTTCACTCTCGAGTTGGTTTTTATGTTACAAACTCTTGTACTTTTCTCTAATTTGTCTTAAGTCACATCCGCACCGTAGTCTTTTTGCTTCATTAGTGATTATGGCATCATTGTCTTTATAAGTCGTTTTGCTTTTATTATTGATTATGGTAACAATGTCTTTTTTTTTTCCTTTGATCATATACATCTTTTCACATAACTAATGTGCTTCCATTTATTGGACTTGATATTTTTTATTAGGCCCTGAGCATTAACGAATTTCTGAAGCCTGCTGAAGGAGAGAAGTACTACAACCCAGGTGGACGTGGCGGCCGTGGTGGACGTGGTGGCCGTGGTGGTTCAAGGGGAGGAGGAGGTTATGGTGGAAATGCATATGGCAATGTCTCAGCCCCATCTATTGAGGACCCTGGGCAATTCCCAACCTTGGGTGGTGGCAAGTGAGATATTTCAGTACCATTTCCCCTATCCCCCCTTTATTTATCTTCAATTTTGGGTTCTCTCTGATTTGAACTTCTTAAGACAAAAACTTTGGTAATTGAATTTTATTATCATCAGTTAGAAGATCGGTTATTAACTTTTTTTGTTGTAAATCTAGGTTGTCCTTCTTACGGTCCTTTTTACCTTTGTAACCTTTTCATTTATTATGTTTTGCTGTTTTATTGTGTTTTGACATTCTAGGGGGTTACATGGTGGTGGATAAGACATAAATGTTTTGATTTTCGTTTTATTTTATAGATTGAATGAATTCTCAGTTTTGTTTTTCAAATATATCCACGCTTTCCATATGTTAGATTCGATAAAAACTTTTTATGGAGAGATGCTTGCTTGTCTTGCATTAATAAATCATTAATATGTTAACTCGAGTTCTTGGATGAGATGACCTGAGTTTCTTTCCTCTTAAAAAATGTTTGTTGAAATTTTCATTTTTTACGCTGTAATGATTTTTTAGATCTATTCTTGAATTTCACTAAAATACAAGGCACTTGTTAAACCTTTTTGTTAAAATTTAAACGGTTAGTTATGTACCAACCAAGTAAATTGTGGGCTTCATAGTATTCAAGTGGTGCCCAAAATGACTTAAATGTTTTTAATTGTTTCGTTAGCATTCTACAATATTAAAATGCTACCTAATATTGAAGACTATTCCTTAGTATAACAGACCTAATGCAATGAGATATTGTGCTTATTCCTATGCATGTTTTTAAATCTTGAGGAATGAGTTGGTCGTTTTTCTTCTATTCCTGTCTGTTGTTTTATGGTAAAGGAAAGACTAACTGACAATACCAAGGGAACAATCTCCCATGACATCATCCCTTCTGAAAGTTCTAGAAGGGG
>Ga0315914_1009185_pt1 | contig 12837 bp, 9 predicted proteins | sample MpolenodulesMG_FD_203920 | JGI IMG/M metagenome (GOLD analysis project Ga0315914, IMG submission 203920) | Medicago polymorpha root nodule microbial communities from Los Angeles, California, United States - elongated nodules | ecosystem: Host-associated > Plants > Roots > Nodule | place: USA...
CGAACCGAACCAAACCATTACAAATCAATTAATTCATTTTCACACAAAATTGTTTAAGAAATTGTTTAAGAACTGTAATTAATTCCTGCAATGGTTTTCTTTTTTTGTATGCTTAACCAGTGCCCCGGGGCACTGGTTAGCATGACTCATAAAAATAATAGTAGGCCTAAATATTTAAAACTACCTATTTGTCAAAAAGTTATAATTATGTTTGAAGTTAATCATAACATAGTTACATGCAATATTGTTAGCAATTCAGATAAAACTGATAAACCTGAAAAATCAAATCAAACCAGAAATTACCCGACATTTTTTGGTTCAAATCAAAAAGTAAGAAAACCTAATAGATTGGTTTGGTGCTTGATTTTCAATTTTGAAATCCAATAAACTAATGAATCAAACTGATAGGTCACTAATCTTACTAATTAAGACCATTTTCCTGGCATGCTAGTTTACTCCTTTCATATCTATGACCAATCAAACTTCTTAATGAGATTGATAAATGGATTCGTAACTTTATTTGGAGTGGTTCACAGTCACAAAATTTGCACGGTCTCTTGGGCTTTGCTATGTACTCCATTTGAGAGAGGGTGGCTGGATACTCGCTTTGTTAGGCATATCAATGCCTCTCTGATTCTCAAGCTTTGTTGGTCTTTTCTTTCTAGTGATGTTGAATGACCATCTCTGTGTCGTTGTCGCTTCCTCTAAAACAGGCACCCCATCAGTCATCACCTTCGGTCTTCAGTTTGGCCTAGATTGAAATCTCATTTTGAAGAGGTGGTCTCTAACACCCATATCATGTTGTGCCATCAAACACGTTATTTAGACAAAATATGTTATTGTTAACATATTTTGTTTTTTATAATACACACCAAATAACCCTTAATATCATTAATTACCAACTTAGATAACAACGAGAAAAAATATTAGTACAAAGTTACTTCAAAATATTACTATTAATCAACTAACTTATCGACTCAAACGATTAATCACTATAGTTACATAAAGTATATTCAACTTATTTATTTTTTAACAATTAAAAAAGGGGACCATGAAACTCTTGACATAGACCCACATAAAAACAAGGTAAATACTAAACAATGTTTTAAAGACAGTTTTTTTAACCCTTGTCCTAGGGCACTAGTTAGCTAAGCCTTAAAAATAATGACATAATAATGGAGGTCAACGCTTTGTTGAGTTAGTTCTCTTTCATTGCTCACTTCACTATTTACTAGTTCAATGTCTTTCACACAATGAATAATGTACTTGTTCTTGTTACCATACTTGTCCTTGTTGTTCTGTATCATTTGCTGAAAACTCTACACTCAATTTTCTATGTCCCATACAAAATCCAGCAACACTTCCGCAACCAAGGTATATCCGGCCCCACCTACCGTCCGATCTTTGGAAACTCATCCGAGATCAAACGCCTCTACGCAGAAACTAAATCAGAATCAAACTTATTTGACCATGATATCTTAAAACGTGTGGTTCCATTCTACCACAGGTGGTCTTGCATGTATGGTAAAACTTTTCTATATTGGTTCGGGTCAACGCCCCGGTTGGCTATATCTGACCCGAATTTGATCAAGGAAGTGTTGGTTACCAAGTGTGGTGAGAATGGAAAGGTTCCTTACAATCCTCAATCTAAGTTGCTCTTTGGACAAGGACTTGTTGGGTTGCAAGGTGAACAATGGATTTTTCATAGAAGGATTTTCAACTTGGCTTTCAACACTGAGATTCTTAAGGTGAGATGAGATTAGATTAATACTCGTTTTTTTTTTTTTTTTTATAATTGTTAATACTCATATGAATGAATGAGTCATATTCGTGTGTACAACCGTGTCGGTGTCTGTTACTGACACAACATTCATACATGTGATTACATTCAATTAATTCATTCATTTAAAAAAAAATAAAAATTCAAGTGTCGACGTGTCCTAGGCAGTGTCGTGTTCGGTGTTGACGTGTCCTGGTCAGTGTTGTGTTCAGTGTTCGTGTCTATGTGTCATGGCATCATTGAACACATGGTAATTAACATTACATAAGTGACATCAAGGCTTTTCATGTCTATGCAACTTCAATGTGGTTGCGGTTGATCGTGATTCTCAACATTATCAACGGTCGCGACATGACCGTGACCTTCACTGCTCTTGGTATTGTGGAGAATGGTAAATAGATTTTGTTTATGTTGTCACAATAGTGGTGACAGAGACACTAAAAACCATAACGTTGTAACAGTCATGGACTTGGATTATAAAATTAAATCCATGATTTTATCAGTTACTCTATGTGGAATTGGTCTATATTCCCCTAGGTCAAACTAATACTAAATTTTTTTGACATGAGTTGAGGAATCATTTTATTAGAAAAATATACATTAATTTGACTATTGAGTCTTGACTAACCAATTTTTAATTGAAGAAACAGGAGAGGGTCATAAAAAAACACTTTTGTTGATGTTGTGTATGCAAGAAGTTAACAATCATTAATGATGGTGTCATGAAAACTGTTGCAGGGATGGGTGCCAGATATTGTGTTAAGTGTGACAACGATGCTGGAAAAATGGGAAAATCAAAGAGGAGGAAGAGATGAGTTTGAAATAGATGTGCACAGAGACCTTCACGATCTTTCTGCCGATGTTATATCAAGGACTGCTTTTGGCAGCAGTTTTGAAGAGGGCAAACATATTTTCAAATTACAAGAGCAGCAGATGCATCTTTTCTCACAGGCAGTTAGAAGTGTCTATATCCCTGGATTTAGGTAACTATTCCAAATTTTCTTAAAAAGTTTTTTTGCAAGAATAAATCGTTATAACTTATATTCCAACATAAAGAGTAGTTTACTATTTCAAGTTACACTGTCAAAGATTAGCAGTTACTATAAACTACCTTAAGCAATTTATAAGTGATGCAGGTCATCTTTCAGTATGTGTTAGTGATACAAATATGAGACACAATATTTTATAATTTGTGAATTGTTCCATTTACTCTCCTTTTTATACTGAAAATATATAATTTAAGATGAGAAAACAACCATGTATACTTCTATTTGTTCCATGCTTTAACGGCTGCACTGAGTCTGTGAAATTCAATTTGCGTTTGTAGAGATGTCTCTAAACTTTATGATATGCCTGGTATGATTTTCCTTCTTGAGTGAAATAGTTTTCCCCTTTCTAAAATTTTGATGAAATGATAGATATTTGCCAACTAAGAAGAACAGAGATAGGTGGAGACTAGATAAAGAGACACGTGAATCAATTTGCAAGCTGATTGAGACCAAGAGGAGTGTTAAAGAAAATACCAAAAATGTACTGAATTCATTAATGGGTTCCTACAGCAATGAAGTTGGCGGAGAAGATAAACTACGGCTGGATGAAATTATAGATGAATGTAAAACTATCTACTTTGCTGGAAAGGATACAACAGCTAACTTGTTGACTTGGGCACTTCTTCTATTAGCAAAACATCAAGAATGGCAAAGTATGGCACGTGAAGAAGTTCTTCGTGTCATCGGACACAGTCAACTTCCAGTTGCAGACAATTTAAATGACCTTAAAATTGTAAGTTCAATTCTATTATCTGGTTTATGTCTTTCATGTTACACAAGAACTAGTCGAATGAATCTGTTTCTATCAGTGTATTAGCATGATACTGCAAAAAAGTAAAATTTCTTTGTGAATGGCACCAAGAGCATGTAGTAATTTATTAGTCAACATGATTTCTCATTACTCAAACGGTCTATTGTGAACATTCAGCCTATGCTAAATGAGAGATTTAAATTGATGCAGAATTGCTGAAATTGTTACCATGGGTGGAGAAACAGTGGAGTTTTATAACTTTAGTTCAATGAATTAAGAATTTAAGTTAAAACCTTCAAACAATAGTGCGGTATAAGTATGTAATATGTCAATGCAATCGGTATATGTATCGATAATTGAACAAAACCGTGGATTGAGTTTATGGAGTAATAATAGTTGGTTTACATATTCCAACAGGTCAGCATGATAATTAATGAAACCCTTCGACTCTATCCTCCTGCTCTAATGTTAATGAGGCAAACAAATAAAAATGTGATGCTAGGGAGCATTGAAGTCCCTGCGAAGACTCAACTCTACTTGGCATTAACTGATATTCATCACAACAGAGAAATCTGGGGAGAAGATTGTCATGAGTTTAATCCAATGAGATTTAGCGAGCCTAGGAAGCATTTAGCAGCATTCTTTCCTTTTGGATTGGGGCCTCGAACCTGTGTTGGGCAAAATTTGGCATTGGCTGAGGCAAAGATAGCTCTTGCTTTGATTCTTCAACATTATAGTTTTGAGGTATCTCCAAGCTATATACACGCTCCTGTACTATTTATAACTTTGCAGCCTCAACATGGTGCACAAATCTTGTTCAGAAGAATTTCATGTTGAATATTGTTATTTTCTTTTCCCTTTTATATATAATTTTGAATTTCGATTTGCAGTAAATCTTTGTGGCTATAAGTTACCTTCAGTAAATATTTGGAACCAAAAGCTTTTCATGTTGATGTTTGCATAGATAGAGTATACAAATTGTATTCCAGAACAAGCAAAACTCTGTTTTTGTTGGGAGAGACACTTTTCTAGTTACTTTTTGGTATGCGGTATATGAATTCAATCATGTGGGTCCTAAACAAGAAGCAAATTTTATTCTAGCCTGCAAAGTTAATTATGAGAAACAAGCTTTTAGATTGTTTTACCAATTGTTTGACTCAGAAATAAAATTTTGTGAACTTATGGGGTTAATTCCATCGGATTGTATAAATTCTGGTGAGTTGAGGCATGTCAGGCTCATACATTGTTTGACATTCAAAAGCTGTTGTAAACGGATATCTAGTCTTATGAATTATATTTCTTAGTATGTGTTGGTAAGTGATTTACTGGAATTTTTTTTAGGCCAACCTATCACTTGGAACAATGTTTTGCATCAAACAAAATTTTCCCCATTTTTGGTTATATTCTGACTGCTCGTGACTTGGTTACTCTAACAAATTACATGCACTTTTATGAGAAAGTGGACTATTACATTCCCATTTTAAAATTTTATGTAGTTATGTGCATAAAAGAAGATTGTGACACAAGCCTTCGTGATTAAATAGAAGACGTTTTTTTTCCCTTAACTCTGATTCCTATAGGAAATGGACAATAATAATTCATGACTTAAATGAAGCAAATGGAGCATACCTAAACTCTAATTTGAGACTGAGTACTAAAAAAAAATATTAATTATTTTTCTTTACCAATAAAGTGTATTTATGTATTGTATCTCAACTAACCTAAACCACTTTGTTATTTTCAATGCTTTTTAAAGAAAAAATATATTTTAAAAGAAAAAGGAACTTTTAAGCAAGAAAAGTAGATAAAAAGATTTTAACACATAGAGGGAAAAAACCGTAAGTGCAGCAAAGCATAGAAAAACACATTTGGACAATATATATTCAAATATGAAACATCTAATGGCAAGCCAGCATTAGATTGTAATCTCACACTTTAACATATAAAACAAAAGGTTCTATTGATCTATCCAATTCAAAATAAGCCATAGAATTGGCCTATACATGATCAACAAACCAATAACATACCCATAATCTCGATTGTACCAAGTAAATTTGAGACACTAAAATATTTACATCTAATATGGATTGTAACAGCTAATTTTAACAACCCAGATTCTTAGAAAATTAAATCTGCAAGCTATTTTTTTCACATAGTTTCTGCAAATGTAAAATTATTTGCAGCATCCGCAACTAGCACAATCGCACCCGCAATCGCATCCAAACTTTAATGCCATGGGAGGATTCCAATTTATGTGGAACTGAGTAGCAATTTCTTTTAGAAGTTTGGTTCTTTCCTCAACAAGTGGTTCTGGAACTACACACAAGTTTATCACCTGCAAATTAAAGCTGCATAAGACATTTTATCCACAAACAAAAGCTTAAAGAGCATATAAAATCATTCACATTCACAGTACCTGTTTGTTAACACCACCTTCTGCCAAACTAGCTATGAATTTTTCCCCATATTTTATAGAAAATTGTGACCGAAGCTTCTGCAAATCTGGAAGTTCACTATACTTTGCTCCAACATAGCATAAACTAGCTATAGCTTCCTTCATTTCGGGGATGAATTCCCTAAACAACATTGAAACTTCAGATACAAAATTCTAGAATAATTAAACAACAATAAAAATTTCACAAAACATAACTTTGACTTATCTAAGGTTTTGGCAAGTAAAAAAAACATGCTGCATTAGTACTACTTAGTTCTTTTCTTCCTAATAATATCAACATTGTTGCTCTCTATGTTATTGTTCCTTAAAGGAATCCACAATGCGGAATGGGGTCGATATGTTATTTTGGGTAATTATAAAAACATGTTAACATACAAATCCAATGAAATAATAAGCTAGTCAGCCATATTTAAGTTTAATATAGAATACCTTTCATATTCCATAAAAAGAAGACTGCAAGCAACTACTTCACAAAAATATATGATGATCTGTAGAAGCTGAGTCAAATTTTTCTGATGAAAATAAGTCCGTATCTGCATAAATAACCATATAAAAACGTTAAAAAATAAGAAATTTCTGAAGACTTGTTCAGTTCAACCCTAAGACATTTGGTTAAAAATGCTTAAATAAAAAAAATAAAAAAATGCAGCAATAGAGTTAATGAGTATACATACCAGAGGAAGAGCACTGTATACTAGCGGATACGGGACTAGCTTAGAAATTTCGTTTCGGATAGCATCCATCTGATTCTTCTTGGTTTGAATTAGTGCCCTTGCATCCAAAATCGTCTTTTTAAGCAACCTCTCACTGAAATATCAGATTTATAGACAAATAATCACTTTTTAAATATGTAGTAGTACTAGTAAGTAGTAACACATTCCATATTATTGTTTGGAGAAAAACATTAGACTGTGAAAAAAATAGATTAATGTATGCAAACATTACCATGTAGAGACCTTGAGTTGCTTTTCGTTAGAACAAAGGATCCTCTTAACAATCATCGCGGGTTTCTATCAGTCTGAATAATACGAAATAATCATGTTGTTAATAGAACAGTGATGATATATTTAAAAACATTACAAAAAAAAAAGCATTATCTATAATTTTAAAGTAAATCGACCTATCAACCTAACTCTTTATCTTCTTTTTTATTTTTAACAGCCTAATATATTAAAGCATCCAAACCCTTGAGAGCTAAAAACACAGCTAATATTTATGTGTGGGTTTCTATCAATCTACATCATAGGAAATAATCATGTTAAAAGAACAGTGATGATAATATTAAAAACATTAGGAGAAAAATATCATTTATGTATTATTCTAAATTAAAGAAAAACGACCTCTGAACCGAAGCTCATAAACCCTTAAAAAACTAAATTATTAATATTATCATCAACCTATAAAAAAAACTAGATTATTACTATTAAACAGAACACCGTAACATAAACTACACAAGAAGAAGTTAAATTATTACTCGTAATCACAAGTTCCAGAGATTTTTCTTCCACTTGAAAACCCTCAGTACCGAGACGCGGAAAGCAATACAAATTTAGTGTGAAATCGGTATATCAATAGAATCTAGGGTTCTGCTCTTTTTATATTGTTATTTTATGGGCTTATTTAAGATGGACCGGTCCAAAAATGCACCGTAATATTATTGATAAATTAGAAAGAAAAAAAAGTATTTTGTTACGATAAGTATCAAATATCCATTATTTATAAAAAAAAATTGCAATTTTTAAGAAACTATACATATCTTTTTTCAAATTGTAACAAACTATACATATATTTTTCAACGACAACAAAAATAGTTCTTTTTTCTTGTAAAAAAAAAAGGGGGTATAATTGATTTATATAGTAAGTTGATATAGATATATATTTCAATGACAAAAAAATATTGTATTTTATATACAAATTTGTTTAAGGTATAATTAATCGAAAGTTAAAAAGTCAATTCAAAAGCATATATTCTCTTTTATATATCGGATAGATTGGATAGATATATATATTGTTTTTATTTTCATCAACAAAACTTATTATCGAAAGAGCTAATCTAATCAACAAGATGTAAAGACGAAAGTTACAATCAAGGAAACAGACCAGCTAGAAACATGAGAGGAAAACAAAAACCAACAAGTGGAAATACCAGAAACTGCTACTGCAGTGCTAAACTAATCAAAACAGGATCCGAACTAGCACAACAAAACCCTAAACTAAAGCCAAAACTGGCAAGGAACTTCCGTATGTTATTGTTATCGATTGTTCCTATTTGAATGACTATAACTAGCGTCCTAGTTCAAACAAAAAGCATCATAAGAAATCAATAGAGAGAAATAAGTATAAAAATCAGTGAAGTTAAAATAAAGAAGTAAATTGACTTACAAAAGAGAAGCAGAACTGAAGAAAGAAGGATGGTGTTTCTACGTTACTATTCTATTGTGTGCTCCCTCTCGCTTTAAATAGCAATAAGTGAGGCCCAAAATATAATATTTATTTATTTTTAAAAAAATCTCAAATCTACTATTTTTCTCAAAGTTTGTTTTAAAAATAAAAATTGTAACAAGCTATGTTTAATTTTTACCAACAATATCTATACTATGAAAACTACCCCTTTCAGCACTTTTGGGTTGGATTTTTCTTTCCAAAAATACTCTCAATTTTTAATACAAATAACACATGTAACAAATAAATAAGAATAAATTTAAATATTAAAACAAATGTAACAAACACGATACGAATATTTCTTTTTTTTACTTTTTTTCATTTATCATTTAAAAAGTGTAACAAACTAGATGAATATATTTATACTTACTTTTTCACCATTTCAATTATACTCTTAAACAACAACTTTTTCTATAATAAAATTGTTGGATTAAACTAAATTTGTTTAAGGAAAAGGCCTTTTTTTTAACTAATTGTTTAAGGAAAAATGCTAATATGTGATATAAGGGCACATGTTAATACTAAAAGTAGACATTATGGAATGGAAAATGTTAGATATCAAAAATGATTTTATCAAGAAAGATTCAAGAATGACATGGCACAATAATCACCCTTAGATTTCAGTCTCATTTATTAACCTTTCATAAAAAAAAATACATAACACCCACCACCCCATGATTTCCGGTCAGGCAGGGATTTTATTGGCTAACATTAATTTCAAGACAATTTCTTGATAAAATCTAAGGGTGATTATTCTGTCATGTCATTCTTGAATTTTTCTTGATAAAATCTTTCTTGATGTATAGCATTGCTCGGAATGGAATATAGGTCTTCGAGGAAGCGGTTTGGGATACTCGAAAGGGAAAGTATAGATAGACACACTTTTATTTGTACACCCTTTCCACCACTCCACTTGGCAAACTTTTATTGGTCCAACAAAAGCAATAATAAAAACAAAACAAACAAAAAAATAATGAGTGTTTCTCTCTCCACGCCTTAATAAAAGCTTCGCCGACAATAGTACCAAAGAAAAAGAGGGTTTTGTTACTTTCTCCAATGTTCACTGCTGAATTTCTAAATTTCTGGTTTCACACTTCTCTCCTCTGTTTGTTCACCATGTTCCTTTCTATTCCCCTCACTCAAACCGGCGACCAACAAAAGCTTCGCCGACGAACGAGGATCTCTCTCCCCCTCTTTCTCGTTCTTTCTCAGATCCGTTTTCCGACGGCCGTGAATGGTGGCGGTGACGGCGAGATGAGAACGATGAGCACAAGGTTTGATTGTCGTCGCCGTAACCTCTGCTCCACCGTCACCGGTCATCTTCCGTTATCGGCAGCGGCGACGAGATCTGTGTGTAGAGGTGGGGAGGATGGACGACGTGGCGACGGAAAGGAGGACGTCAGATCCGAGTTATTTGCGGTGGCTTAGAGGTTGGAAGGAAGAGGGAGGTGGGTGGGGGTTGTGGTTGACGGTGGTAAAGAAAAAGGGAGAAGAGATGGTGAAGGAAAGAGACGGAAGAGAGGGATGAGAGACAAAAATGCTGAGTTTTTTTGTGTGGGGACCACGTGACAAATGTCACAATTGTATGCGGAGGTGTATGCCACCTATGGTGGTATGTGTATCACCGCTGTACTCGAAAAGCACAAAGACTATATTCAGCACACATAAAACATGACATTGTGTGCCTTACTCGCATGTTTTTCTAACCTCTACGTTCACTTGATCAAACTCATTTTCTCATATTAATTGGACTCGGTATTTATTAATTTTTACCTCTCAACTTTTTGGTTCATTCTTAACCTTTTTAGACCCCTTCAATATCTTTTTTAGCTACACTCCATGAGTTATCTATGTTAAAAAAAAAATTAAAAAAAAACTCTTCAAAGGTTATCTCTTGAATATTTTTAGGATGCCAAAGAGACATTGATGTCTAAATTATTTTTTTTCTTAATGTAGGGGATTTTTTTTAAAAATTAATGATATTCATTCACTCCTTCTTTCAAATTGATACAATACAAATGCAAAGCCGCTAAACACAAAAACAATCAATGTGCTAACAAACTCAAAACACTCATGTTAATAGTATAAAACGACGATGTACATATTCATACAAATATGACTATATTCAAGTTTGCGAAATACTTTTGTCTTCAAATCCTTAATTACATAGAGTAAGTTCTTAATTACCTAGTTTTACTCTTTGTAATTTTCACACATTAAAGTTCTCAAAACAAAATTCTTTTGGAAATCAGCTGAATCAGAGAGAAATAAAATAAATGGAAGATGGAGGTATGGATGTAAAGAAGTGGAAGATTATGGGATTAGATTCTCCAATACTATCTTCAAGAAACTCTTAGCCCCCAAAGGAACAAGAATGCAGAGGGAGAAGGATCAACAAGCAAAAGTATAAGATCAACAACCACACCAAAAATAAGGATAGGAATGAATTGAGACAATCAAATTGCTTTTGTGCATTTGGATTAAGAAAAATATATTAATAATACACTCTTACACAAACTTTTAATACACTCTTTTTCATTAATTCAAATAATCAAATTTGTGAGATTCATATATAATTAAGTAGAACCTTTTCTTTTGTTATTTCAAAACAAATAGATAAATGAGTAGGCTCAAGGAAATTCTGATCTATATAATCCACAACTTAGACATATATATTCATCTCATTGCTCCGTAAAAAACCAGCACCCCACCTAATTCCATCGCGTATATATTAAAGATACCTATAAATTCTTTTTTATTTAACGCCCATCAAAGTTCAACTTTCAATCTGCATATGAAAACTGCGGTGGCCATATGCACCTACAACTCCTTATCAATTCAAGACCGTATTCCTAATCTTTCTTGCAATAATTTACAACCAAAAACATAAAATAAAAACTGGAAATTATCATTGTGGCATGTCGGGTAACAAACTTAAGGAGTCTTCTATTGCCATCAACGTACATTCTCATTCATTTCATCTCACCAATGAAAAAGCTCTTCTATTGCCATAATATATTTTGCAAATTCGAGATCATATTTTGTGCCTTTATAAACTCTAATGTTACATGTTTTGAGCTGTGATGAAAGACATTCCGGAACTATTGGGGGATCCTTCCAACATTCATCAATCGCCTCTTCTATAGCCTTATTCCTGCCAACAATTCACATTTTTATTCTTTTTCAAATTAAAATACATAGAATTAGAGTTAATATAAGGAAAAATTCACCCACAAAAAGAGTTAAAAGAAAGAGAAAAAAAATACTCTAAGTATCTACAAAACCTGAATGATAAGATTTTGTAGTTTGGGAGAATGTATGAGCATTCCCAACAACCACTCCCACCTCGGATACACAACTTGAGAATATAAGCTAAGCTACAGGTGAGTCAGACTCTGAAACATGGGAAGTTCCATGCAACATGTCAACATACACTGCATGAGCCACACAAGACACAATTAAATATGTACAGTATAGTGCGAAATCACAATTTTAGGAGTTAGCACCACGATATACATACCACTTTTTCTACACGTAAGTTCTCTCTTTACAAACCATACTAAGTGGAATAATGAATTCATTAATCCTTGCCTTGATTATATTAGGTAAGGTTATAAAGTCCACCAAAAAACGATTAGTCATACCGAACGTAAAGCAACGTTTAGTTGTTTCCAAATCCTCTAGAATAGGACAGCTTAATAAAAGCTTCATCAGATGTTCATGAGATCCAAAATCAACCTTATGCAAATGGAGAGTTTGAAGACTAGGTAAATATAAATCCACTTGGTAGTGTGATATCTCGCTGGTATATCGTTGAATAATACACTAGATAAGAAGTTTTGAAGCGGCTGGAGTCAAAGTCGAAAATAGAGTATGTGATTCCGGCAAGTCGCTAATCCTATCTAGCTTGGAAGATTTTCTCAACCTTCTCTTTTTATGGATGCTCAATACGTCTATTATTTATATCTAAATCTAAAATATATTTTATTTTGAGCTAAAATCTTGTAAATTTTGTTTAATAATAATTTTTCACTAAATTTCAAAAAAAAATAATAATGATAATTTTTCACTAAATCAGAGCATTAAAATCCATTTGAAAGATTATTTATTTGGCGTAACTATCTCAACAAAATTTATATATTACTTAAATCTTATCACTAAATAGACCCCAGTCATTTTCTTATATTTCTTTTGTCATGACTTCAATCATGTACTCACTTTAAATAATAGTTAGCTCGTTATAATTTGAATCAAAAGCATGATGTTGGGTCCACAAAGAACCATCCAGGAATATAAATATGTATTGTGGAGATTATGGTACACTATACTATACTTAGAGAAAGAATATATAGATACTAGG
>Ga0315914_1009186_pt1 | contig 12835 bp, 5 predicted proteins | sample MpolenodulesMG_FD_203920 | JGI IMG/M metagenome (GOLD analysis project Ga0315914, IMG submission 203920) | Medicago polymorpha root nodule microbial communities from Los Angeles, California, United States - elongated nodules | ecosystem: Host-associated > Plants > Roots > Nodule | place: USA...
TGTAAGAGGTTAACGTTACACGTCACCTCCGTTAACAGACCAACTTAACGGAGGGACTGATTTGATTGACATTTTGTAAATTCAGGGACTAAATAGCTATTTCGCAAAATTCAGGGACGAATTTAGCTGATGTGTTAAAATTCAAGGACGAAATTGAGGTATTAGTCTAAAAAAAAAAATAATAAAGACTTCGAGGTTTACCCGTACGAGTTATATGTTTTTAAAGTTACTAACATCACCAAATGTATTTTTTTGTTGTTGTTAAATATGCTCTCCGACCCTAAAAAAGTATCAATTTTCATTAATACTAGCATGTTGCATTACATCGAAATAAGAAACATATTATGTTGAGCATGAGTTGTATTGGGATTGAGGCTATTATGTTTCGGTTTGGTTTGGATATTAAAATAAAAACCGCAAATTGAACCAAACTTTGTAGTTGAGTAAAAAATGGCATGAATTTAGCTGAACTAAAAATAGTTTTTAGCACTTTTGGTTTGGGTTGGTTCGATTGTGCAGTTTTGTATTGTGTTGGTTCGGTTATGAACACCCCTACTGGATGATAGATGTTTCGAGTTTTGTTTGTGGTCATATGGAGTGTAGGGGTTTTGACATTGACTTAGGTATCGACTTTGGTTTTGGAGGTTAATTTTCTTATTGTTATTAGTGTTAGCCCTCAATTAGGAGGTGTATGTATTGGTGTTTTTATGGGTTTATTCTTGTAATCCGCCTATATATGATATCTTTGCTTCGTAGATTTTCTATGTTGATTAATATTTATCTTGTGCAGGGACATGATTATTAATAAATTTTACACTTAAAAAAATAGGTAAAATATCTTATATTTAGGAACACATCAGAAATACCTAAGGAAAAATACTTTCTTGGTGGTGTCATCTCAATGACCCAAAGTAAGATCAAATAGGTGATGGTGTATATAGAACGGAAAACTATTTTTCTACATCCATTACCCATTCTAGATATGAGAAATATAGAAATAATAAGAGTGATGCGATAGATATGCTAAGAAAATGATATGATAGAAAGGAAAAAAAATATAGAGAAAATGTTGTGTTGAATGGATGTAATAAAATAAAAGGTCTACAAATATTCAGGATAATAGAGAAAAAAGAGAGGGGATATTAAACACACCATATGGCATATACCAATAGCCCAGAAGGCTAGCTGCAGAACAAAAACACCTGGAAACTACTCACCACAGGGAAGTTCGGGAAAAGTAGAAAGTTTGACTGACCCATATGCATTATACTACATGTTAAAATACTCACCTTCAAACATGAAATTTAAGAATCATAAGATATATTTAAAGTTTAAATATATCCAACGACTTTTGAATAACATAGAACGAAAATTTGAAGGAAGAAAAAAAAAAGCAAACGTATGAATTCATGATAAAATAGTGGTAGTGGTCAAGAAAGTGTAAACATAATCACAAACAACAAATCAAAATTTCTAAGCAAAATTGCAATGATCAATCTAATAAAATTGAGACTCTAATTAAGATTATAGCTAAGGATTAGAGTTCTTTTGTAAATTGCGACAAAAGTTTACACAAAAAAAATATATAGAGACACAAATGGTCTAGCGACGCAGCTTGTTGCACGCTTGTCTTCTATTCAAATGTAAATAATGGTTTATATATAAAAATTGATTTAAGAGACAAAAAATATATATAATAATATAAAGAAGGAGAAAAAACTTGAAGGATTTTATCTATGTTGATCCCCTTTCTAACCCCGTATTACTAATTAATGATTGAGGTCCATTTGGTTTAAGATTTACAATTAAATGAAAATATCCAAATAGTTAAAAACTATGAAGATGAAAGAGACATCTTACGAAAATGAAAGAGACATTATAGTTTTAGAGAAGACTAAAGTGTGAAATTAAGGAGTATATTTTAATCAAAAGTCTCAAATAAAATTATAGAAATTTTCTGTAATTTTGTCATTTCTCCTCGTGTCACATGGCCATTGTCAAATGGAACTCTTACCTTTGTTCTTTTGGCTCAAAAAGACAGTTAAGACACTTAATGGAAATCACTCGATGCCAAGATCACTCATCTACTTAAAAGTTTAAACTTTAGCAAAAAAACAAACTTAAACTTTTGAATAGAAAAAATAAATTACAATACCAACCTTATTACCGAATGTCGTTATGCTAGATTAAAAATATCTCGAATATTAAACTGTTACGATTTTAAGAAGAATTTGCACTTCGATCACTTTACGATTACTCTAAAAAAACTTTTGCCATAAAATTATATGATTAATCAAACGTATAATCAAAAGATCTGTAGTTCAAATCCTGATAATATGCAACAATATTAATATATATACATAGATAGTTTCGTCATCCATATAATCGTATTTAGTTCAAGAGATAAATATCAATCGAGTTTATACCAAAAAAAAGATCACATATACCATAATTTGTCTCAAGATCTGCGCATAACAAAATTTTATAATGTTTACTCAACTTCATTTGCGTTTATCAAAGTTCACAAGACCAAGGCCATGGCCACATAACTCTATAAGTTCAGGTTCACAGCATTTTTTTTTTACAAAAACAAAACGATATTCATTCATTTAAATCGATAGAGTACATCATTCAACACCGCTAAAATCGTAAAGGATAAATCTGCAAACAAACTTACATCATCTAAGTTAATAGCATCTAACGGTATAATGCCTACAAAAATATATGATAAAATTAAAGTGACCGGAATACTCATGTTTTCGGATCTGCAACGTTGCCGCTCAAATCTTTGGTTGAATAATCGATTTTTCAATATGAGTCAAATGAACACCGCACCAAGACGGAAAATCAAACAACGCCGCAAAAGACGACAAACAACACACCGCCACACTCAGATGACGAAATCACGAAGAAAAAACCTAGATATGTGTGAAAAATCACTTATTAGGATTGAAATAGAGAGAAAAAGATGAAGATGGATGACTTCATGTCAAAAATTGACCAAAAATCACCCCTCAATAAAGAAACTGAAAGAGAAAACCTAGAGAGAACAAATTAGGGCCGACTTGTTGGAGAGAGGAGATATTCACTGCATGTCAATTCTTGCAAAAACAAAAAACACACAATTAAAATTAATTTTAGAGAGAAAAATGATCCATGTTCGTCTCGTAGCAACAACGCTATACTATGTAGTGGTTGTTCTTGGAGAGTTACCTTTGTTCTCAAATGCACAATTAGATCCATACTTTTACGGTGAAACGTGTCCCCGATTGCATTTTATTGTACAGAAAGTTGCATGGAAAGCTTCATTAATAGATCCTCGTATTTTTGCTATTCTTGTTAGCAGAGGTGGAGCCTGAAGTTTAAAGTCCGAGGAACAAATACAAGGAACATAGTATGATTAAAAGAACAATTGTTTAAATATAAAAGGTATATAAGAAACTCTAAACTAGTCTCTTCGGAGACATCCGACAAAATTGAAACGATACAGGGAAGAAACCCTAAACTAAAATTTTCTTGTTTGTTAAATAAATTTATAACTATATTTAGTATGAGAGGCATTAATCAGTATATATATTTAACATACAAAAATAAAAAATAAAATAGTAGTGTATATGTTCTATAGGGTTAAATATGTTTTTAGTCCCTACAAAATTATACATTTTCAAGTTTAGTCCCTCAAAATTCGTTCAATTTTAGTCCTTATTTGCATTTATATGGACTATTTTGAGGACTAAAAGTAATTCGTTTGACTATTCTTATAAAATGCAATATTATGGAGTATTAAACTTACACTTTAAATTTAATAGGGACTAAACTTAAAAGCTCATAATTTTGAAAAAATTAAAAATATATTTAACCATATACTCCCTCCGTCCTAAATTGTATGACTTTTTGGGCATTTCACACATATTAAGAAATGCAATTAATATTGTGTGGAAAAGAGATATTATGGGTTGTTTTACAAAATTATCCTTAATAAATATATTGGAAAGATAAATGAAAAAATTGAAAGAAGAGAGAATAATAAATAATTAAGGTTATAATAGGAAAAGTAACATTAATGTTGCATTGGTATTGTAAAGCGACATATAATTTGAAACAAATTTTTTCCCCTAAAACGACTTACAATTTGGGTCGGAGGGAGTATTTTGTATGTAACTTTGAAATTTATTTTAAAAAGAGAACTTGGAAATGAAAAGTGTATTTCTATGGACACACAAAAAAGACAATCAATTAACCGAACAAATGAGCTCAAGTGGTCAACGAGTTTCACCAAAAGATAAATTGTTCAAGAGAATCTGAGTTTGATTCTTAAGTGAAACAAATCTTGTCCAGTCTTTACTTACCTCCTGATCGGACACTAGATTATCATGACCCATTTACCATAAGAACCGGAGGATTAACACAAAAAATAAATGATATTCACTAGATATATAATTGTGAATAAATGATATATATAATTGTGGTTAATTTCACAATTAATAGCTTCACTTTCATGATTGTTTTGTTCAAGTAAGTCCTCCAAATTAATTTTCAGTTTTGTTTTCTTATTACATGGTTAAAATTTGTGAGATATATAAAAGACATGCTTTTATATAACCATGGTTTTGAATATTTTCACTTGAAAAATCATGCTTACAAACTATTTCAAGAGAACCATAAGCATACTAATGTAATTTTGTGACCTATTGTTGCAACCTATTCTTTAAAAAGAAATTAACTTTTATGCACTTACGGTGTAACTGTTTACATTCACATCTATTCAAATTATGTCAAGTAGATATTTTAAGAACCACGTAAAATAGTGTCCTCTGATTTGATTGAATGTATGTGTAAAAATATTAATTGATGTATAAATTAAATCCTTAAATTAACCCTATAATGTTATTTTTTCTTGATCTATTATTTCACTTCACATTTAAAACTTTATAAAGATTTAGTTTGTCAAGTAGTTTAGTGGTTAGATTCACACATTTTAATTGTGAAGAAGTGAAAAATTTGATGTTCGAACCTTTCCTCTTGCAAATAATATCCTTGGTAGCTATCAACTGAGCTAGACTTACTCTATAAAAAATGTCTACCTTGCTTTAAGATTATGACTAGAAGCATAAGGGATCATTTCGTTAGTCAAATTTGTACACTCTTACAGGGCCGGTCCTAAGATTTTTGGTGTCCTGGGCGAAACAATAAAACTGTGTCCTTTTAATTATTCCACTAGTTTTCTTCTTATATTTTTTTGTTGCAAAAGACTCATTTATAATCAAAGTTTTTTAAAAATAAATTCTCAATATAATTAATCAAACCGAATTAAAAAAAAAAAAATATATATATATATATATATATCTACATAATACTAATTACTAAGTATTCCTAAAAAAAATATTAATTATTAAGTAAAAATAATAATTTTAATGCCCCTTAAATAATGATGTCCTGGACTGCCGCCCCCCACCCAACCTCATGCCACCCCTGCACCCTTATCATAAGTCTATGACTAAAGTTTCAAAGTATATATCATATACGTGTGTGTGTGTGTTGACAGGGATGTGATGCATCGGTTTCGCGAAACAACGCAGAAACCATAGTAAGCTAACAAGAAGCTTTTCCAAATATCAACTCCTCAAGAGGATTGGATGTTGTGAACAAAATCAAGACAAAGGTGGAAAGAGTTTGTCCGGGGTGGCCCGAGCATGGGCGGGCCGTCCAGGATACCAAAGTTTTTAGGGGAACTAAAATAATTAGTTTTACTTAATAGTTAGTAGTACATACTTATTTCTTTTTAACTCGATTTAATTAATTATATTAAAAATATTTTTTAAAGAACCTTATTTATAAATGAATCGTTTGCAACAAAAAAATGTAAGAAAAAAGACATTTGTTTGAATAACTAAAAAGCACACCTTTATTGATTTGTCTAAGAAACCGAAAGTCTTAAAACCAGCCTTGTTGTTCAGACGTTGTTTCTTGTGCTGATATTCTTACCTTTAGCAGTGTGTCTTCGTTTTTGGTATGTTATGTCTCATTCTTTGCAAGTGAAAAATGTGTACTAAAATATTCTTCGTTTTTGGTTCGTCAAAAAATATATTTTGTAATTTTAATTTATTTTGCTTTATCTATATATATCTATTAAATTTGATGCCATATAATTTTCCAATTTTGCCTCTAGGAGGAGCATTTTTGTAATTTCCTAATTGATGAATTCTCTTTGTTGCCACGTCACTATTTTTTGGTATATTTCTCATTTTGCCCCTCACCAATTTTTTTAATTATTTTCTATTTTTATAACTTTTAACTATTTTTCAATTTTCATATTTTTAACTATTTTTCAATTTTTTCTCCCAAATTCAGTTGCTTCTACATTACCGTTGTGGAAGATTAAGGTATCGTTTGACCCGGGTTTTTTTTCAACTTCTCTACATTTTTAAGGAGAAGTTAGGCCAAACACAATATCAATTAAGTACTTACTAAAAAAATACTTTTTTGAATGCATAAAATTGAATTGAATGAGCTTTGGCCAAAAGTTGTCGAATGTTGCTTTAAAAAACTACTTCTCGACAATTTATTTCACAAGCACCTCTTTTCAACTCACGCTGAAAACTTTTTCTTTTATTTTTTAATATTATATTTCAATATGTTTTTTTCTTCCATTTAACTTAATTTTATTTTTTTGAACTGTTCCATTTAATTTTTTAAGGAGGTTCGATTTAATTTTATTATCTTTTTTCAAAGGAATTTTATTATCTTTTTATTACTTATATATTTAATTTCAATATCATTTAATCATCACAACCTCACAAATATTTTTATTCACGCTGTCATTTAATGATACCAAATATTTTTATTTCTTTTCTTCAACCTCACGAATTTATTCACACACATTAACGTTTAGAGCAATATTTTACGTTCATCTGTTTGTTTTTTTGTTACGCTAACCCATATAATTTTTTTTAGTGTTGCTTGGTTGAGTGCTACCTCACTGATTTTTTTAAACTATTTTCCAATTTTTATATTTTTAAATTTTTTTAACTATTTACCAATTTTTTTATTTTTAGCTATTTTCCAATTTTTTCCTCCCAAATTCAGTTGTTTCTACACTGCCGTTGTGGGAGATTAAGATACCGTTTGACCCGGTATTTTTCAACTTCTCTACATTTTTAAGGAGAAGTTAGACCAAATACAACATCAATTAAGTACTTACTAAAAAATATACTTTTTTTAATGCATAAAATTGAATGGAATGAACTTTGGCCAAAAGTTGTTGAATGCTACTTCAAAAACTACTTCTCGACAATTTATTTCACAAGCATCTCTCTTCAAATCACGTGGGAACCTTTTCTTTTATTTTTTAATATTATATTTCAATATATTTTTTTCTTCCATTTAATTTTTTTTATCTGTTCCATTTAATTTTGTTTAAGGAGGTTCCATTTAATTTTATTACCTTTTTTTCAAAGGAATTTTATTATTATCTTTTTATCACTTATATATTTAATTTCAATATCGTTTAATCATCACAAACTATGCATATCTTTTTCTTATTCAAAAAAACTAAACATATCTGTTTCCATGACACCAACAATGTAACAAATATAATATCATATAATATAAATTCTTATATTTTTGAAAGACACCAAAAGTATGGTATTCAAATAACGAAATTTGTCATAGAGGATAATTGATTAGAAAAAACCAACTATTTTGATATTATTTATGTTATTATTTCAGGCTCCTTAAATTTTTTCTCATATTCACATATTTAACAAGTCATTTATATGATGATACAAATTTGTATTCATGTTACACAAAATAAACGTTATTGAGTAAATATAGTATTTGTAAAAAAAAAAATATCTTTTATTTTTTAACATTTTTAGCCTTCAAAAAATATTTTAAACATTTTTTTATTTATTATGTTAATTCATAATAAATTTAAAGTTTTGCCTGCATGAGTTTAGCTCAGTTGATAGGAACAATGCATAAATATATGTCAAGTCCAGGGTTCGAACCCCAAACACCATAAAAAAAAAAAATCAAAGTTTGTAAGGATTAATATGACTTAACTTGAATTATGTAGCTTTGATAGTTGAACATTCACATTTATCAGACTTGTGATTAAGTGAACTCATTGTGTGCTTTTTTGCAATGTATTCATTTGCAGGACATTGTTGCAGCTGGCCGGAAGGGCAATAACATGTGCCTTCAGCTCTGGTTCTCCTGCTTTTCCTTCCAATTCGGTACTAACTCTCTGTCTCTACTTTTGATAACTTATCTTCCTTTTTCAATAGTTATCATATCCAATTCTTCCATCCAAGACTTTTTAATCTATACGGGTTTCAATCAAAGGAATTAATGGATGAATAAAATCAATTGTTATATCATTACTTTCAGTAAATATTGAATCTATTTTGTTATTGCATGTTCAAATCTCATCCAATCAAAAGACCGCAATTGAAAAATCTGATTAGTGCCTTAGAAAGTTGTTCATGAAATTTTTCTGTTGCAAAATCACATGAATAAACAGTTGAAGGGTGACACACATTTTTCAATTTCAATAACTAAATGGAGAGAACATTTTGAATATTCTCCTAATTACTATGAGTGGAAATTTTGAATAAAGAGAACATTTTAGGATAGATTGTGAATAATGTGACTGACTGGTTTAATTTTCATGGCAGAGATATAGTAAAGCTAAATATTTGCTAAGGTTAAATGGCTTATCAAGACAATGAGTGAACCTGATGGGATTCTTCTCAAGATGTGACACGTGGGCAAGTGTATGTTACTAGGATAGTTGCAACCAATCTAACACTCAATGCGAGAACAATTCATAATAATCTAACTGGCTTATCAAGACAATGAGTGACCTGATCGGATCCATAATAATTTTATTCTAGAAATAATGATTATTAGTACTAGATAGATACAGAACAATTCATTATTATTAATTTATGATATTTGGGTTTGGTCCAATAAGTTTCAGTTTCATCCATGGTGCGTAATTGCTTGAATTGTTGAATAACATAGATTAAGTAATTGCAGCAAGAGTTCAATAGGTTTGACCAAATATAGAAAACAAACAAATATAGGGGTACTTGTGGGAAAGTTATTACTCCTTGAGTTCACCATCCTATGGAAGCCTAATAGTGTGTGAGAAAATTTCAAAGGTGGGTATTGTTAATTGAATCATCATTTTATCTTTGTTAACGGTTACCATGTTGAATTGTTTCTAATGTGTTTCATCATATTGTTTTTACAGGGACGCGACGGAGAGGATATAGTTACTCCGGTTAGGCGTTCAAGTAGGATTAGGAGCATTGCCACTTCTCTTGTATAAGCTGTTTTTTATGGCTCTCCTACATAACCTAACCAGCGAATAGCTTTGCTTTTCTGCAATCTGAATGTATCTTTTTCTATTTTCTATTAACAGAAGTGTCTTGTCTTCTGAATCTTCTAGCTTTGCTTATAAAATGTTGAATACCATAAACATATGTAGTTGTTCTGCTCATTTGCATACCTTCTGAAAGTATTTTAAGTTGAGACTTCATAAAAATATTGCATTGAGTTTTAGGGAAGAAAAATTCTAGAAATGTGAGTGTCCATACTCCTACATTATTGTCTTTTTGAGATGAAGGACACCACTATATCATTGAGTTATAGCTAAAACGAAGGTTCGAATTATAGTTCTTACACATTCATAAATGAGTTAATAAAAATAAGAAGGAAACAACACAATTTTTGATGTTTGAAACAAAAGAATGTTGGAGTACTACGCCCACAATCCATACTCCTAGATCAACAATCTTTTTCAACTCTTCTGATTTTGAAATTACTACACAAATAACATGGATGGAGAAGAGATCAAACGCAACTATATGTGTGTGTTCCAGATCCCATACCTGATAATCATGCACAATTATGCAAGTTAAAGTTTTAATACTGCTCAGTAGTCTAAAGTCCCTCAAAAAATAAGTATTGTAATTGAAGGTCAGAATAAAACAAAATTGTGTATTGCATCTTCAAATACTATTCAAAAGGAAGGAAGTCTTGTAGCAATTATTTTTTAAGAGGTGACTGATTTTTTACTCTGTAAAATTCAACTGTCTTTAGATCTCTTCAATGTCACTAATGTATATACACGGGTCTATTTTAGCTATTTGAGATAATTAGTGATGTATCTAAATAGATAGACCTCACTACGATCTCGAATGTTGATTGTAGTATATGCTATTTTGATGCTTTGATAAATATTTTAAAAAGGTGAACATTTCTAATGTTTGTGTAATATGTTTACTTAATTCTCACATTTATAATCAACAACAATCTCTTAGAAAGATACAACTATCTCCCTTAATTTGATTATTTTCCTTTAGAACAAATTTTTTACAAAATATGTTCGCACGGGTTTGTCACTAGTTTGTCTAAAAAAAACTTGTATTACACATATTAATTAATAAGCACATGGACCTTGGTGGAAAGTTCCACTTGGAAGAAGGGATAGTCTTACTGCAAACCAAGCTTTGGCTAATCAAAACCTTCCAGCTCCTTTCTTGACGTTAGATCAACTGTAAGCCTCATTTGTTGCTCAAGGCCTCAACACTATTGATCTAGGAGAAAGACCTGCTTGAACAGCAGTTAGACACGTCATTTAGGCACCCACACTCCACACACAAAAGTACATTTCATTTAATTATTTAAAAAGAAATATTATTTAATTATTTTCTCTCAATATTTTTACAATTATGTATGTGTGCTCAAACCCTTGTGCCCAATTAAGTATTTTTCATGTTTCATTGCTTTTGACTAGAATTGATTAGGGCATAATCAATTATACTTAAAGCTAGAATTTGTAACTTTTGACTCTATAATTAATTCATACATACAAATTTATAATTCAATTGACTTTAACATGAATGTATTCAAGCACAAATGATTTTGCATGCAATTTGCTTTTAACCAGAATCAATTAACTCAAAATCAATTTATCACTTTATCCATGTTTGAATCTACCTTTATTTCACAAAAATTTATTATGTTTGGCTTCCAACTTTATAATTGATTACAACCTCAGTCAATTATACCTAAAAGCTAAAAAAATTAGCTTCTGCAGTGACCAACTTAGTTCTCAAACAATTCTGATCCAAACTATCAAAATCATAAATCACCATTTTTCATGGAAATCGAATTTCTAAGATTAATTCAACCCAAATCAATTTTTGTTATTATAGAACCAAAGCCACGCTTACTCATAGATGCCTAAGTGAACAAATGTCTATAAAAAGAGAAAACAGCTGATTTCTTGAAACTAAATAAGTTCAACTCGAGTCCTCAAGTCTTTTTCAACGTAGGAATCTCGTATCATGATTCAAAATTCTCAACCAATCGAGCACTAATAATAACAAATGTAATTGATACATATAATTAAGATCACAGACAGAGATATCTTTCAACTCAATGTGCATTTGCAATTAGTCAAAATTGAAGAGGTACAATACTCATTGCCTCACATCTCATGATGACAATTTAAGTGGAAGAATTGAAACTCCATTTCGAGCTTCACGTATTCTTCCCCACCTTCCTAGACGAGGTTCCTGTAAAAAGACATTTTGTTAAAGTTAAAAAGTATTAAAAGTAAAAACATAAAGTTAGTTCCACTTATGCAAAGCTGTTAGTTGCATATGAAGCTGTAAAGAATCAAGTGAGACGATTGATTCAGGACAAATACCAGACAACAAACTAATGAACGTGATACCCATTAAACAAACAATACACTAATGAATGAACTTGTAATAAATCCTCAATCTAAACAGAAATTGAAAGTTGAGAGTCCTAAACATCCTTTCTGTAATCCCCTCCCAACATTCGACTTCAGCTAAGCTTAAGTTAAAAGCAAGAGTTAGGTTTGATCGTCAATGTTTTTTTGTGAAGTCAAACAATTTGATCGTCAATGGTTATAACTAAACCAACAACAGCTGCAATTATTCAATAGAATGCAATCTATTTAAAAGTGTAAACAATATTTCCTAGTTACTCGATAAAACAAGTCTACTTCGTATAATTGGCGAATAAAAGAAGTCAAGAAAATGAAATTAGCCTTCTAAATGGAGTTTACTAAAGGTTCGCCAGCTGCTGTAGCAATATCCATTTTGGGATACAATTGTGGTGGTCAACCTGAAACCTAACTGAGCGAGTGCAGCAGCCAAATCTAGACCTGAGACCCTTAATGTTATTAATTCCTTCACTTTAACACTTAATATGGGGAAGCTTCACAGTCACAAGCTAGCACACACAGAATTGTCTGTAAGACAACCACTCTATCAAATGCACTCTAACCAATAGAGTTTTTAGGGGGTAAGAGTATTAGGAAAACAAAGCAAAAGGACACAAAAAAAACTCCATAATCACTAAAATTTAGTTCCATATTAATATGCTTATGCTAATCCCATAACAATTAACTAACTTCTAAAGTAGTTCGGTCAAAAAAAAAAACATCCGAGTAGAAATTTTTAAGGCTCCAGCTTTTTTGTCAATAGAGTTTAAGGCTCTGTTTGCAAGTTTAGAGGGGAAGAGAGGGGGAGGGCTTTGGGTAAAAGAAATAAAGAAGCGCAAGGGATGGAGGATTTTGGGAGGGGATGGCTTTGAGGGGTTTATTTTTCTTCATGATACAAAATCCCCTCAAATGGGGAAACTCAAAAATTGTATTGTAGAAGGGTTTTGGAGGGTTTAGATAATTTCTTCAAATCCAATCTATGTTATCATACTCTCAAAATTAAAAATATATTGAATCATAAACATTCATTTACCATTCTCTACAAAATCACTATTTCAAAAAAGA
>Ga0315914_1009187_pt1 | contig 12834 bp, 9 predicted proteins | sample MpolenodulesMG_FD_203920 | JGI IMG/M metagenome (GOLD analysis project Ga0315914, IMG submission 203920) | Medicago polymorpha root nodule microbial communities from Los Angeles, California, United States - elongated nodules | ecosystem: Host-associated > Plants > Roots > Nodule | place: USA...
CAATTTTTCCTTAACCATTTTATTTTAACTTGCAAATCAAACCAATTGCCTCAGTGCACCCCCCATTTTACAAACATCCTTAATAATAATGACATTCTCGAGTAGAAGTTGAAACAGTCCCTGTTGATACGAATCTTATAAATTTTATTACTTCGATATGAGTTAGTACACTTGCTAATTTTCTATCACAAATCAACACCACAAGGGTGCAGGCGCCCAACCCGCCACTAGAGGGTGAGAATATATTCAACATAAAAAATGCATAAGAAATGCATAAACACATGTATAGATCTAGATAAAAGAACACTTCAATTACATTTAGGCATGTATACATCACAATCAGATAATATTCACATTTAAACATGTACCTTTTTTAAATAAAATCAACAGGCATCAGTCAACATCTTATAATAACGGGTGAGCATCAACAACATTTAGGAATAAAAAAAATATCTAACAAAATACAGATCATCCACACATACATCTTAAAATAGTTACACTTCTTTAAATAACACGTCTATTAATTTCACATCTTCAAATAGCACATAAATTACACATCCTTAAAAGACACATCATTAAATATTTCATAAATTGCACTGCATTATATATATCATCAAATTCACTACATCTTTAAATATACTACATCTTCAAATATGCTTGACAATAGATGCAATGTCCCTAACTCGACTCTATATGCATGTGGTACCGGTTTTGAATATCAGAGGTATATTACTAATTAATCCCCCATCTTTAAATCACATCTTTAAATCGGACTGATCATGAATGCATGAACATCAAGTAATGACTCAACAAATACACATGTTTAAATGACTCGACAATAACACATCTTTAGATAACACTTCTTTGTATAACACATATTTAAATCACATATCTTTATACATCATCAAACAATTCATCATCTAAAACTTATTTTTCAAACACATTTAAATAATAGTAAAAAATGATATCATTATCACTATCATCCTTATAAAAAAATTCACATTGAAACTATAACACATTATTTAACTAATATAGTAGTTATAATAAGAATAAATATATATACATATATACAAGTTAACACCATAATTAACTAGGGTGTTTGCTTCACGATAAAAAAAATTACAATTAATCATTCACATGATAGATCAATTTCTCAAAGGCCAACAATTTCTCATGAGTATTAGATAAGATATTCAGAGTCGGAGCAAAGAGACTATGTCTAGCAAACTTTATCATACATAAACTCAAAATAAATCTATTTTAACCAATCTGATTAATTTCAAGTACAAATAATTCAATAAACAATTTACGATCCGGCAAAACCTTCATGGTGCAACAAATCCATATATACTGTGGTTATAACTAATTATATGATTACACAGTAAACAAAAATAAGAAAATGTTGTGTGCCTTTTACATGATGCATATCACGGTTTTGTTTTTCTTTAGGCGATAGAGAATCAATTCGTGTACTTCTATATGCAACAATTTATACATCAAGCTGAAAGAAACAAATCCTAACTCTATAATTTAGGGATCATATCGTTAAGGAAGAGACATAAATCCCAAATAAATAATTTAAAGAACTTTAATCCGAATAGCACGACAAATCAAACATATAATTACATCAACACAAAAGAACACAAATTTAATCATAAATTCATCAAAGGAATGAGAAAATAACAAAAATTAGTAACCCTTCACTACCCACATGAGTATACAACCCTTATGATGAATAGAGACTCCCTCCATACCTCTAGTTTTGCGAAATTGATGATTTCCGACGGTGAAATCTCTCTCTAGGATCTTCTCGATATGCGTCCTTACCTCTTCTCTCCACAACCCTAGTTTTTCTTTTGCTGCTTTGTTTCTCTCTTTCTCGGTAACTCTTCTCTAGTTCCCTTCTATATTTATAAGCTCTAATTGAGTTTTTTACCAATCTTTTTAGATTACTATATGTCCTCTAGGTTTGTTACTAATCTATTCAAATTACTATCTGCACCTCTCGAATTTGTTACTATTATTTCTGTAACTACACCGTCTTGCTATTCACACTCCCCTCTACTTAAATCATTAAAGCACTACTGATCTCACTAACTACACCTCTTTTCTACCCAATTTTACTAATCCCCCCGTTCGCACTCTAATTTCTTAATCTCTCTAAAAAACTCTATTTTCTTTCTAAATATTATTTTCCCTCACTCTTTAACCGACTAACTAATCTATCTACTTTCCTCTTACCTATTCTCTCAATAAATACGAATAATTAAATTAATAATATCAAACAAATCAATACTATTAATAATATTAATATTAATATCATCTAATAATAATACTAATAAATTAATATTAAAAATTGGGGTGTTACACAAAACATCTGCCTTATCATTTTTAGGCTGAAGCCATAAACACAACATGTCATATTCACAATAGGTTTACCCTAAGGGCTGGCACTACAATAACTCCATATGAGTTATGGAAGGGGAGAAAACCTACTGTCAAATATTTCCATGTTTTTGGTATCAAGTGCTACATTTTGGCAGATAGAGATCACAGAAGGAAGATGGATCCCAAGAGTGATGAAGGAATTTTTCTTGGATACTCTACAAACAACAGAGCTTATGGAGTTTTCAATTCCATAACCAAGGCTGTCATGGAATCTATCAATGTAGTGATAGATGATATGTTTGAAGAAAAAGTTCATGATGTTGACTTTGATGTTGGAACATTTGTTTAGGAAACAAATGTACCTGTTCAGGTGAATGAGTCTGAACCTGAGGAAGAAGAAATTGAGGAAGCTGAGCAAGATCAAGTGTCCACTAGTAAAGGTCCTTCCATAAGAGTTCAGAAGAATCATCCTCAAGAACTCATTATTGGGAATCATGACCATGAGATCACTACTAGAAGATCAATTGGGGTTATCTCCAACTCTTGTTTTGTGTCCAAGATGGAGCCAAAGAATGTCAAAGAAGCTCTCACTAATGAATTATGGATTGAGGCTATGCAAGATGAATTAAATCAGTTCAAGAGAAGTGAAGTATGAGATCTGGTTCCATGACCTGAATGCATGAATATTATCAGTACCAAGTGGATTTATAAGAACAAGTCTGATGAACATGGTACTGTAACCAGGAACAAGGCAAGGCAAGTTTCTCAAGGTTATACTCAAGTAGAAGGCTTGGACTTTGATGAAACATTTGCTCCTGTTGCTAGGTTGGAATCTATAAGATTACTGCTAGGTGTATCCTGTATACTCAAATTTAAGTTGTTCCAGATGGATGTAAAAAGTGCCTTTCTAAATGGTTACTTAAATGAAAAAGTCTATGTTGAGCAACCTAAGGGATTTGTTGATCCTAGCTTTCCCAATCATGTCTATAGATTGAAGAAAGCTCTGTATGGTTTAAAGCAGGCACCTAGGGCTTGGTATGAGAGACTCACTCAGTCTCTTGTGAATCAAGGGTACATGAAAGGAGGAACAGACAAGACATTATTTGTGAAAGATGACAATGAAAGACTGATGATTGCACAAATATATGTTGATGACATTGTCTTTGGTGGGATGTCAGACAAAATGGTTCAACATTTTATTCAGCAAATGCAACCTAAGTTTGAGATGAGTTTAGTTGGTGAGCTGACTTATTTTCTTGGTCTTCAAGTCAAACAAATGGAGAACACTATCTTCATTTTACAAAGTAAGTATGTCAAGAATCTTGTGAAGAAATTTGGCATGGACAATGGTGGTCACAAGAGAACTCCAGCTGCCACTCACTTGAAGTTGACAAAGGATGAAAATGGTGTTGCTGTTGATCAAAACATGTACAAAAGCATGATTGGAAGTTTGTTATATCTTACTGCAAACAGACCAGATATCACTGAAGTGAAGAGGATACTGAAGTACATAAATAACTGAACCAAAAATGAGCCATCTTACTCAAGTGAAGAGGATACTGAAGTACATAAATAGCACCCGTGATTATGGGATCTTATACTCATACAATGAGAATTATATGTTAATTGGTTACTGTGATGCTGACTGGGCAAGGAGTGCAGATGATAGGAAAAGTACCTCTGGAGGATGTTTCTTTTTAGGGAATAATCTGATCTCTTGGTTCAGTAAAAAACAGAATTGTGTGTCTCTATCTACTGCTGAAGCTGAATACATAGCAGCTGGAAGTAGTTGTTCACAACTTGTTTGGATGAAGCAGATGTTGAAGGAGTATAATGTTGAACAAAATGTTCTAACATTGTACTGTGACAATTTGAGTGCTATCAATATTTCCAAGAATCCTATTCAACATAATAGGACAAAGCACATTGACATGCAACATCACTTCATCAGAGATCTTGATGAAGAGAAGGTTGTGACACTTGAGCATGTTGACATAGAGGAGCAACTGGCAGACATTTTCACCAAGGCCTTAGATGCTAAACAGTTTGAAAAGCTAAGGGGCAAGTTGGGAATTTGCCTGCATGAGGAGGCATAATGATTTGTTTTGTAAGGCGTGCCATTTTTCATCTATTGTTGCACGTCTTTGAGTTGTGGGGTATACATGGTTATGTTATACTCTTGAGGTCTACGGTCTGTGGCATATTTTGTGGCTAAAACGGGGGAGTAATGGTGTGTTTACATCTATATTCTCTATATATGCTTGTATGTGCTATATTGCATTTATTTTTGCATATATGCCCGTCTGTTGTTGCATTTATTTTGCAACTATTTCTGGTTCATGTGGATGTTCTCACAAATGTTGAAACATCTTGACCTTGTATATGTTCTGGGATTTTTTTTTAATTCTCAGTATTTTCATTGTGTGCATGTTCCCTACTAATGTTCTGTTGAATGTTGGAACATGTGTGTGTGACTTTAAAGTCTGGTTGTTGAATATTCCTTACTGATGTGTGACAGGTACTCCTGTCTGATGTGGCGAAGGATGTTGGAACATCCAAACCCTTGTGGGAATTTATTTTTCCCTGATCTGGTTGTAGCATAAGAATTTATTTTTCCTTTGCTTGTTTTGTTCTTGTGAGATATTGCTCTTATCTTATCCGCTGCTGCATATCTCTTCTGTAAGTAATACCTTTTGTCTCTTAACTCAAATTTTGTTAAGAGTATGATGTTTCTTTCTTCATGTCTGTTTGGCTAAAGCTATGACTGAAGACTGTGTAAGGTATTCCTTTGTTTTGTGCACACTTCTGAAACTACTTTAGTGATATTGTCCTTCTGCTCCTTTTTCATGGATATGTGTTTGTGATGATTTAAAGAAATGTATCTAAGGTATCTCTTTAGTTGTGTGCTAGCTGTTTCTTCATAGGTATGAATTCATGCTGTTTGAAGAAATGGATGTTTGTTGTATCCCTCTGCTTTATGTAATTTGCCTAAATTTGTTTTAGCCAAAAATTTACTAAAGGGGGAGATTGTTGGGTATTTGTATTGGCTACATTATTGCTAAAACAAATATCCATATTTGTGTTGTTGGATACAAATGTTCCAACATGTTTCAGGCATCTTTGTACGATGTTGGACACGATGTTCCAACATCCTAGCACGGTTCAACGTGCTTTATCTTTTTAAGGAAACCACTTTCCCGCATCTTGCTGTCCAAGCAACGCGCATATCTGTACAAAATTAGTTGTACTTTTATTCCCAAAAGAGCAATAATATTTTAGGGAATAATTGGATATGTTTGGAAGTTTCGAAAGATGTTCATACTTCTTAGGACTTTCCTTATTTGTTACTGATTCGTGTTTTGTAGATCAGCTGAACCATCTACTTTGTTCTGAAGCCCAACAAGGTTTATTAGCCCATATTGCTTCAGTATAAAAGGAAGACATCAAGACCTAATTATTCATTCAAGCTGTCATTCTAAAAAGTCTAGTTTTAGGGCTTTGAGTCGTTTGTGTGTCTACTCTTGTATCATGTTGATGCAAGTTTAGTATTGTTTGTTATTTGTGAGCCTTGCTTGTATCTCCTTGATACATGTTAAGGACTGTGTGTTGAGTTGTAACTCGTTGTGCTACACCAAAGCTTTTAACTCGTTGTACTACAAAATATAAGGCTATGTTAGCGCTTTTCTGAAAGCGCTATTGAAACACTAATATTTAATAGCGTTTAGAAAGCGATTTTATAGGGGTTCTGACCTATAATAGTGGGGGCTTTCTTAGCGCTTCAAAAGCGCTATTAAACACTAAAATGAATGCTATTAAAGGGGGTATTTTGTAGTAGTGTTTGAAGGTAACTTCACCATTTGTGTGTTTTGAGTCTGATAATCACAGGGACTGTGATTGACTGTAGGATAGTGAGATGGGATCTCAGATCTAGGAGTTCCTAGGTTGAAGTCTAGACGGGTAGGTCCTAGGTCTTGTGTTGTAAACGAGGAGTTTGCTGAGAACATTAGAATAAGAACTACACTAGTGGATTTCCTTCCTGACTTGGTAGCCCCCAGAGTAGGTGTGTTGTCACCGAACTGGGTCAACAAACTCACTGTGCCATTTACTTTCTTGTCATTTATTTTCTTGTTCTATATTTTGTTTACTGCATGATGTTGGAACATTAAACGCAACATCTTCTATCTGTGTACCTAACATTGAAACATCGCACAAAACATCTTAAATTTAGAGGTATCTTATTGAAATCATGTCAATTAGTAAATAGTGTTGCAGTAGTAGAAGTTCCAATTTTTGTCCCACCCACCACTCCAAAAAAAACCATAATTTCCAAGTCATGGATAACATTTGCATTTAATGAGGGGATGTTGTTGACGCTAAAGCATCCTATCGTGGTCCATGACCTACAACAACATATATCACAACAATAGCATTAACAAAAGCTTCCACATAGTTGGTATCAATTTTTTTGTGTTCGAAGGACATTCTTCTTCTCCCTCGAAATTTTTTACATTATCAACTTACTGATGATTTGTTTCATTAGTTTGAGTATTATTAAATTCAACCGGAGCTTTGGTTCCAACTATGGGAACAAAAAACATTGTGTTGAGTATAGCATTTTGATAATACGTGAATATAAGTTTTTTCCTTTGAGTTCCACAAGGTTTAAGTGATTATCCATAGTTGTGCATGAAGAATACTAGGTTTACACCCAACAATAATCATTATGAGACTTATAGTTGAAAATAAAAAAGAGAAATTCAGTATAAGTTGCGATCAAGATGGCAATGTCATTTAGAAATTGTATTATTTAGATTTACCCAACATTGTAATAAACGCTATCTGATTTGTAATAAACGCAATAGATTTACCCTAGTTTGTTTTATATTTTTTATAAGCAAAATTGATTAATATGAGAAAGACGAAAACATAAATTTTGTTTAGTGAGGGAACTATGCATCTCTTTGAACTGTTGTCACATGTATAGTACTTAAAAAAATTGTAACTCTTAATTTTTATTTGTAAATGTGTAAGGTGGCACGATTGAATACGGGGAGGGCATGAAGACACCCTTTAATTTACTTGATGGTTTAGTATTCGTGAGTGACAAAGTCAGGACTCTACTCTAAGGGTTTTAAACTTTTGAGTTCTTGGATCTTTTGAGTTAGTAAAAACAAATTCAGGGGTTTAAAAGACAAAATATATATGGGTATATTCACACTTTTTTAAGTTCAGGGGGTTCAATTGAACCACCTTAAACCCCTTGCCTTGTCCCCTGGTATTAGAACATTACAGCTAAAAGTAATTCAAAATTTAAATTTATTTTAAATTAATGGAATATAAAAACTTGCATGCCATTAAAGAATTGGAATTATTTTAAAAAAACAAAAATTGATTGGAAGATTGATACATACCCAACTAAATTTCAGAGTATCGCAGCGTTGCCTATATTAATTTAATTATAAATCTGCTAAAAGACCCTCTTGAAAACAAATTAAACAATTAAATGAATTTATATCAATATATTCTTCTATCAATATATAGGTGGGATAAAAAAAAATTGTGTGGCATTTTTCTTTGGTCAAAAATACCTTTAAACAAACTTGCTATTAATTTTTTAAAATTAACTCTGCCAAAAGACCTCTTGCAAACAAATTAAACAATTAAATGAATTTATATCTATATCTTCTTCTTATATTAATATATAGGTGGGATACACTTTTGGTGAAGCATTTTTCCTTGGTCAAAAATACCTTTAAACAAACTTGCTATTAATTTTTAAAAATTGATTTAAACTATTATTATACATGTACCTTTAAGATAATTTTAAGTTAGTCCTTGAAAATAGTTTTTGAGTTAGAAACAAAATGCTATATTGTTGGTATAATTGAAAACAAAAATTATATAATATTTGCTATATTGTTGGTAATATTAAAAAAAAGGTATTGTTTGGAAAAGCTAGTATTTGTCTTGATGCTAGTAAGAAAATAATGATAGTCAAAACGAGATTAAAAAATAAGATAGAAGAAAAATCCGATTTGCACTGATAATTTATTCTTAAAATATATAATAATTTGACATAACAAGAGAAAATACCAATACATAACTTCAACAGGAGAGTAGGAATAAAATTAAACATAGCATTGACATGGAAACAAAATGTAAAACATGAATATCTAAAGCCTGAGTGTTAAGTCGAGTCCAGAAGAATCCGAATCAGAGGGTTCTTCTTCAATGTTTGACTTTGAATCATGATCAGTATCATCATCCATTGAAGAAGTAGTAGCCACAACATTTTTCTTCTCTGTGTTTGAGTTTGAACTTGTAGCAATAGAAGAATCCCCAAGTTTTAAAATAGCACCAATTTTATTTTTTGTACCATCTTCAATTCTTGAAGTACTAGCTCCACCAAAACCTAGAGTTCCAACTCCAGTATTACTAGCTTCAATATTATTTCTGAAGTTAAAAAGTGAAGGATGTAACATCTGATTCAAACGCAAACTACCAGAACCATATCCAGAACCATTTGGGATAAACCTAGGGTTAGTATAAGGTGGTTTTTGAATTGTTGACTCCATTCTAACACCAAGGCCCCTATAATTATTATAAGGTGTAAAAAGAGTACTAGAATAATTGAAATAGGGTTTAAAGTGATATGGCCCAAAACCTAAAGCACCACCATCATACCTTTCTTTACGTTGTTTTTCCAATGCACGTTCCGCCTTATGGGCATTTTGATGCCCTCCTAAACCTTGGAAAGTAGAAAATTGCCCTTTGCAATACGAGCATGTAAAATACTTCTTCTCTTCATTCTTCTCCTCGTCTTTCCCTTCATTGTTGTTATTAGGAAAAGAAGATGTTGAACCAACTTCAACAGGGCTAACAACATCATCTTTCGATAGCTTTACCGAACCGACAGACTTGCTGGAATTTGATTTTGAGGGTTGATCTCCATTATCCTTCATGTTCACCCCTTCTTTTGTGTGGGAAGAATCACCTTCATCTTTTGAAGTGGCAGAGATGCTAAAGGATTTGGATGCCATGGTACAAAATAACTATTGAAAATACCGTGTGGTTTTTTTTTTTTTTTGGGTGGTGTACCTTGTGATTTTCTGATTTGATGAAAAGAGAGGCTTATTATATAGAGGATTATTTATTGAAAAAATATTTGAGTTGGTGGAAATATCTTTTGAAATAAGGAAAGACGTATATTTTTGTTAAAAAAAAATAAAGGAAAGAAATGTATTAAGGAATATGGATCGAAAAAATCTGATACGTTGTGAAAAATAATATTGTACCGTTTGATTTGTGCATGAATATCTCTGATATGGGATTTAACTTTAGATTCATTAATGAGTAATATGTCTATATTTACTTCAACACGGTTGGCTTAATACTTGTATCGATTCAATTAATTAAGGAATATTTATTAAACTAATCCTAATTTAAAAAAAACAATTACCATTCCTTCAAAAAAAAATAAAACAATTACCATATTAGTACAAACTTTTCAGAAATAATAATATTCATCAATTCGCATCTGAAAACTTTATCTTTTTTATTTTAGCAAATGTATTTCATACATTTATTTTTTGAGCAAACTATTCCAAATTAAAAAAAAACAATTACCATATTATACAAACTTTTATTCTTCAAAAAAAAAAAAAATTATACAAACTTTTAAGAAATATTCATCAATTCACATCTCATAAACTTTTTTTTTTTTGAGCAAACATATTTCATAAACTTTATTTTTTGAGCAAACTATTTCAAATTTTAAAAAACAATTACCATGTATTAGTACAAATCTTTTAAGAAATATTAATGAATTCGCATCTCAACAATTTTTATTTATTTTTAGCAAACAAATCCAAATTAAAAAAAAAACAAAAAAACAACTATCATATGTTTTTAAACCGATGCAAAGAGCATCATTTTCATTAGATAAAACCAAAAAAGAGTACAAGAAAGAAAAAGGGGACTAAACCAAAACCTTTTCAAAAGGTTTTAAATCGAAAGTTAGGCATTCTCAACCTATTCATAGTGTACTCTCCTCTTATGAAATATGGAATATAATCAGACCAAAATACCTCAAAAGAAGACATAGTGAGACCAATGTTAGCAAGGCTGTCAACACAAGCATTCCCTTCTCTATATATGTGAAACGCCAAAAACCTCATACTTCTCAATCTAACCATGTAGTTTTGCCATCTGTTTCTTAAACTCCAAGGAATCACTAAGTTTGATTTGAATGCTAGGATAACCAGTTGTGAATCTGATTCAAGCTAGAGATTTAAAAAACCTTTGTTGTATGCAATCTCTATAGCAGCTACCAGTTTAGTATAGAGAGCATTTTGAGGACCTAAGAACTAAAAGAAGTATCTCATGCAAATACTATCAGAGTTGCGAAAAATACCTCCAGCAGAAGCTTTGCTAGGGTTTTCTGTTGATGCACCATCCTTATTTGCTTTTATCCAAGATGTTAGAGGTGGGAACCATATCACTTCCTTTATGGTAGGGGCCCTTGGAGGCTTGATGTTAACTTTGCAAGCTTTAAGGAAGCTAAACTTCTGCATATCCCCTCTATAGGGTTTATTAGTGTTGTTTCCTGCAATAAAAGTATGCACATTGATGAGATTAATGGAAGATTTCCAATGTAATTGTTTTTCTTGAAATCTTCTATTGTTTCTATTCAGCCAAATAGTATTAATGATATTGATCATGCAAGCTTTAAGAACCATATTGCATTGAGGTGACCAATTTCTACTCAAATAACAACCAAAAATCACTTGTTGTGTTGAAATGCATAGAGAAGTTGATGATACAAAACAGCCAATTCCAAAGCTTCATGGCATAAGGGCATTCAAAGAACATATGTAAAGAAGATTCCCAGTTACAACTGCAAGATGAACTGATGGATGGAAGCTGAACTCCCCTAGACATAAGATTGTCATATGTTGGAATCTTATTGTGCATTAACCTCCAAACATGTAAAGACTTGGATGGAGGAATATCTGGCCTCCAAAGAGTCTTGGCCCAATTAATATTTTGACCAGTACCATACTTAAACAAAAATGCTTCTTTGAAGCATAGGTTTCCATTATTACTCTTCATCCACAATAGTTTGTCTTCTGATTCTTCAATAGGGATGGTGATTTGTTCAGCAAGATACTTCACTTCAGGGAAAGATAAAAGCACTAAGAAAGGGATACTCCATTGACTATTAACAATGAAGTCACTAACAGTAGCATTGAGGTTAGAGTGCAAATGAGAAGGTATATTGAGTTGATAAGCAATAGGATCTCCACACCATTTATCTAGCCAGGAGTTATTCTTGTTACAAGTACCTACTTGCCAGCCACTATTAGAAATAATTGTGTCAAACTCAGACTTTATACTACTCCAGATTGAAGAGTATACATGACGAGAAATCACTCTCCTCCCTCTAAGCACTTTACTTCTAATCAAAACTGCCCAATCTTCTTGAGAATTCAACAGATCCCAACAAAGCTTCACATTAGCAAATCCATTGAGAAGAGTAAGAGATCTAATGCCAAAACCCTCTTCAGAGAGAGGTTTGGAAGTTTTCTTTCAAGAAACAGTTACCAGCTTCCTTTTAGATATATCTCCACTCCATATAAAATTTCTTGACCAGTTTTCTATCTCCTTGAGCAGTTTCTTTGGCCAAGAATAAATTGAGATTGAATGAACCATCGTGCTTTAAATTACACTTTTCACCAGAGTAACTCTACCAGCAATGCTTAATAAGGAAGCCTTCCAAGCTGATAGTTTGGATTTGATTTTGTCTGCAATAGGCTGAAGGTGAGATCTGTTAGGTTTCCCTTTGAAAATGGGAACCCCTAAATAAGTGAAAGTAAGAGAACTTTTATTGAATCCTATTCACTCAGTGATGTAATTAATTCTATCATTTGAAATTGAACCATAAAACACTGTGGATTTAGTAGGATTGATAATTTGACCAGATGCCAAGGCATATGATGTGAATAGTTGCATGAGAGCCTAGATAGATAAAATCTTACCTTTGCAGAATATCATAATGTCATCTGCATAAAGAGAATGTGAGGGAACACATGTGGATATGGAACCATTGATGAGATCAAGTTTTCCTTGTTGGACAAGATTGGTGATATTTCTACTGAGAACATCCTCAGCTATGCAGAAGAGGATAGGTGATAGAGGATCACCTTATCTCACTCCTCTTTTGCAATGGAAGTAACCATTTTTCTTACCATTGACTGAAATAGAGAGTGATGCAGACTTGAGAATGGTATGAATCCAAGAATAAAACTTTGCATTGAAACCAAATTTACTTAAAACAGATAACAGAAACTTCCTTTCAAGAGTATCAAAAGCTTTTGAAATGTCCACCTTAAAAGCAAGGTTGCTTGCATATGATTTCTGGTGCAGATGATTGATAACCTCAGAAGT
>Ga0315914_1009189_pt1 | contig 12830 bp, 15 predicted proteins | sample MpolenodulesMG_FD_203920 | JGI IMG/M metagenome (GOLD analysis project Ga0315914, IMG submission 203920) | Medicago polymorpha root nodule microbial communities from Los Angeles, California, United States - elongated nodules | ecosystem: Host-associated > Plants > Roots > Nodule | place: USA...
CGGGGTGGGTATGGGTTTTACCTTCCCCGTTCCCATACCCGATTTTCATATACTTACCCGTTACCCTATCCATACCCAACGGGGATGAGAAATTGAATCCCATCCCCGTCCCCGACGGGCTCGGGTATCCCCGCCCCATCCCCGTCCTTGCATTGAATAATTTTTTTAAATAAAAAATAGAAGTTTTTTTTTGCATCCCTAAAAGCAACGTCGTAATACATTATCCAACAATACACTCACTTTAACATTTGTTAGACTGAATGATTTAGTTGATTCTTTAAATATCAATGGTAGTTTTTATTAACATGACAATTATCAAACAAAATAACATAACATATCAACATAAAATAATTTTTTACATTTGGGACGGGTTTGAGTATGGGTTCGGGGTGGGTACCTATATACCGTTACCCGTCCCATACTCGTGTTTTGAAATCGGGGAAAACCCATACCCATACCCAAACCCAGTCAAAACGGGGAAAACCCGTCAAATTGGGTTTGGTTCGAGCGGGTAACCGCGAGCATGGATTTTGTTGCCATGCCTAAATGCAAGTCAACCAAATCAACTGAAACTGAAACAAACTTTCTTTGGAAAAATTGAGAACCATTGAAATGAAGAGTACATTCACAAGAGCTAATCGGAAGAACACAATAATTATCGAAGCACTTTAGAATATTATGTCATATGCTACCAAATAATTCACACTGAATATACAAATAATTCACATTTTCCTTTAAAAATGAGTCTATATCTAAAATACCCCATCAAGCTAAGTTATCCTTTGTTTGAATCTAGTTATTCGAGTTGACACCCTCCTTGGAACGAGAATAACATTCAGAGGAGCTACTTTGTTCCTGATGAGATTTTTGAGAGCCATAGGTTCATCATGCTCCACCTGCATCATCACATGATATACCCCTTTCATAGGGTATCCTTCATCATGATCAAGTTCTCATGTCCAATTATCAATGACGTTAGCCTTCAAAAAACAATTGTGCAACAAAGAACAACTGTTTATCCCCTTCACCTCCTTCTAAATATATTACACAAAGGACCACTTTGCAACCACCAATCATGGCAAATAAGTGTATATTCCTCCATTACACTCCACTATCATCAAATTGCCATCAAACCAATTTCCAATCCTCATCTCCACCCATATTTTAACACCATGGAAATATTTCCACCACACATACGCCTAACTACCCCACCCTTCACATGAACTCCCCCTAACCTGATCTATGAAGTTATAACTTTAAACCGCAAACTCATTGATCCAAATTAGCCTCCAAAATCATTTACTTAACAAAGATAAGTTCAAATTTTCCACTCTACGAACTCATCAACAACAACTATATCAACCAAGATACACCTTATCCTACTTAACCCAATTGACCTTCGTAGATTCCGCACTCCCTCCATACTAAAAACAATAAGGATTCAATGGAAGAAATTATACTTATGAGAGCCTTGAAGATTAAAAGAAATTAATCAATTGTGGTGGATATTGAAAGAGATTACAAAAAGATACAGTACAAGAACTAAGACAAATGTCATTGAATTGAATTCGAATGGGTGAACTTGATTTGTGTTTTTTTATTTTTAATATATAATAAATTATGGTCTTTAATTATTATTTTAATTATTTGTCAATTAATTTTGAAGAGATATCGGTTTGAATGTACTTTTTTTTCTATCTTCCAGCGAATTTAAAAAGGCGGATCTGACAATTTTGTTGGAAAAAGTTAAGTTGTTATAAGGTAAGTATTTATAACTATCAATTTGATTGTTTAATATCATATTGAAAAGTACATATCTATTTACTTACTTGAATCATTTTATTTGTTTCTTTAGTAATTGGAAAACCAATGTTACAAAAAAAATAAAAAATCCATCAACTAAGATCAAATCTAATTGTTAAATTATGGAGACAAAAGGAACTAAAAAACAATTATGCTTATTTTGGTGGAGGAGATATTTTTTTCACAATACTTTTAGTAAATACATTTTCTAATAAATGGTAATATTTCGGACCTTTGTTTTTTTATCTTTATTTTTAATTACAACTTTGTGAGTGAAAATACAAATTCTGCTGCATATATCTAATTTAGTTGCCTGATTTATCCGACATTAACATTCTAGAAGAGTTTCTAAACCTTACTCCTAGGATCACCATTGAGGAGTTGAAGAATGTTAATCAAGTGTTTTATGATTATCTATTTATTTAAATAAAAGTTGATGTCGTTTTAAATATTTATTTTATATCTTAAATATGACATTGTGTTTAATATACCTAACACCTCTGTTATCGTTCTAATAAGAATAAATGAGGTAATTAAGGACAGCTGGTGATGATATACCGCATGTTCATACAACAAAAAGTGTATGTGGATTCTAAAATTTATTTTTGTGACAACTACAACCGTTGTATTGTGCATGTCACCCATAGATACATCATAACTCATATTAACGCAAATTTTTAATCTACGAAATTCCATAGGTTTACATGTTTTATTCTTTTGTGCCCTCCCCATCCACAAAGGACTTCACCTCCACTTTATAAGAGTACTTAATATTAGAAATATCATAACCCCATTCAATATATATGGATCATTTGAAGACAAAACCAGTACGAGAGACGAAACAAAAGCAAGAAAATCATACCTTGAAATGTCATCGGATACGAATCAGTTCAACAATGAATTTAATGAAGAGTAATGGTGATTTCCAAAATATAGGAATCATTTTAGAACCAAAAGTTGTAACTTTTCACCAAGAGTTGTAACTCTTCACGAGAATCATTCATATACATTAGAACATTATTATTTACTGATAGATAATAAACCATAACATTGATTCAGTATGATGTATATGATAATAACTTTTGGTAAGGGGGTGTTTAATGAACCATAACATTGAGCCATTAGAAGGACCAATTTCAAGTTAGTACGGATTCTCACAATCATTTATTTTTTTAAGGATGTAGTTTGTTGTGAATTTGAAACTTTCATAGTGCGATTCTATTTATTTTTTCTTTATAGTTTTGTTTTATACTTTCCTTGCATGAATGAAACTGAGCCATTATAAGGACCAATTTCAAGTTAGTACGGATTCTCACAATCATTTTCCATTGCATCTCTATCTAGATTCTAATGCAATTTTTGTCATTTGTAAATACTAGCAAATCTTGAGTGTTAGAAGTGTTAGTCAACAAGGCCACCTCTTTACAAAATAGCAAATATAGAGGCTGTTTAGTAGCAACGACATCTTTTATCTCTTTTTTTTCCATTAGACTTTCTTTCTTTTCTTATTTTTTTTCTTCATTATTTTCTTCTTCTTTTTCATTCTTTTCTTTCTTTTTCTTTTTCTTGTTCATATTTTTCTTTCATTTTCTTTTTATCTTCTCTAACATCACTAGGATTCAATGGTGCAAGAGTGATCTTTTGGCGAAAATGCACAAAAGAGTACTTATTGGTAAGACCATCATGATGGACACTTCTATAAATTGCCAAGGTGTCCCTAACATCAAATGAAACTCCTCCATTGATACTACATCACACAACACAACATCTTCATACTTCCCAATTTTAAAACAAACCTCTACTTGTTTGTCAACAAGCATTTCTACATTTTCACTAAGCCATTGAAGATTTTAAGGCCTAAGGTGAGGTTTTGTTTTTAGCTCCATTTTATACACCAAACGTGTACTAGCAACATTAGTACAACTACCTCCATCAATAATTAAAGAGCATACCTTTCCTTGCACAAGACATCTTGTATGAAAAAGATATTCCATTTGATTTGATTCTTTCTCCTTGGCTTGGTTTCCCAACATCCTCCTAATCATGAAAAATTATCCACTTAGTATTTCTTCATCATCCTCTTTATAACTCTTCATATCCTTCAAACTCCTCATTGTAACCTTCCTCAACCACTTCTACAAGCATAGTTCTTCTTGTTGGACATTGAGAAACTATATGGCCTAGGCCTTGGCACTTGTAACACTTAACAACCTTGTTAGTTGAAACAACTTGAGAAGGATTAGTCGAAACAATTTTACCTTTGTTTTCAACCGTGGCCTCTTTTGATGATGATGCACCCTCCACTTTCACATTAATCTTCCAAATTGTAGAATTAAAAATTGTAGTGCTCTTTCTAATTTGTCTCTTTCTCTTGAGTTTTTGCTCTTCATTAATAGCTTGATGTACCAAATCCTCCAATTGCACATAGTGATGCAGCTCCACTATGTCACTTATGTCACGGTTTAAGCCATTAAGGAACCTCGACATTGTTGCTTCATCGTCTTCCTCTACATTAGCTCTAATTTTCGCAACCTACATCTCCTTATAGTACTCATCTACACTTTTGTTGTCTTGTTTGAGACTTTGTAATTTGTTGTGCAAATCTCTACGGTAATAGGACGATACAAACCTTCTTCTCATGAGCCTCTTCATCTTTTCCCACGTTTATATGGCTGGTTCATTAGACCTCCTTCTTTCTTTCACTAATTGATCCCTCCACACCAAGGCATATTCTGTAAATTCAATGGAATCAACCTACACTTTTTGAACATCAGTATAATTGTTTCACATAAAAATCTGTTCAATTTTCGTTTCCCACTCTAAGTATGCCTCATGATCACTTTTTCCAATGAAAGATGGTACTTTGATTTTGATACCACTCTGCCTATTATCTTCACGCCGAGGTCCTCCATTATTTGTCATTTTGCCATTTTGTTGTGCATGTTCTATGTTCTCAATCTTCTCATGAATGGCTTGAGTCTCTTTTCTCATGAGAGGATCTAACAGCAATTGATTTTGTGGATTAAACTCTTCACTCATTTTCACTCAATTTGCTCTTCTAGTTCTTTAAAGAAACCAAAATCAATCAACACAAGAAACTAAATTTCAAAATGATAAGTACACACTAAACAACGAAAAGGAAACAAAACAGTAGGGAAAAAAATTCAGAGAGATAAGAAATAGAATAGAAAAATGTGAGATACGAACAATTAGCTCACTAAATTTAAAAGGACTAGAGTGTGGCATCAACAATATTTTTTTTTTGTTGAGAAATCACAAATTAAACAACCAGAATTACAATTTTTTATTTTTTTTAATAACTCAAATGGAAATAAAAGTGATGAAAAACTTGGATTAAAATTTGAACAAAGGTCTAATTCGAACCATGCTCTGATTACCACTTGATGACCAACCAATTTGGGCACTTGGTCATTTCTTTGATTTCTTTCAATTCTTGGTTATTTGAATGATAATATGGACTTGTAATTTTTATGGATGATGAATTTTGATGGATTTTCGCGTAAAATGTGGGCTGGACAGAAAGTGAACCCCTAGAAATAACAAAATTAAGATTGATGGAAAAAGACAGAAAATGGAGACACTAAAATTCTCAATCCAATAAAGATGATTTCCTAGTGTATGATCGCCATAAAAAACGTGGTTTCTTGATAAGATCAAATAATGGTCCAATCCAAAACCTAAGGGAAAATACTCTCAAATTACACAAAGTGTAAATATTTAGCAAAATTCTCTATTTTTCATGTGAGTTACACGCCCCCCTTGTATAGGAATGCCATTTTGATTCTAATTTAAACATACATACATAACTACCTTGCTTAATAAATCCTAGATAAATTTAACTCGAATGGGACCCTAAACTGAACGACTTTTATAATTGAAAGAAAATGAAAGAGGGGCACTTATTATAGAGGATAACCTTTGACATGAATACAACAAATAAAGCCAAGTGAGATGGGGTTCATCAAAATCTGTTGCGGTATTTGACGACGGAGCATCATACATATTTTTGGTTATGTTTTTAGTTTATTTTTTTATTTTTTTTTTTATATTTGAAGGCAAATAAGAGGTTATTTAGAAGAGTTGTCAATGGTTTGAGAAACATTTTATATTATTTTCATTCGAGTCGTTTTAATTCGCTTTTATCATAAATTATTTAACTTTGTAAGTGTTTGAGTCTTTTTTAGTGAGAAATCATGTAAATCGGCAAAACAAGACATCACGTAGGGTCAAGGATATGAAGAATGAAAATCAATGATTCTTAGAAAGCTTTTAAAAGCAATAAAAGTTGCGGAAAATTCATCCCAAATTTCAGGACATTTCAAGACGAAAGAACGCTTGAAAAAGGAAAAAAAACTGCAAATTCGCACTAGAGACATTGGCCCATGCGCCCTTGGGTGTTATACCATGCGCCCAGGGACAGATCCAGAAATTTCAGAAAGTGGGGTCAAACTCGTTATTTGTAAATATTTATACAAAAATATATAAAATCATAACCATTAAAATGACGAAGTCATTATAATTAAGTAAAATATTGAAGATTACAAAAAGTATATGAAAGTATATCAAAAAACTAAAGGCACTTTAGTGTCGAAGAATTACAATTGCTCTCTTCATGGCTTCATATTTTGAAAGCGTTGTAAGATTTTTTTCATTTTCAACACTATCAAATATAGTTTAACTTTTCTAGATAGTGAGTTAGTGACTAGTTTACTTTTACTATTTTTTTTCGAGCATTTGATATTTTTGTTTTAAATAATATCCAAAGGTTAGTTAAAACCCAAATTACCTAGTAGCTTGTATCGATCCACGTTTTCAATGTATAAAGTAGTACTAATATTTTTACCAAATAAAATATACTCCCTTCGTCTCCAAATTAAGTGAGTCATTTATTCATTTCACATATATTAAGAAAAATGTATAAATGAAAGAGAGATAAAAATTGTTTTAACTTGAAGTGTTCTTGTTAAGTATTGGTGCATTCTCCATTATCATAAATGCAAAGTGGAATATAATGAATTGGAGGTGATGAAAGTAATATTAATTAGAGTTATAATTAAAAAATAATTAATTTGTATTGAAAAGTAATATTAGTCGGTTATTTCAGGACAATATATTTTACAAAAGACTCGCTTATTATGGAACGGAAGGAGTAATAGTTAACATTGTTTGTATCAAGTGTATAAATTGAGTCATGTGTGGGCAACCTAAAAATTAAAGTGGGGTCAAACATATAAATATATGATATTATTGGTTAAAAAATGGCAAAGAGTGGGGTCAGCTAACCCCAAACCCTTGTACGTGCATTTGTGCCTGCATGCGCCCCGTGCATGGCAGCGGGCAGAATGTGGTGTTTGTTTGTTTCTAAGTTGTTTTGATTGAAAAAGCTCAGTGTTTTTTCTCTTAACCCTTGAGTAATGATGCACTATAAATAAATATCCTTACACACTCTTTTATTCATTCATAATGGTATCAGTATAAGGCAAGGCTTCAAGGTAGAGGGTCTTCATCCTCCTCTTGTTATCTATAGGGTTTGTTTTTCTATTTTTTGTAATGATGTATGCTATCATGTGCAACTAAACCTCTCTTGATTATGGTTCCACGATGAACCCCTATGAACCCTTTCTTATTGCAAACCAACAATGAAACTGATCTCTAGGTGGATTATAGGATTGACAACCCTACTTCTGACCGACAAAGGGAAATATGCCTTTTGACCCCTTATCTTTACAAAAGTTGCGATTATGGCCCTTTTTTGGGACACGTGGCGTCTTCTCAGCAATTTTGGGACGAAAGAGATCAAATTTGTAATTTTTTTTAATAGGGGGTCAAAATCGCAACATTTTAAAACTTAGGGGGCAAAAAATGTATTTTAGCCTAATATATAACTATTATAACTGATCTACTTTTAAAGTGTAAAGTAGACAATATCAACTACAAATAGCAAATTAAAGATAGACATTGTTAGTACATCATAATAAATCATAAGTTTAATGTACTTATCAAATTCGTCTATCAACCAACGAGGAAGAGAGAGCGACATCTATAAAAGAGTCTTTCATTGAAATAGTGTCCAAGAAAAACAAGAAGCAGTAGAGTTTTTAGATTCATTATATCCACTCTAGAGGCGGCTTCTAGATTGATTTGAATTCTCTATTCGATTACGTAAGTTTCTTTTCTTGTTCCTTTTATTTGAAAATTGTTGTTCACACAAGTTATAAGGCTGCAACACACATATAAAAGACTAAAATGCCTTCGGCAGTTAACTGCCGAGGAATTCCAAAATCAGCTACGGTTAACTGCCGAGGAAATGTTTCATCAGATGAAACAGCCACCTGCTCTCCCTACACACTATTTCCTCATCAACTTCCATTCCACTCCATCTAATCCCCCAAATCCAATATTTTTTTTCATGAAATCTTGCTCCAAAATCATTGAAGCATCAAGCATAGGAGGTATCAACACACTTTTGACGTAAAAAACAGGTATTAATCATTTTAATCGATTGACTTTTAGCTGTTTTGGGGTTTTTTACGTCAGTTTACGTAGAAAATTGTCATGGAACTCATCGGCAGTTAACTGCCAAATTATGGGGACCTCGGCAGTCAACTGCCGAGGAAAACTTAGATAAAACGCTGCAAAGGTGATGAGTCAATAATTAGTGTTTTTAATATATTATTTGAGTCTATTTTTTTTAGATTTTATATGTTTGTATTTCCTTTTTAGAACTATTTTACTACAATAGCAAGTTATTTAATTTCAGGAACAAATATTTGAAAGATTGAGTCTTGGAGCAAAAGAAAGGAGATTTGGAGCTGATTCGGGCTAAAAATACGAAGGTTTGGTACAAAAATATGAAGCCTCCCAAGTCAGAAGCTTGGCACGGCCCGTGCCATCACAGGCATGGCCGCGCGCTCCCCCCATAGTTCCTTTTGCTGTTATTTGCTTCCTAGACAAGCTGCCTTCTAGTTTATTTCTGACCTAAAGCCCATGGTTTCTTTTGGAACATTATATTGATGTATTTCTTGGGGCTTAAGTAGTTATAGACTATAAATAGAGCAGCTAGCAAACATATTGAACCATCTTTTGTTCTCTGAAATTATAAGTGACAATTGTTTCTTGAATAAAAGTTCTCCTTTTTATTTATTTATTTTCTTTCATGTTTTTCTTCTTCTTCTCTTCTATGTCTATAATGAACATGAGTGAGTAGACTCTTCTTGTCTTGGGATTGTTGGATGAGTCTAATGACCTAATCTCTATCAAACCAAGCCTCGAACCCTAATTTTATGTAAATCTATTTTCTAATATATTTCACCGTTTTTATAATGAATTAACAAGTATCAAATTTGTAAAGCGACAACAGAGGGTTAGTACTTGTTAATTCATAATCACAAATATCAAGCGAAGTATCAAAATATGAAGTTTTGATATTGGAACAAGTGAAATTAGACAAGGATTGCGAAACATGAGAATAGTCTAGCAAACCTTGAGACAATAAAGTTTCGAGCTTCAAGGATTTCAATAGCAATCAACCATGAGAATAGGCGTGGTTGCTAGAGAAACACACTCACTAAAACCGAAAGGAGACGTGATAGGCTAAAGAGAAACTTGTCTTTAGAAAATAGGTCCAACATAAAGTTCTAGGTTTAGGGTTTGGTTTGTGAAGGATTTGTCACCTTGACGAACCAATAATCCCAAGGCGCTTTTTATTATTATTTTCAAACCATTAAAGATCCCAACTTTTCAACTGAAACTCTCTTATAATCATTCACAAAGTTAATTAAATACAACAACTCTCTCTCGGAATGATACTCTTTATTACTACATCGGTAAACCGTGCACTTGCGGATTTACCCCATTAAAAGGCCGCTACTGCCATTTTGCACCAATTTTTTTTCCTTTGTTTTTTTTGTTTTAATTCATTATGACATTGATGTTTATGCATTAGTTAGTTGTTAATTCATAGTTTTGTCTTGTTTAATTATAGTAATCATTGATAACGCGGAAGATGATCCGGGAGAGACAAAACCAAATTTTATCGAAAAATCCAGAGATGTCAAACCACCTAAGGTTGAAGCCAAAACAAACATTGATGGAGCTTTCGTCCATGTTGAAGCTTCTAAATATGTTGATTCCGATGTCCTCCCACTTCATGCTCATGAATTTGACATGGCTAGGTTTTTTTCAGACGACGTTAAATGGAAAGATAGAGAAGACTTGCTTGAGTGGGCATGTCGTCAAGAAAATAAGGCGGGATTTACAATTGTTACACAAAGATCAAGTTTGATCAATCCAATGTTGCGACTAGTGTGTGAAAGGAGTGGGTCTCACAAAGTGCTGGAAAAAAAACCGAATCATGCGTCAACGGGCTCAAGAAAATTTGGGTGCTTGTTCATGGTTAGTGGATATCTTAGTAGGCAAACAAAGGAATGGGGATTCAACATTCTTAACGGAGTTCACAACCATGCGATGGATCCGGATTTAGAAGGATACATTCTTGCCGGTAGATTAAAGGAGGATGACAAGAAGATTGTACGTGACTTAACCAAGAGCATATGCTTCCAAGAAATATTTTGATAAATTTGAAGAACAAAAGACCACATTGCATGACAAATATCAAGCAAGTATACAATGAACGTTAACAAATATGGAAGACAAATAGAGGTGACAAGACGCCGTTGCAATATCTAATCTTGAAGTTGGAGGAGCACAACTATACTTATTTCTCAAGAACACAAAGTGAAAGTACTACTATTGAAGATATCTTTGGGGCTCATCCAATATCCGTTAAGTTGTTTAACAATTTTCCAACGATTTTGGTTGTGGACTCCACCTACAAAACCAACATGTACAAGATGCCAATGTTTGAGGTAGTTGGGGTTACCTCGACCGATTTGACATATTCGGTTGGCTTTGGATTTGTGACACATGAGAAAGAGGAAAACTTTGTTTGGCTTTTAAAAATGATGCATAAACTTCTTACGGCAAAGATTAATATGCATAGGGTGATTGTGACTGACAGAGATATGTCTTTGATGAAAGCGGTTGGAAATGTTTTCCCCGAAAGTTATGCAATGAATTGTTACTTTCATGTGCAAGCAAATGTTAAACAAATGTGCATCTTAGATTGTAAATATCCTTTGGGAAAAAAGGATGGGAAAGAGATGAAACATGGCGATATTGTCAAGAAGATAACGAGGGCATGGAAAGTTATTGTTGAATCGCCCACTCAAGAGTTATATGCAAATGCATTAGTGGAGTTCCAAGATGTTTGTAGTGATTTCCCACTTTTCCTAAAGTATGTCATGACCACCTTGAATGAAGTGAAGGAGAAAATAGTGCGGGCATGGACAGACCATGTGTTGCATCTTGGTTGTAGAACCACCAACAGGGTAGAATCGGCTCATGCTGTAGTAAAGAAATATTTGGACAATAGTGTGGGTGATTTGGGTACTTGTTGGGAGAAAATACATGACATGTTGGTGCTTCAGTTCACTGCGATACAAACATCATTTGGTCAAAGCGTTACCGTATTGGAACATAGATTCAAAGATGTCACTTTGTACTCCAGGTTAGGTGGTCATGTGTCTAGATATGCTTTGGACAACATTGCTTTGGAAGAGTCACGTTGTAGGGGAACATTGTGCATGGACAAGGAAATTTGTGGTTGGTTCAAAGGACATCTTACGAGCTACCATGTGCATGTGAAATTGCTAATAAAATCCTTGAAGACAAGCTAATTTTATTGGATGAGATACACCATCATTGACATAGGTTATGTATGGGCGAAGAAAGTAATGAACATGGTTTTTCTATCGATGATGAGTGGAATGGTATTGAAGAACATCTCAAGAAAGTCCCTTACCAAATGAAGCTTGAAATCAAAGAGGTTTTGCGGCAGTTGGCATTTCCTGAAACCACCATGTTGTCTCCACCACCACGAAAAGTACCAACCAAGGGAGCCAAGAAAAAGTGGACATTGCGAGGTCTACAGGAAAAATTACATTGACTAGTCGAATCCCTTCTTCGTGGGAGGTTGTTGATTCCCAAAGTCCAGATAGTCAACCATCACCGTCACCAACAACTTCATCATTTTCTAGAAAAAGAGGTGCTCGTCTTGGTAAAACATTACTTTCTCTACTTCCACCACCTACTTGGTATCCAAAGCCTACTCTGCTTCCAACGTCTAATCCGGTTTTTGATTATATGTCAAAGTTCATGGTTCCATTTATTGAAAAAGTGGTGGATGTTATAGGCGATGGACATCGTGGATTTCGGGCTATAGCCGAGTTCATGGGATTGACCGAAGAAAGTCATATCATGATTCGTCACAATCTTATTAAAGAGTTGAAAGATCATAGAGATGATTATGCGAGAGTGTATGCGGGTGAGGATCATTATAACTACATTTTAAATGGCTTACATCATCCCACAAATATGAAAGGTTGTGCACATCTTGTTGATAAGTAGTTGAATTTTCCGGACATGGAACAAATTGTTGCTAATTATTACAAAAGGTGTGTGGCCCTGTTGACAACTCTTGGAAAATCGGAACCTTTTTTCCCACTAAGAGGGCCACCATCGCCGGCTAAGGAAAAAATTCCCATCATGTGCCTTGGCTTAATTCCGAACCATTTCGTGCTTATTTTTTTGAAGGATGGTTGTCCACTACCTTTATCATCTACGGAGGGGCACAATCACAAGACTGAAGAGGCATTAATTTGGGAAGATGAGTACTTGGATCAACATGATTTGTTCTGAAAGCTCATGATTATTGAAGAGGGAAAGAAACCGCCGCAACCAAAAAATGAGTCAAACAAAGCGGAACCTTTTTTGTTGGACACTCCCGAAAAACCAAAGCAACAATTTAAAGTAATTGCGGAAGATGAAGAAAATTATATTTCACTTGATCTTCCCTAATCACTTGGTCATTTATGAGTGATTTTTGCTCGGTGTTAGTTTTTTTTTTTGTTGTAGAAATTACACCGACGTATATTTTGGGGTCAAAA
>Ga0315914_1009191_pt1 | contig 12829 bp, 6 predicted proteins | sample MpolenodulesMG_FD_203920 | JGI IMG/M metagenome (GOLD analysis project Ga0315914, IMG submission 203920) | Medicago polymorpha root nodule microbial communities from Los Angeles, California, United States - elongated nodules | ecosystem: Host-associated > Plants > Roots > Nodule | place: USA...
CTTTAAAGTTCAAGTCTTTTGGAGCTCATCTCTAACTTTTCTTATTGCATCAAATAGCTTAGGTGTTGTATTTTTGTATTGTATTTTTCCAATGCATATGAACACAGTAGTTATTAATTTACGTTGAGTCCCAAGATTCACTGCAACGTAATTCTAAGAGGCATAGACTAATTTGCCTTTTTGTTTGGTATCTACTGTATAATTACTTAAAAACTCTTTAAATTAATAATTATTAATTTACCGATAAATTAATAACTCTCTAAATTAATAAATTTCTCTGGTCCTGACATTATTAATTTATAGAGTTTCTACTGTATTATTTTCCATAGCACTTATCGACTTGTTTTTGCAAGAAATAATTTATAACTCCCCCCACCCCCAAGCCCAATTTGATACAAATATCCTTTATATTACTATAGTTTGCCAGACAACTATTATGTCTAAGTTCTATATACTTTTTTAGGTTTAAGACGATGATTGCACCAATGCAGAATAATCAAAGGCAAGCGCATGCGCTAAGGTTATGCCAGAGCACTATATAGACGTTTAGAGACATCCACAACTCGCTAAGCATGCATGTAAAAATGAAAGAAAGCCTGAAAACAGAGTTCTAAACGATTGGAGATAAACTCGATTCTCTAAGCTTAAGAGTTGTGATTAGCAAGAAAAGGGTGGTTACTTCTCCAGGAAGGAAATGCAAATGTAGTTTGCTAAGCACGAAAGTTGTGCTTAGAGAGAAAGGTCGGTTTCTGGAAAATATTTGAAAAACATTTGGCTTTTCCCTCCCTTGAAGCAACCTCGATTCACTAATTAAGCATGTTGTTCTTAATGAATCTACAACTTCAGAATCTCAATAAATAAAAGTGCAGTTCATTGTAAAACTCAATAAATTGTAAACCAAATATAGAATAGAGAGTGAACAAGGGTAGAGAGTGTTTAAAGCCTCTGGAGGTCCAAGGAAGCTTGGAACTCCAAGATTCAACAACTCTTTGATGTTGTTCATCTGACAAATGGGTCACTAAACTCTCTTTTGTGTTAGGGATTGTATGTAAATAGCTACAAATCTATGTAATACTCTTAGTCTGACTGGTTGTATATGATTTATGTTCTCTCTATAATTTTATTCTAATTTTTTTCTTAATGTTTTGCATCGGATGTAGTGTGTTGCAATTGATCATTTGATTTAGTCAAGCCTAGTAAGGCTGACTATCTAAGGGACATGATTTACATTATGTATATGTGTTATATTCATGCATAACTTTTTGAGGATAGGCCATATAAACAATCGACTATTTTGCCAACGAGTATCGGAAGTCAGTTGTTTCTATGTTATTTCGTGTTGTTAACCTTAGTTTGGAGAGGTATGATGAGGAAATGGTGAAATTATATAAGACGCATAAAAAGTATACAAACGATTAAGATGAATCATATAAGGAATAGTTATTGAAATTTAATCCCAACAAAACTCTTATCTATATATATTTAGTTTACTTTGATTCAAACCACCAAAACCATTTATAAAAACTTTGTTTATAAATATGTCGATATAAACTCAAGTTAACTAAGTGTGATCTTTGTGGATACAATATCAGATTATAGTAACTATCAAATAATGAATTTATGCGAAGTATACTATGTTCAGATCTATCAAAATAATTGATAAATAAATGCAGAAGAGATAGAAAGGTTACTAGATCAGTGGTCAGTCTCTCCTGGTTTTCTCCAATATCCACAATATTTTCCTTTCTCTGATTTTGGACTAGGAACACGTACATTTCTTCCATTGTAGAATGTGATCAGCCATTGTCCAGGTTCTAGATTTGAATCTAGTGTCTTGATGTGGACCTTCTTTGAAATGTACACAATTTCATTTCTAGGTACCCATAATCTCATGGGTTCTTTCTTGTTAGGCTTGGAAGATTTTGCTTTCATTTGTGCCTTAGGTTTAGAGCTTGACTGCTGAGAACTATCCAATACGTTATATTTAAAGGTGTTTGGCCTTGAGTTGTTCTTAGCATCCGGTCTTGAATCTGTGATTTTGACTCCATTGGAGTCTTTGACTTTTCAGTCTCAGACTCAAGAGAAACATAAGAACATGGAAGTTTTCCATATGATTTAACGCCTAATTATGATGCTCTACCAAGAGCAAGCTAGGTACGAGTAGTTTCAAGTATCCAGGGCTTTGTTACAAACTAAGTTGTCGGAGGAAAGTCCTGTAGGAACTCACATACTCAAAATGATTGGGTGTGTTGAAAACCTCGAGCGATTGCCTTTGCCCCGTGAGTGAGAACTATCTATTGATATTATCTTGTAATCGTTACCAAAAAGCTTCAATAATTTTGTCATGAATTTCATTATGAATGGTATGGACAAATATCTGCCACAACTTTAAGTCATGTTAAGAACTCCTGAAAAGAATATGAACAATGGAAATGAAAAGGCCATTATAATGGTCAAAAGTTTAAGGAGAATGGCAATGAAATTTCCATTACAGTAAGACCGAACATTGGAAGAGGAGCTGCCAATGTATCTTAAATATTAGAAGAATGGAACTCTTCCTTTTTCTTCATCAGGTATTTTTGTTAAAGAAATTAACTCATCATGGATATTAGATATTGGATGTGGTTGTCACATTTGTACTAATATGAAAGAACTCATAAGGAGTAAGCATTGGAAAAAGAGGAAGTCGATCTATAAGTTGACAATGGATATTTTAGTTGTTGGAACTTATGTATTGACTTTTACCTATTGGTTCAATATTTCAGCTAGAGAAATACTATCGTGTATATGCAATTAGCAGGAATATTATTTCAGTTTTTTGTTTGGACAAGTTTGGTTTTTCATTTATAATAAAATACAAGTGTTGTTCTACTTATTTTGAGGGTTAAATAAGTTTTTCGTCTTTATAAATATAACGAATTTTGATTTTAGTCACTAAAAAATTAAACTGAATGTTTTCATCCTCACAAATTTTTTTATTTTGTTTTTCGTCCTTAATGGTCATTTTATGTTCATATAAATGGCAAAATTATAACTCTTTTATGTTCAAATTGTATCCATGTTATGTCCGTTTATTATATTCGACATTTATATATCCATATTATGTTCAAAAAATGTCAAAAACACGTTAAAATTATATCCATTAAGGACCAAAAACAAAATAAATTTTTTTGCGAGGATGAAAACATTCAGTTTAATTTTATAAGGACTAAAATCAAAATTCGTTATATTTATAGGGACGAAAAACTCATTTAACCCTTAAAAAGACAAACATTAAATAATGACACCTTGAAAGTTGTGATATATTTTTTTTTATAAATATGGCCAAATATTGTTTTGAAAATTTTCTATATATAGGTCCTGATGGAGTAAAATACAAAATTTATATACATTTATGTATTAACATAAGGAGTTTTGTTTTTTCTTTTCTGACTATATTCATGTCTCTGGAATGCTCATGTCTCCGGATCTGCAACGTTGACGATGCCAAAGTCATTGATCGGGTTTGCACATGTTCAAAGTTAATCTTTCAACCTGAATCAAATAAACACTGCACTAAGATGAGAACTCAAAAACACACCGCATAAATACGGGAAATCAAAACAAACAGAGTAAAAAAATCATAGGTTAGTGTCGTACTAATGCATGCATATACATACACGAGTATTTCACTAACAATTATTTTATCGTTGTCAATCGACTATCATATCATACTAAATGAGTGAATCTCCGTACTTATTTCCCTTCTTCTTTCCTTCATTAAAATTCCTCTCTTATTTTGAACCAAATACAATCCTATGAACTAAAACACCTTTAATAATTTCAACATACATTAATTGATAAACTATGTAATGATCTAAGATAAATCAAATAGAATAAAATAGGGATAAGTTTCATAAGATATTTTATGTCATGAGTCATGCTTTTTAAAAGAATCTAGACGAATCTAATATGACAAGTCATTATTATGTTTATTAAAGAATATGTCAATTTCTAATTTATATGAATAGTAATTGGTGAACGAATAATTAATCAAAGAAATAAGTTTTAGAGTAGTCCTAGCTTTTAATCTCTTGGCATAATTTCACCTATTGATGAACATCTTTTAATCTCTTTAACCGTTGTAAAATTTTGGTTTTTCCTTCAGAAACAAGTGTCAGTTACATGAGTAGCCATTAAATCCAACAAATGGTGGCTGTTTAATGATCCATGAGTATCCAAGGTGTTCAACCACGTCCACAAGAGACAAACATACACTTGTTGAAATGACCGAATAGTCGAATACGAAGAGGAGTAAATCGTTCATTCATATACGATATAATCAACGTTATTATGGTTTATTCATCATTAATAAGGATTGAGTTTATTAAACAAAAGTATAACAACGAATGAGATGTGCAAATATAAAAGGAAGAAAAAATCAGAACCATCAACACCGCATTTTAGATAAGATATAGGAAAAGGCTGAAGTGGAACCACCTCTGCATGTTTGCCAAACATGTAAGCTTCTTGATATTCTTTTTTGGTATTAACCTCTGGTTTTTAAAGAACTCTAATAAGATTGAGTTTCACCGAGAGATAAAGTATCCGTTTGTTTTAGATTTTAGTAGTCTAACGTGTTTTTGTTATAATTTTTTTAACAAAGAAATTTTTAAAGAAAGCTTCAATTGAATGATCTGTTTGAATAGTTTATCCTAAAATGTCATTCTAAGTATTTAATCATTTGGTTATAATTTTTTTGGATACTAAAATTTTGAAAAATCTCTAAAAAAATAACTATTTCAAATAGTTTTTCATAAAAATCATTTTTAAAAGATGTAAATTTGAAAAAAAAAAGTGATTTTTACTATGTAAAATCTCGAACAATGAATATTTAAGTTAGTGAATGTTAAAATCTCTTTTTTAAGAGATATCAAATGAGTTTGAAATAACTTTTACTATTTTTGAGTAAATTTCAAAAAAATCCATTTTTAAAATTACAAAAGAAAAATCCATTTTTTTTAAATTTAAAACAAACGGAACCAAAGTAGGACAAATAATTGTTTTAATCAAATATCAATTTTTTTTAAACAATTTGTGAATTTGTTAATCACTTGAGCTGAATCACAACCTATTTACGAGTACCATGAGATATAAAGTGTCATTTAATAATGCTGACTAGACTTTCAGTTTTGAACCAATTCTTCATTATAGTGGCTGTATACTGTATTGTTTTGAGATCACATTTATCCGTTCCTTGATGACAATTACAACCTGTCAAGTCAATTTTGAATCGAAATGTATTTTAATTTTAATTTTAAAATATCATAATTTAACTTTACTTCATGTCCTTTTATAAGCTTTTTTTCTTCTTATCAAGCAGTCTTATTAGAAATTTATTGAACACAAGTAGAATGTTTGAGATTTGAAGGATGATCCATGTATCTATCATATCATGCATTATCTCTGCAACTTAAATTAAATTTACAAATACTACGATTTTCTTTTTTATTAATTATTTTCTCTGCTTAAAATCCAACCAATATTAAAATTGGTTGGTCGTATTTTGAACTCGGATATGCTAAATTAGAAGGAAAAAAAAGTTTGTGGAGATACTCTGAGGTGACTACTATGGAGCTAAAATTCCTACACCTCTCACTCAAACACATTATCACATTGAATCTCTTCCCTCTCATTTCTTCTCCTCCCCTTCTGTTTCCTCAATTAAAACTCCTCTCAAACCACACACACCCTTATAATTTCAACATGCATCAACTAAAAAGTATGTTTAAGGTGATAAAAGTAAAAGATAAAGATCTTAAGCTAAAAAAAAAAAAAACATTTTTGAACAAACAACACTCTAATTTCCCATCCATTTACACAAAATTGAACCAAAAAATAAAGAAAAACAAATACACAGAAAGAAAAAGAAGAAAACATGAACATGACTAAATTAATGTCCAACAAAACAACCTAGTAATACTGCAATTCTAACCTTCTAGCACACAAGGTACAAAAAAACTTCCTCTTAATCTTAAAACACATAGGCAAAAAACAAAACCTCCATTGCATCTCAACATCCATAGCTTCAACTTTGCCACCACAATAAGGACAACAACCTGATGCTTTTTGTCTTCCTAGTTCCTTCTCTTCTTCATCACAAATATACACAAACCACATTTTTCTCCTGCTAGATTTGTTCTTCGATTTCACTTCTGTTGTTGTCTTGTTCCTTTCTTTAGCTTTAGAAGGAGAAGGGTTATTGCTGATTTTCAAAGAACGACCCATCAATCACAAGTACTTATACAATGTACAAAATGTGGTTGTGGTTGTGGTTGTTGTAGCTAGGTTAAATAATATAGAATATTCCCTTTGATATTGATTGATTATTTCAACTCTTTTTTCTTTTTGTGCACTTCACTGCTACTAGTTTTGCTTTTTATGAGCGAAAAGAATATTGATGATGCATAAATAAAGGTTTAAGTGTCTAAAAACTTTGTATGGAAAATATTACGGTAATGACGGCTTGAATTGAATATACAAAGAAAAATAAGGGAACGCGCCGTAGATTTGGACCATCTTCAAGTGTAATGCAATTTGAAATACATAATGACTCAAGTGAAACGTTTTTGAAAATGTTTATTAATTATTGTGTGATTCGTTTTTATGAAATTTATTAACCACTTTAGTTCAATTGTTTGGGTTGATGATGTGCGATTCTTCTCACTAAACTATTAGACAAAAATATGATTATATTTAATAAGTGAATTTGAGATCATTAGTTAAATATATATATAAAAAATAAAAATAGATGAGTTTTAGAAACAATTTTTAACATTCGTTCTTTTATTGAGTGAAATTTATATATGTTTCATTATTTTTTATGTGAGACTTGTTTTTAAAGTGGAAGACTTGTATTGATTTGAAGCAATTAAATAATGAACATTAGGCTGTTATAAAGCTAATATTCCTAATACTACTTAAAACATTCTTCAAAAAAGTCGCAGCACTCCTTAAAAATTTACCATAAAAGGAAAATGAATAAGAGAAGTACTAAGAACACTTAAGAGCCTATTTGAAAAACTTCCCAAAAACTCTTTTTTAGTTTTTAAAAATTTGTTTGCTAAACTATTCTTAAAATTACAGTTTTGGAAACTGTTTTGAATTTTTTAGTTTTGGGGACTAAAAAACTAAAACATGAAAAATGATAACTATTGTGAGAAGAGGACTTGTATATTTCAAAAACTGAAAACAAAAACTATTTCAAACAGGCCTATCTGACACTCTTTTTAACGCTTATTTTCTTATTGAGTGAATTAAACATGGATCCCACAATTTATAAATAAGTTCGACATAAAATGGTATTTGACCCAACAAATGACCAAATGGTTCAATCAATAATTCAGTGACCTTTGTAGACCGATCCAGTTTTTAAAACTATGTACAAATTACTTGTTACCAAACAAAATACACCATAGGATATCAACAAGAAGTCACCAAAATTTTGAATCAACGGTTCACCAAAGAACAGCATTATCTTTCTGGAAAAAAAAACCTTGTTTTGCAAATTAATCAAGAGTATGCCAATATTGTCTAACAAGTAAATAAGTGTAAATGTGGTAGGAATAGGAATAGAAGTTGTGACACGTGGCAGCACTGTTTTTCTTGCTCCTGCTGTTGGTGTTTATTGCTTTGCCTGGTGGGTGGTTCTCAGGAGTGAGGCAGGGTATGCTTGCTACTTGTAAGTATACTTCGCCTCATTATTGTTGAGGTTTCCTCCTTGGTTTGGGTTGTGGGTGTTCCGTATATATGCGGCACCTTTTGTAAGTTTTTAGTTTTTTCCGCGAGTTTTGGTGCATCTTACATGTACTCGATGAGAATAAATTTTGCCCCTTAAAAAAAGAAGTTGTGACACGTGATAGTATCTTATTCTTAACTTATTGTCTCTGCGGGTAGGTTGCTGCATTTTTCTTTTCTTCCTCCTACTCCCACATGCAAAAAAGTGAGTTTTTTGTTTTTCGAATGGTAGCTAACAAATCTTTTCCACCAAGTCGACACATAAGGATCTATCGACCTCTTTCAATTTTGTTAAAGAACACATAAATTCACCTTGTTTTTGCTTTTAATACCTGTCGCCAAAGTGTACCCATTTGTTAGCCATTACTACTACCACTTGCCATGAAGAGTAATCAAAACAAAATTTTCAACACTAACATTTTTTTTTTGTTTTACAAACATCCATTCACTTGACCAAAGGGATTTTTTTCATCACCAACCCATTTCCACATAAAACTTCTATGGGTTTACACAATCATAACTTTAAGAGCATTATTAATATTTTTATTTTAGAGTAAAAATCTATTTGTTGGCAGCCAATACTCGGTGGATTTAGTCCCATATCGAATAGATAAGATTATTAAGAAAATTTTATAAAGAGGATGCACTCTTTACCGTACAAGACGGTTTTGTGAGGTTGTATTAGACTCAACTACAATTTTTAAGATGGTATCAGAGCTTATCAGGTCTATCATTGGGCTTCCTGCATCGTCCATGCTTTAGACCCATTGGACCAGAAGCGTGAGCTTACCGTACATTTTCATACTATGAACAAATTAGCCCCTAATTTATTACAATAAAGAAACTAATTTGTCTTTAATATGAAAATGTAAGGGACCAATTTAAATTTTATTTTTGTTATGGACTGAGTTAAACCGTCGGAAAATTGTGAGCGAACAAAATGAGTCTTTACTCTTTATTTTAATAAATTTTACAAGGCATAATAATATATATGAAAACTATTTAAAATACCAAATTCAATAGAATCAATCTTCTAACTGTAATTAGTTCTTGTTATATTTTTTATGTTAAACTCTCCTCTCTCTTTTGTGAGCCGTTGGCTGAAACCTTAATTTCTTCTCCTTCATCCACTAAAGAGGGGTGGTTTAGAGTCAATTTTTGACCCCAAATCACCTCTCTAAATAGTTTTTCTCCTTCCCTTCTATTTAAATAAGTGATTTTCACATCGAATTAGGTTTTCCTTTTGTGATTTTGTCGTCTTAGTGCGACGTTGTTTTGTTTGTCGTCTTTGTGCGACGTTGTTTGTCTTTTCCCTTGTTGTTCAGGTGTTTGTTCGATTTAGATTGTCAGATCAGCTTCGACCCAGTGCAGATTCAACCAATGACTTTGGCGCCATCAACGTTGCAGATCCGGAGGCAGAGCTATTCCAGAGATTTTAATATAGTCATATTTGTAGGCTTATGTACTTTGTCATTTTATGCTATTAACATGGATGTCATGAGTTTGTTCACAGATTCATCATTTTTCTTTTTAGCAAATTTGTATTGCATCGATGTACTCTATCAATTTGAATGAATGAATGTCGTTTGTTTTGTGTAAAAAAAAAAAATCAATATTCTACCAAAAGACAAAAGAAGTTTATCCACAAATATAGTCTTTTTTTTTTTTTTTAAAGAACTTCGATCGAGAGCAGCCAATTAGACATCTTATTGGAATATGACCTTATAAGAAGGCCGGCATAGTCTCCTTTTCTTAATGAATTTATTTTAGACGAGGCCTAATTTAAAACGATGTGACATTCATTGATTATTTATACATGATTTTGGAACGTTTTTGTGTGAGATTTTGGATGTTTGTTGAATATCTTTTAACTCGACTTATTGAATTTGATTCTGGTGCAAAAAATTGATTTTGAGTTTGATTTTGGGGTAACGAGTGTATGAAGTATATTGCTTAAAATAATAAAAAAAATATAGCGAAGACCTATTTTGGACGCTAACAAAAATATTGAGATTCATTTTGATCCCTTGCAATAAAAAATGCGACTTTTAATCTTTAAAAAAAAAATCAAGCTATTTTAGTCTTTAACTGAACCTCCATTGAAAAATGTGTTTATTTTATATATGAAGTTTTAGGCCGACGTGTCACTCTACCATATCATAATATGGTCGGAGTGTTTCACGATGAATTAAGAGATAATATGATTCGTGATAGTAAGAAAAAGAGACAAGTTTTTTATTTTTACCAACATGATATAAATCTCTTAATTATATCTTCTTACTCAAAACACATAAACCTCTGTCGAAATAATTTATTTAGGCTAAAAGAATCAACTTTGAGATTGATTGCAATATATGTTGCATATAAACCTCCTCCATCAAGTGGATATTTTCTCTATTGCAAATTTGGTCAAATCAACATCAAAAGCTTTGTGGTTGAAATCTCATCAAACCTTTCATATCCGAAGAAATGTCTTTCAAAGTGATCCATTTCTCTTGTATTCATAAGCAAGTGCTATAAGTTTCTTTCAAAATAAATTCATATAGCCTAACAAAATTGAAGTGATGAATGTGCTTAAATGAAGGTTTATGTTTATGAGAAAGAAAATACCAATTTAGAGATTTAGATTTTAGGTATAATGCCTAACTTATCGCTTTTCAATTATTATCAATAATCAAATTGACTCTTAATTCAATCACGTAACACGTAAACAATTTTTTTTTTTTTTTTGTGTTGTCTAGGGTTCGAATCTCGAGCCTTACATATATTATGCGTCTTTATCAATTGAGATAAGCTCACGATGACAAACAATATTATGATATAATAATGGATGGATACATTGGATGAAAATTTCACATATATCTACACTTAAAAAATAAAGACATGTGCCAGCACCCCTTGTAATGTTTTGTTTGCGTAAGTGGAGGAGTGAATTGGGAAGTGATGTGTAACTGTCCTTCTGTGGCACCATTTCCATGCATGCAGTATGCACCGATCATTGTTGGTTCTGATTTCTGAAATCTGAACAAGAAGATTACTATGTTATGGTCCGTGACCGAATGCCAGTGCTAGCTGCTTTTCAATTTATCGTTCTTGTTGGCCTTTTACAATAACAGTTGTTTTCTGCACTTACTTTATAATTTTGTTTTATTTGTTAGATTTTTATTAAACAAATTATGCTTCTATATTTATTGATTTTTTATGTTTCTAAGGGCTTTTGGCCGTTGGTAATACCCTATTTTGGTGAGAGTGGTCTCATTAGTAACACAACCATTCGCACCCATTTATTATTTCATTTTTTTAAATAAAAGGTGGCCTAAGTTCTTCACACCCACTCAATATAGCTGTCAAAATGGATTAGTCTATATGCTCCGGTCAGGCCGAATAAAACATAAGGTTTAGGCCTTATACTTCTAGCCCGAGCTTTTTCAGGGCTTTTTAGCCTCACTCTAAATAGCCCACTACCCATTAGGGTTAGCCCGTATGGGCAATGAGTAGTCCTTTTGACCTAGAAAATTAAAAATTCTAAACATATGAAGCACTAAAACTTTACCTTTATTTAGCCACACATATATTTTATTTGATCGAACCAGTTAAAAGATAGTTTAACGCATAAATGTTAAAATAGATAAATAACTTCAAGTTTATTGAAAGGAGAAGTTTAAATTTTTATGAACTTTTAAACTTTAAAAGATCGTCGTTTTAAGATAGAAGCTGGTAAACTCGGAGATTGCGCCACTCCAAAGCATTCATGTTTTTATTTTGTCTTTTTCCTTTTGTATTTTTTAATAAAATTGTTTGGATAATTTTTTTTAATATTTTTAATAATAATGATTTTTTTTAATAATGTTGATCATAATTTTTTTGGACGATATATGTTTTAAAAAAATTAAAATAAATAAGGAAAAATCCATTTAGCCAGCTGTCCATAAGATTATGTTTGGATTTATGGAATATGATTGAATAAAATGGAATGAAATGTTATAGTTATACTCTATTGTCTGGATTTGTTTAAAATGAATGGAATACAATGGAAACTATTTATCCCATACCACCATTTCCTTCTATTTTTCTTTTTGACAAAATTTCTATTTTTCATTCTCCCAATTTGGGGTGGGGTGTATGTAATTGAGTGGAAGATTTTAATTGAATAATTACTCTTTTATCATTATTTTTGTTTCATCAATGAAACAATTCTCGATCCATTTCTTTCTCCTTTTTTTTTTCTATTTCTCAATTGCTTGTAGTCTTGATGCTTTTGGTGTTCCCATGTGCTTTGTTCCTGTTTCCTATTCATGATTCTTAAAACTCGTTGCATCTCGTCATCTCATTAACAACCCATCATATGTTAATTTACATTTTTCATGTGTTATTGTTTCTTATGCCTTAAAAACCCATTTTCACATTTTTCATGTGTTATTGTTCTTATGTCTTCAAAACCCATTTTCATGTCATCATTAAAAAACAAGTGCATCACTTCTTCTGTCAAACCATGAATTTTCGATATGTTAGTTTACATTTCAGATAAAAGTAATAGATAAACTTCATACATACTAAACTAATTAAATTCAAAAATAAGAAAGTGTAAAAATCAAAGAGAAAAAGACAACGTTAAGATTTAACTATTTTAATTTTACCTAATAGTTCCTTAAAAAACAAAATTCTACCTAATAGGTATATAAGGGCAATAATGGAATAAAAAAGTCATAATTTATCCATTCCATTCACTTTTCAAACAATGGAATAAAAAGTTTGATCAGTTCTGTCGTAAAATACCCAAACTCTAAAATGAAGTTTTATTCTATTCCGTCCATTCCATTATCTTTCATTCTGCTCTGTTCCGTTCCATCAATCCAAACAGAGTCTAAATGACCGAACTTGGATCGTAAATTTAGAGCTTATACTTAAATATGATTTTTTGGTCCAGTTTGTTTTACTTTTGACACACTACTAAAAAAACAAAAATTAGTGAGAGATATTTAGTGAGGGAAAACGTGAAATCCCTCTCTAATTCCGTCACTAAATTTTGCGACCAAGGAATTTGTGAGGAATT
>Ga0315914_1009193_pt1 | contig 12828 bp, 4 predicted proteins | sample MpolenodulesMG_FD_203920 | JGI IMG/M metagenome (GOLD analysis project Ga0315914, IMG submission 203920) | Medicago polymorpha root nodule microbial communities from Los Angeles, California, United States - elongated nodules | ecosystem: Host-associated > Plants > Roots > Nodule | place: USA...
TCATGGGCACCCCCCCCCCCCCCCCCCCATGCTTTCCATTCTCTCCATACGCTCTCGCCTAACAAAAGCATGCATCACTTCTCTTTGACCCCTAATGTGTTCCATACTTGTAACACGCATAATCAAGTATACACACACAATTAGCAGAAATCCAGAAAATTGCTCAAAAAAAATGCCCGCTAGTACAATTTGAATTATAAAAACCGAACAATAACAATCATGTTTGGATTTTATAATCCGAACAGCTTCAGTCATCAGGAAAAAAAATCTGAACACAAATAGTTGCATGCAGAGGAAATGAGACCTAACATTTAGTTTGATGTTTGATAAAGATTGAAATGTGATGATTTTGAACAAAAAAATCTCCAAGATCCGACCAATGTGTGGATTTTGGATTTTGACATAGGGAGAGGAACCGTAGAAATAAGGTTAATGTAAAATTGTAGAAATGGAAAAGTTACTGATTTCGTTTTATATATATACAAATTTCACGAGTCATTTTTCATTTTACGAGCCGGTTTTGTAAGGATGAGTTAAACCCTAAATTTCAACATGGTATCATAGATTGACGATTGAAGGGCCACCTACCTATTCACACACCAAACCTAAAGAGTGTTGGACGTGAGGGGGGTTTATTGGAAAAACTCAAGTCCCACATCGAAGAGATAAGATTCTTGATAAGAATTTATAAAGATGAGACACTTATGACCTTATAAGTCGATTTTGTGGCTCTGATACCATCTTAGACACTTCTCACCCAAGTCCCGCTTATTTTATGAGATTCTGTTAGGCTCAAACATGATTTTTAAAACGGTATCAAAGTCTCTCCAAAATTCATTGGTTCACCTGCTATCATGTTTTCACTATCGGACCACCTCAATTTATGTCCATGAACCAAGTCCAATAGTGCTGGTCGTGAGGGTGTGTGTTAAAGACTTCCACATCGGACAAAAGATGGTGTGTTTATAAATGGAGGCAATCTTTATCTTACAAGTCGGTTTTGTGAGTTTGTGCTAGACTCAACCACAATTTTTAGGACTTTAATTATGTCGGTGTTGATCCAATGGTAGCCTGATTATCACTCTATCTATCCAAGGGTAGCCCTTTTTCCTTTGGTTGCTTCCTTCGTTTATCTGTATTTGGTGGTATACAATAATCCAACTTATAGGTAGTTCTTTTCGTAACTCAACCTGCAATGAAAACCCCAATTGCTATGAAATTAAGTTCATAAGAAGAACTCAACCCAAAAAATTAATCTATTAGATAGGATGAGAGAATTTCATGACTTAAGTACCTCATTGAACTTTCTATTTTACTCCCTTTGAAACTCATAGCATTAACCATTTTAACAAATCATGAGAAAGAACACAATTTATGCATCTTTCAAAAAAAAAAAAACACAATTTATGCAGAAAAATCTTAGCATAAGACATTCAACAATTAATTACAATTGCATTTTTGGGAAAGACCACTTTATCTTGTCTTTTTGGAAATATACAAGTTACCTCATACATACTTATTCCATCAACAGCAAAATTGCTTTTATAAACAAAAAACAGAAACAATTCTTCAACTCAAAGTAGAATAAACAAAGAGTAAAAAAATTAAACCAGAAAAAATAATTAATTAATTGATAAATGATAACAATTCAGATTTTCAGAATCTTGAGCAGTGATGAGGTAGACCAGTATGATGATCAACAGCAACAATCTCAGTAACATTATTACATCTAAGCACATCCTGTCCCAACTTAGCACCAGCAGCTTTAAGTCCCTTAAGAGAAACAGCCTGATTGAAAAGGTTCAAAGATGGTAATCTTGAAGCTGAAGGCATTTTCATTCCAGGCAAAAAATTCCTAAAATCATCCTTCAACAATGGCACCTCAAAATCCATTTTATTATGTTTGACCACATTATCTTTTGCACTAATATGTGCACCTGGTTCCATATGGTTAGTTGAAAAACTTGCTTGGTTTGGAAAATTTGGATAAAGACTAACATACCCTCTTAAATACATCATATCAATGAGAAACTTTTTCCATGAAGCTTGCCAACCATTTGTTCTTGATTTCGGAATTTGAACCGGGTTTTTCTTAGGATCCTCAGTGAACCTCATGTTCATGTAAACATAAAACTCTCTCCAATGTTTAGGGAAAAACACTGCTCCCCAACTACAAGGTAATTGATGAAGGTAAGGTGTGTTTGGATGGATTTGTTTGAAGAATTCTGTTGCATTCCATTTTGGTCTCTCTTTGACAACTTCAACAATTCTTGGTGTGTATAGGGAGATGGAAGAGAGTTCTGGGAGAGAGACTTGAGGGTCATAATGGTAATTCATGAGTGCATATTTGATCCATAGGTAGTAATAAGGTGAGACTTCAATGTCATCTTCAAGTAGTAAACCAAAGTTGTCATCTGAAGATGGATACCAACTTTCACTTACTGCTCTTATGAGTCCACCTTGGATGATTCTTCTTCTTAGTGTTTTTGATCCATGTGGCCATTCAAATGAACCTACTAGTTTTATGGTTGCTTCATCAACTCTACTATCCATGTTGAAAGTGATTGGAATTTCATCTCCTAGATAGTAGGCATTGGTGAGTGATTTGAGAAGCCTTGTTAGTGAATTTACCCTGTTTTGGGTTATGATGTTGATAGATAGCCTCATTTTATTCCAATCTGCAAGAGAAAATTGTATAAAAAATTAAGACAACATAATGAACTATTGTGCATTACTCCTAGGTTAAACTTTACTAAATATGGTCACATTTGTTAGAGATGAAACTATTAGATTATGTTTTAATTGGTTTAATCGTGGTTGAACTGGATGACAAATAAATAAATAAAACCAGTTGAACCAACTTTGGTTTAACCAGTTCAACCTTGTTCCATCCGATTAAACTTGATTTCGAAGTACTCGGGATCAAACCAATTGACAAATTGGCCTGTTCCTGATTTAACCGGTCGTTAAAACATTGACTTAAACCATTGTTAAATCATTATATGATTTACCTATATACATGTTGAGTTAGACTGACCCAAAATTTAGTTATATATCATTATTAATAATCTAATCTAGAGATAAGAAATGCAATTTAGAAAAAAAATAGACTTTCTTACTTGGCAATGCTGTTGATCTCAAATCAGCCATCCAAAGAACTTTAGACACAGAAGCCCTAGGCAAAAGAACCAAAGTAGTACCATTTGAATTAGTTTCTGAAGCCATCTTCAAAGCTTTTCTCACATTAACATCAATATCATCCACAGTAATAACAACACTTGGGTTATGAATTTTAATCAAACCCTTCAAACTAGAATACACTGCTTGTATAACTGGTGCCTCAGAGTTCGACACCCCGGAAATTGAACCAACACCTAAATCAAAGATCTTAAACCGACGTTCTTTGCAAACCAAAAGAGGCCATTTGAGTGCTGCTGCTGCTTGTTCACAAGGACAGAAATTTCCACCAGAGACAACAATGTAGGCCTTCTTGCCAACTGTTGATCTGAATTTTTCAAGAAGTGGTGAAAGTGCTTTGACTTCATCAACTGAATGAGCATAGAAGAGTGCATCTATTTTTTGAGGGTACATTGCTGCCCATTGTGTTATGTAGCCTGATGAAAGTGCTTTCCACCATTGATCATCGCGTACTTGAACTATGTCTTTGAAAATTACTGTTGTTTCGGATACGTAGGCTAGTCTGTGTTCACTATCACCCCATGTTTCTTTGTCTTTTGGATCTACTGGTAGAACAAATGAGCCTGCATTTCTATACTTTTGAAGCTGATAGCTGCAAACAATATCAAAAGATTTTTCAGTAAATCCAATCGACTATGTGTCTGGTGTCCGACAAGTTTTAGCGTTCAACCCTAGTGCACAAACACATGTAAAAAAATTATTAATGGTGTTTACGTGTGAATGCAGTATGATGTCCGGTGTCTATGACACGGTTGAATAGGTTGATATTGTTTGCGGATTCCAAGTGTCAAATAAAATGAATATTTAAGTCAAATGCAATAATAAAAATAAGAGTTGATTTGATTGCAAATAGAGGAATAAAATAAGAAGATTCCTTCATACGAAAATTGAATAAAGTACACTAGTTGTAGTAAGAAAAACATATATAGTAGTTGACACTAGAGAAAAAGTCTTTGGAATTCTGATTTCAAAGGAATAAGATATGCTTACTACAAGTGTTTCTGAACCTAATTGCAACTAGTTGAGCACTACCAAATAAGTCATTGTTTGACTTGGATGGTCAATGTTCAAACAAATTTCACAGCTAATTTGTTAAATTTTCACTAAATTAAAGTAAGTGATACAAAGATTTTCTATATTAAAATAAGGAAGATGTTAATGAGTGTAAATTTACACATGTTAAAAAATTTAAAATAGTAAGTTTGCATCAGAAGAATTTGTGCATTTGATATATATAACTTTTAAATAAGTAATTGTTATTTTTCAATAAAAAGTTGTTACTTTCGATTACTTTAACATATACAATATTGCACATCTTAGACAAACATTTAAAAAAAAATAATATATTAGATATTTGAATTAGAATATTTGTAATAAGATAAATAGTTTTTTCACTATGCTTTTTTATTAAATTAAAGTGAATAGTTTTCTTCTCTAAACTAGATAATATTTAATAATAACATGTCCTCATTATATTTGACATTTTGTCACTACATAAATGACATATTTTTTTTGTGATACTACATAAATGACATTCATTCATCATAAAATAAAATTGCATATGGTATATATAATATAAAATTATGGGGGTTCATGCATGGCACCTATGGCATAAAAATCAAACTCTATCCAATTTTTGTTAAAAAATATATATCATGATAAAATGGTAAAAGAAAAAAGTTAATTAACAAGATGTAAAAACAAAGTAGACAATATGATTATACCTGAGGTGCAAATCTTCACCAGTTGAGAAGGTAAAAGGAGTCTCAATGAAAAGTGTCTTAACAAGCTCAGCAGATAAAAACCAAGAACTTGAAAGAAAATCAACCTGCACAATTTTATCAATAGTGATATCATAAGCAGGATCAGGTAAATATAACCCAGCTTCTTTAGACTTAAATTTCCTATAACTTGGAAAAGTAAAATCCTTTTGTCTAAATGGCAATATTCTTCCAATACTTCCCAAAACAGAATTCTTATACTTTTCAGTCCCAGCTACATGTGCCAAAATCTCCAACATTTTCTTTCCAGGTATCATATCATCATCAACAATATAAACCAAATCAGCTTCTGTCTGCAAAGCCATTTGAAACCTTCCATAGTACTTAAAATCATAACTCGAGCTTATGAAACTTATTCGTGAATCGTTATAGCTTTCGACGATTCTCTTGAGGGAAGCCTCGTTCGGACTCCCGAATGAAAGCACCCAAACTTGATGAAAAGGTAGGGTTTGTTGAAGCAATGAATCAAGTTGAGCACAAAGTGTTTTTCTCTTGAAATGGTTCAACAAGACATTGATTTTCGGTTTGTTTGGATTTGGACCTTTCAAATCCCATTTGGATTTCATGTTCATTAGCTCTTGAAGTGTCTCAGTTCCAATGGTTTTGTTTTGGAAATTCAAAACCTCTTCATAAAGCTCTCTCTTTATCTTGATCATTTGAACATCATTTGACTTCTTTTGCAAGAAATCGATTTTTTCATTCTCACAAACAAGAGATGGAATTGTTGCTTGAAATTGGTTATTGTTGTCTTCTTGGATGAGTGAAGATGCAGCTTCTTGATAATGCCCTACAATGTGTGGTGTGATCATGAGGCTTTTCCATTGTTGTGCAATTCTTGAGAAATCTGGTTTGGTTCTTAAATCAATTGAAGGACCCATGTAGTACAATAAAAATGTTGCATAGACTGCAAAGAAAAATTGAAGACATGTTAGTGCTGCAACAAATTTTGTTGTGGCTGTTTTTTGTTTCACTTTGGTCTTTCCAGCAACATAGTCATTCAACATTCCATCCAAGGAATCTCCACTTCTCGCCGTCGAATTTCGACTAAAACTCATGTTACAAATTGGAGTACTAATAGATTCAATGTCCTTTAACCTGAAAAAAGAAAGAAAAGAAAATAGACAAAGTTAGTTAATTCGCCTCTCATACATGCTTAATTGCAATCATGATTTGAAATTGCGGCTGCGATGTCATTGCAGATACCTCAAAATTCTTTATATTATCGTTGCAGACCACAAATTAAAACCATGATTGCAATCACAAATTTGCAAAAGGAAACTATAGTTCAACAAAATCTAACCAAATTTTTCAATCACTAATCTTTGAGATTGTAATTGAAATCCACTAGAAGATGAATATAGAAAACTAAAGGAGAGGATGGTATCTTGAAATTTGAAGAGTAACGGTTTGTGTGCCCAATATATTATATATATACAAATACAAGTGGAAAAGTAGGCACGAAAATTGTAATGTATGTCACATGTTCTAAACGCGTTACCTTCACATATATTTTCCCATTGGACCCATAAGATACCATATTAAAAGCCAAATTTGATGCCATAGAAAAAGGCAATGCTGCGTTTTTGGCACTTAACTCATATTTTTTTACCCAAACTATAAGTTAAGCCTTAACCAATAATTTCATTATTATATTGTGATTATAAAATAAGAAAAGAAAAGCATGATTTAAGGGAATTAAGTCAAAAGGCACAAACAAACACGAGAAAATAACATGGGATGGAATGAAATGAAAGTGATCATACGTACATTAATGAATATAGGTTAGTTATAAGATAAATTATAAGAGAGAAAACAATCAAAGCCTTTGCTTCTTCAGCAAAACAAGGTTACACGAGATACCTAAAACTATAGGCGCATATATTTGATACGTACCACAATTAATGAAACCTAAATTACAAGGAACAATATATATAGTGTTATTTTTTTTGTTGTAAACAGTATATATGGTGTGAACTCATTGATATTATTATTGCATATAAAATAAAATGGTTGACCTTGATTAATTTTGAAGTAAGATACGTAAATGAAATTAGTAGCAAACATTTTTTTTAATGGTTGATTGCCAAACTATTGCGGGTTCAACGCAAGAAACCTCATGGCTTGCATGGTTAATTAGCTTATAGAAGAGAGAATTCAAATGCATTTTGGTTGCTTAGACTATCAATAAAGGTATGGTATTGGTGGAATAATGGTAACGCAGCATTTCCTAGATATTATTTAGTCATGATTTTTTTTAACAATATTTTCTTGTCCAAGAACATTAGTCATTTTTCATTTCTATTTTCCTCTTATTTTTGGTCAGTTGCCATTGACGTTGCAAGTGGCCAGCTAGAGAGATAGAGATAGGAAAAACGAACCAACGAAGATATATAGATAGAGTTACCATGATTGAGAGAGTAATTACTTGTTGATTGCTAAAAAAATAGGTATGGGATACGAGCATAATCACCCTATAGCGCATCCACAAAGTTAATTATTTAAATAGTAATGATACTTTTTTTTAGGAATTAAATAGTTTAAATTGTTGTTTAGTCATTTTGAACTAGTAATGCTTGTCATGGTTGATTTGTGGAACAGGTGGAATATATGTCGTGGCGATATAAGAAGATACAACACTTCAAAGGATTATGACGATGTGAGAAGATGCAACATTGAGAAGGATTCTAGAGTTGTATCGTTGAAGGACGTACACTACGGATCGTACAATTGTACGAACTCTTAGATCCTTCATTTGCCTTTGCTTGTGAACAAAGTTGAATGAGTTGTCTCTGATGGTTGTAGTATAAGGAGTATAAGAATATTTTGAGTCATAAGAGAATAATACAAGGAAGTACCATAGGAGAAATTATCAAAGAGAACAACTTGTAGTGGTTTCACTTGTACTATATGTTGGAGTAAACCCTAATAGCCAATCAGTTTTGATTGGATTTGGCTTTGCATCATGACTCTAACATGTATGTATGAATATATAATAAGGCATTTCTTTATTGCTTTTGTTTTGTTTAAAAATAATAAAGTCCCTAGAGTAATTAGTTTGTTTAATGGAGCATTAAGTGTGACTTAATTGTGAGACCCAGTAAACGAAAGGGCATTATTCTTAAAATATTTGTGGTCAAACTTTATTATAAAATGAGATAACATAAAAGCATAGAGACTAATATGTGGCTAGACTGATGATCACATCTCACAGATCATATATAAAGAGTTATCTAGTCTTCACATAGGTATAAATATGAGGAGTAATATTTATACTAGATTGACCCGCCATGAGAATACTACATAGTAAAAGTTATGAAAAGTGTCATAAGATATTCTCATAATGATAATGGTGTATTTCACCTTTTGACCTGAAATCACTATGTACCCTAGATGTAGGAGTTGAGTGCTTTATCACTATTCAAACGTTGTCTGTAATAGGATGACTACAAAGTCGGTTGATGAGTGTTCCATGAATCATGCTGAGGGACATGACATGAGTGACCTAGATGGAATTTTCCCTCTTACATAACAGGAGAAATGTCTATGAGCCCAATATTGAACTAGACAAGGATAACACAATCCATGCCTTATGTTCAATATATACATGAGGGCAAAAAGGTAATTATACACATGATCATTATCACGGAAAGTTTTCGTCAAATCACATGAAATTATCGTTACTTGGGTGATAGAGACGTATTGTTAGTTGTCAATCGCTGTCTATAATATTAAATGTATAATTTAATATTATTATCAAAGTTACGGGAACCTATAGGGGTCACACACAAATGACAAATAGATAAGAGAAATAAATAAGTAAGACTTATTTATAAAATAATAAGTTGGACTTATTAGTAATTAAATAATTAAGTATGACTTTTTATTTAATTTATGAAAAATAGAGAAACGCGGTCCACCGTAAGGTACAATGTGCTTAAGTGAAATATAGTGCACTGCAAGGTACAATGTATTTAAGTGATTGGCTTCATGACCACACAAGTGATTCCATAAATAGAACCTTGTGTTGAAGCATTTAGTTGTTGAAGTGCTTAACCTAATTCACAAAGTCAGAAACCTAGTCGCCGCTCTCTAAACCTAGTCTATCTAAATCTCCGTTGGAATTGGCTAGCATTGGTCATCAGAGAAGTTCTGTTCGTGTAGACTGAATAGAGGCATTGCTATGTTACTTTGCTCGTGATCAAAAACATTTCTGTTGCAAAGGTTTTGTGCTTCAAGAGTTAAACACATGAATCCTTAAAGTGCTTAAGTTTGTGTTTGATTTGTGATTAATGATTTAATCAAGATCCATTTTCAACGGAATTTATTCCACTAAGAGGATTAAAATTTTGAAAAACTCCTTTTGAAATCCCAACACTGTAAAAGGACAACCACATTGTCATGCTAAGGGTCCGAAATTTGTTAGCTTCAATTGAGAGGCCAAGGTTTAGCTGTGGTTATGGTGTCTCCCAAAACACTATGAGTATTTTAAGATGGAAAGACTTATTGCAAGTATACACTGTCCAAGTTATACTATAAAAAGATATCAATCCCACAACGATTGGGGAGCTATAATATAAATCATTCGTCGTTGCAATATAAAAGTTAAAGGTTAGGAAAAAATATTAAAAAGATTTAGAAATTCTCAAGGTTAAAAGTGTGGTTTAAACTAAGTTCAATTATGACAGAGCTTTACTATGATTTACAGAGTTATAGCTTTCTACGGCTTCTTGACAACCTGGTGGCCACTAGGAGTGTTGTGCGCTCAGCCTTCGTGTTAAGGACGTGAAGACACACCTCTCGGGGTTCAATCACGCAGAACTTAACTCGCAACATTGCTAGGTTAGGATCTCAAGATTACCCACCAAAGTGTTACATTGATTGAGCCTTTGGCCTATAATAAGAGTCCTATCTAGATCTTAGAGTCTATCCGTCTTCCATGGTCTAGTTTACGTTCAAGCAGTCTCTCTTGATCCATTCATCTATCGATGCTTAGAGACAAATTCATATCTAACAAACATGTTCCACTCCCATACTTGCTAAGGATCAAGGAGCTATATCATTAGAAGCAAAAGATTTTGAATTAAATCAATTTAATAAAATGAAGTTTGACGTTATAGCTTTATATATCGCAAGTAAAGAATTTCATTACCTCACCATGTCTAAACCACATAACGGGTTTAGCTCATGGTGAGCTGAACTCAGAGATGAAGATGAGGATAAACATAAATGAATTCATGAAAAACTAAATTGATAGATTAAATAGAGTTAGTACAAGATTACAATCCTTGAAGGCAAGTGGTGAGTTTTAATCATCACCAAGTAATTTAACTCTAAACCTCTAAAAACTAACCACCATGATCATCTGTGGTGAATATGAGATGTAATGAAAACTCTAAAGATGCTAACCCTAGCTGAAACTTGGCCGCTCAAATTCTATTACAAATTTTTAGACCCTTGGTACCAACACATAGTTGTCCTTTTAATAGTACAAGACCAACCACTACAAGTTGTACCCTTTAGTCAATTTACACATGAGTTGTCCTTATCATATCCTACCTACTCCAGGAATATTCTTCTTTTATTCCTATGATTCCAATCATTGGTATCAACTCATTATTCTTCCTCATTAAGCAATGACCAAACATGGTCTACTGGGTCCGTACTAGTTGTACGACCCGACTAGCGATCAAGGAAGCAACATCTTTCCAAATCTTCAGCGAAGCAATATTCATCCATGTTGTAGCTTCTCATATCTTCAGAGCCATTCTTTATCCTACATCATCAAACATCTACAACAAGCATTACTAGTTCAAAATGATTAATTTAAACTAAAAACAACTTAAAACTATAAAATCCTAAATATGAATTAATTAGATGTTTTAGGCAATGCAATCACTCAATTTCTTATTCATTATGGGAGCTAAGTGCAACCACTAGAGTTCTCACTTCATCTCATATCCTCGATAGAAGAGCATGAGTGTTAGTTCTTAGTGAGTTAGATTTATGATTACTTAGGTGAGTTATGCAAAGAGCTCACCTTGTTTCATTTTGGAGTGTAATCATCTTAACTCTTAACTTATCTATTAATTTAGCTATTATGTTTTCATTCATCTCTTATTTACTTTACGTTTTTGTGGTTAAGCTCATCATAAGTTAAACCCCTTTAGTGGTTTAGACATGATGAGGTTATGATTATATTTACATAAGATTTGAGATTACAACTTCAAGCTTCTTTTAAAAAAAAGGCATAATGACAGTTTTGGTTTCCCTATTTTCATGTTTTTGTGAAATTGGTCCCTCTATTTTAAAGTTTGACAGTTTTGGTCCCTCCATATTTTTTAACTAAAAAAGGTGATGTGATAGGTTTTAAATGTCATGGTATATGATATGAAGATGATAAAATATCAACATCGATGAAATCGTAAGAAAATTCTCTTAAAAACTTCATTTAAAACATGTTATATCACCATATTTTAGACAAATTATTAGATAGAGGGACCGAAATTATCGACTATTAAAATAGGGGGACCAATTTCGCTAAATGGTTAAAATTGGGGGACCAAAACTACAATTAAGCCTATATATATATATATATTCACACTAATATTTAAAATTAAAACTTAATTACTTTTACATTTATTGTCAAATTCCATGAGATTGAAATGAGATGAGAATGAAACGGTTTGTTTAATATGAGGTACTTCCATAAGACTAAAAGAAGATGGAGACTTGAAAGACTACTTAATATGAACATAGATATTTGAGCGCAAAGAACAAAGATTTATCTAGATTTCTTGTCATAGGTAAAAGGCTCAGTCTCTCCATGAGAAGAGCTACTGAGATGTAACCTAAAAAAGTTGCATTTTAAAGATTGTGAGTGAACCTAGAAAGGTGTCATCCCATGTTTAACATGATGGTTGATTGAAAGACCCCAAAAATCACCAGGTTGCCAAAAAGTTGTATAAAGCTATATCTCATCATATCCGTTGCAAAACCATGTCATAGCTGAATCATTGTTTTAAACTATACTTTTATTCTTTCTTGAGATCTTCTAAGTGATTTAGCTACTTTCGTAAACTGTTATTCTTTTTAACACTTTATTTTTATGGTTGTGACACAAATGATTTATTTTATTTTTACAAAAACAAGTTTACCACGGGAAAGCTGTAAAAAGCTACAACACCCCGTCTCTGTAGATTCAATCTTTTTATACTATTACTTGAGACAACGTATACTTTCACTAAGTAAGACTTTTGAAAATACAAAGTGTTTTCCGAAATACCAGGTTTTCACTAAGTCAAACACTCTCTATAATACTTTTCCAACAAGGCTCCACCCGTTGAGGAGTCTAACATTAACTATGTTGACGGCATCAAGCCATTATAAAAGATTTCCATTCAAACACATGCATGTATGAACTCAAGAGAACACTGTATATATAAGTAGCTCCTTGAACTTTTTACATGCATCAAAAATATTTTCTTCATTAGTTTGCCTCTTCTTCCTTGCATTTAGAATTGGGTGGAAGTATTTCACCAAGAACTTTTCTACAGACTCTTACCAAATGTTAACAGACTCCAAATTGTTGAGCCAAATCTATTTATATAGACAAATATATCGGTTGATTTAAAATTTGTGGACAACATGCATGAGATCTTTAATCCCATTCAAATAAAATAAAGGGTTATGAGGCTTTTACTCCCTATAATATAAGTCATTTCCGATTTTCCCCTCTGTAATTTTTTTATTTATTTACCCCCTGTAAAATATTTTTGTTTTGATTTAACCCCCTAATAGGCCAAACAAAAACGAAAATTTCTTGGAAAAAAAAAATTGGTTTTTGTTTGGC
>Ga0315914_1009194_pt1 | contig 12827 bp, 3 predicted proteins | sample MpolenodulesMG_FD_203920 | JGI IMG/M metagenome (GOLD analysis project Ga0315914, IMG submission 203920) | Medicago polymorpha root nodule microbial communities from Los Angeles, California, United States - elongated nodules | ecosystem: Host-associated > Plants > Roots > Nodule | place: USA...
CAGATGCCCGGAGATGTTTGATTCGTAGGGCTAGGAGATCGGTGAAGAGGGCCGGACAACCAAGCTAAAAGTTCTTCCATTACGGCTACTCCGAAATTTTGCACTACCACCTTATCCATCCATTACCCCAGCTTGGTAATTAAGCAAGGGCATCCCGATATGATACAAACATAATTTTAAAAATATATACTTCTTTTTTATGAAATATAGAAAATTCCTTTCATATAAAAATATTTTGTACTATTAATTATTATAGGCCCATTTAATTTTATATGAGGAGCCCAATAAAACTTCAGAAAAATAACAAAGAAACTAAGAAACCCTAGTTTCTTTCAGCTGCGGCCGTGACACTGACAAGGGACAACCCTTTTTCTTCATCTAGTATATATATATATGCTATGCTCATCAGTCACCACACTCAAACTAAATTTCCCTTCATCCTCTTATTTCACAAACATTAAGAAGCAATTCAAATACGTTTCAGAAATATAACACACTTGATTTGAGTCTTTGATAACCCTAATTTCAGATCTTGTATCTCTCACACGTCAGCCAGCTTTGTCACCCACTAGCCCTAGGGTTACTTCATCTTCATCATCTATCTCACTATTCATCTCAGGATCCAGACTCAACTTTAGTGAAACTTTTGAAGATCCAATGCTTGATGATGAGGATGACGATTTCAACAATATCCTTTGTTTGGTCATTCCTCCATCATGTATATTTACGAGTGTGATTTCTTTGATTAATCAAAATCATAAATTCAAGGTTGGAACTTTCTATCTATCTTTTCTGTTTTGTATCAGACCATTTCCATCATAATTGTAATATGATTTTTATTTTTAGCAAAATTGAATCACGCCTTTCATTTAATAGATAGCATAAGACATAGATCTCAAAGCTTCATGCACATACTGTAACCCTAGCAACATTTGGTTTACAGTTCAACTGCCTTTTCTTTTCTAGATTTGATGATAAAGGCTCCACTTTTGACACTTGGTTACAATTTCAATTTTGTTTAATTGTTTCCTTTCAATTGCTTTGATTTAATTCTTTCTTCAATAGATTCTGCCAATTCAGTATTTATTCATGTTATCTGATTTATTATTATTAATTTTTTTTTCTTTCTTCTCAATGTTTATTATTCTGATTGTAATATAGTCTGAATTGGTGTTATCAAGCTCACACGTACGTGAGCTCCTTTTAGTGATAGGATTGCTGAAGCATTCATTTACTTCTTTTTTTTTTGTGTGTGTTGAGAGTTCTTAGATGTTGTTTAAACTGGTTTTTTTTTTTCCTTTCTTCTCTTCTGAGTTTGTATTCTTTCTCTCGCAGATCAATGTTCTAGACAACTATGTGAGCAAGCATCTTTGATGAGGACTCATTTGAAACAATGATCCCTTGGTGGATAAGACTTGCATTGAACTTTGACAGATTACGCTTGGTCTCTTAGAAGTTTAAATTTAAATATCTTGTTCCAGCAAAGTTTCACTACATGTAGTTGAAGTTTCAAGGTCAAATTTCAAGTGTTATCTTCTGGAGCGTGAAGTTCGTGGATATATATGCTGTACTTTTGGTACTCCATTTTTATTCATTTTCTATAATGAGTGAAAATTGTGGGTTCTCTTGTATATACCTATTACTATGCGTTGGGTTTATATATGGTCCTGCTTCTTTTCAGGAACAATGGGCACCGAAAGAGCCGGCACCACTAATAAGGTCAGTACTTTCCGAGCTGCTGCCCATGCTGCTGCCAATGTGCTTGAACTTCCTCCTGATGTGGTTGACATAGTTTCACGTTTGGCCCGAATATTATTACACGTGCATATGAGTTTTTTGTTGTTGTAACTAACTCTTATTTTCAATTTTTAAACTTTTGTCGTGTTGTTTTTGTTGTAAGTTGAAAAATTTAGCTCTTATGCTATATTATATAACAAAATTCATGATTTCATTGACGTATTTATATCTTAATTTTTTAAAAATTGTTGTATTCTCTTATCTTTGTTGAACCGGACTGGGTACGGTACCCATACCTATGCAACATAGGTGTTTCCTAATAAATGAACTATCTTAAAAGAAAAATATCATCACATAAAGTTGTAAATCCTTCTAAGTGCACATATGGTAAAACTACGAGGGTATTGAACAATAAGATTTTACATGAAACAATTGAATCCACGTATCTATTTGAACGACGGCCACAAATGTTTTGCATAAATCAAATTAGCAAACAATCATAATGATACATATCTTGATTAATGGCTTAGTTTTCTGTGTATGGCATATTAAATTTAGGCTAAAATATGGTACTCGTCCCTGCAAATATGCCTCGTTTAAGTTTTAATCCCTGTAAAAAAAAAAATTGTTTTTTAAAATAGTCCCTCCAGGGACTATTTTCAGAAACAAAAAAATTTGTAGGGACCTATTTAAAAAAAACAAAATATTTTGCAGGGACCAAAAACTACAAAATGGGTCCAGTCATCATGTGTCACGTATGCAAATCATCACAAAAATGGGGTCAGGGACTATTTTAAAAAACAAAAAATTTTGCAGGGACCAAAAACAAAAAAAAAAATTACAGGGACCAAAGCTTAAACGAGGCATATTTGCAGGGACGAGTGCAATATTTAAGCCTTAAATTTATTACGAACAAATACGCTAATGGTTTGTTTGAAGATATGTAAAAAAACTCTTCAATACTAGAAGATGTTGAAACTTTTACTAGATCTTTTGTTTATGTAATTTCTGCAATTGGATCCTATATGCTAGAACTTCGTTTGAACATTAACAAAAGCATTATTGTTCTTCAGGGAGCCAATAGGCCACAATATTTGATAAGGATATGAATTGCTTAGATTCTATTAAGGCAAACATCTTAACGACAACTTTTTTGACATTGTCTTCTACTTTTCAACTCGAGAGCGTTGCCTTTGAATGATTGTTTGCACTTTGAACAATTCTGCAAGATCTTGAATCTTGATATCAAACAATATTATTTGTACAGCTCGCTTTAGTATTAAAAATAGCTTCACATTATCGTAAATATATATGTCATTACCAAAATTAGTATAAGGATATTTGATCTTATTTGACTTTGTAATTTTAACAATTGTTTTAGGGCATTAAAATAATTCAAACGGGAATTTAAATAGTACTAAATGCAAAATGTAAAATCTATGATGATCAAGTGCAAGTGTTGATGAAATGTTAACTTAGAAAGAAATTAAGATGAAATTTTAAAAAGTGTGAAGATCCAATTTAGTTCATGACAATCTTCCAGCTTAATTTAGTTCCCAAAAGAAATTAATATATACAAAACTAAACTAGTACATAATATTTTCAAATAAATTGAGGGACGAGTAGCTCACTTGGTTGAGTTAAGGGATTAAAAAAATTAAGTAGTTTTTTTTTTTTTTGAAAGAAATGAAGTTAAGTTAAAGTTTCATGATTCAAATCCTGAGAAGAGAGAAAATGATAACATTCTATCAAAGGGTTAAAGATTAGAAATGTACCAACTCATGAAATGCTTGATTGAAGATAAGTGCATGTATACCATCTAATAAAATATAAATTTAAATTGGTTTAATATAATATATCTTCTTTTTTTGTTGGATTAACCTAATATATCATATGACACAAACATAATTTTAAAAATATATACATATTTTTTTATGAAATAAAGAAAATTCCTTTCATATAAAAGGATTCTGAACTATTGATTATTATAGGCCCATTTATATGAGGAGCACAACATAGAACACTTTCCGAATTTTGTATCTATCTCACTCTTGAAAATTGCTGAACACACACTTAATAAGGTTGAAAAACACATATAAAAGACGTAAATACTCCATCGGCAGTTAACTGCCGATATTTAGTTAACCGGCGGCAGCTAACTATAGATGGAACCGGCGGCAGTAAAGTGCTGAGGATTCCATCAGCAGTTAACTGTCGAGGGACTGTCATAAGAACAGAACAGAACCTAGGAGTTTCCAAAACTCCATTGTTGCGGATTGAAGTTCAAGAGGTGCCAAATTTTCCAATTGTTGCGGATTCAACGTCAATTACGCTCACAAAATCAAGTAAGTTGTTACCATCCTATTACATTGTTGTTTTGTTAGTTTTTTTGGTTAAATTGTCACATAATTTGGTTTGTTGATTTTATGATTAGATGTTAGATTAGAGTTGAATATAATATTGTTGTATAATTGTTAGGAAATTGTGGTAGAATTTTTAGGATTAGTTTAGGTTTTGATGAATTGTTGTATAATTGTAAAATTGTTAGGAAATATTGTTTTAGAATTGTTAGAAGTTTTGGTTAAATTGTCGCATAATTAGGTTTTCTTGAATTGTTGTAGAATTGTTAGAATTTTTTGTTAAATTGTCACATAGTTAGGTTTTGATGATATTGTTGTAGAATTGTAAGGTTTTTTATGAAATGTTGTTGTCATGAATTTGTGATAGAATTGTTAGGATTAGTTTAGGGTTTGATCACCGATTTGTCTATGTAGATATGTCTCAGAATCAGAATCAGGTTCAGTTGAACAAAAAGAAGAGTGATGAGAAGAAGAAAGCAAAATCGCCTATGACATGGCACAGAATCGAATGTGATGATTCCGTTAAAAAAGGTGATTCGAAGGTGCCGGTGTACAACTATTTCAGGCTAAGGAAGGAGCGGGAGGACATGTTATTTTGGTCCTCAACCAAAAGCAGGTGCCCCAGGGACTGTCGAGGACAACCCAATTGACTTGTGTGACGAGGAAGATGATTAAATGTAATGGCTTGTAATGTCTAATTGTTTTGGATTTTTTTTATGTTTTTTTTATATGCCGCGCATTTTGGTACATTTTGGTACTTTGAATAAAGTCACATATTGAATAAATTCGATTAAATTCGCGTATTGAATAATTTCGATTAAAGTTGCGTATTGAATAAATTCGAATAAAATTTACATTACATTACATTACATAAAGTTTCTAAATATTTCCTATCATTACATGCATTACATTCGGGTAGAACCTTCCAAGTACAACAATTTTCTTACTTCTGAAATGGAATAAATTCAAACTTGCTAAACAACAGCTCTCAAGCATTCACCCGAAAGTTCTATTGTTCCTTTCAAAAGATTAAATTCTTGTTAGTTTGGTTTAGATAATGGTATTGAAGTGTCAAAAGAATGAAGTGCATTCCGTGACACTTCAATACCAACATCTACACTAGTACCTAATATTTTAAAATAATAACATTATACTAGTACATAATATAATACTCAACAAGCAATCTTTATACTAGTACCTAATATTTTAAAATAATAACATTATTTTTTCTCACGTTTGTTACAATTAATCTCCTAGCTCAACCAAGTGAGCTACTCATCCCCCAATTTGAAAATATTAGATACTAGTTTTGTATATATTAATTTATTATTTTTTGGGAACTAAATTAAGCTTCAAGAAAATTGTCATGAACTAAATTGGATTTTCACTCTTTCTTAATTTCATCTTAATTTCTTTCTAAATTAACATTTTATCAACACTTGCACTTGATCATCATATATTTTACTTTTTGAATTTAGTACTTAACGTACAATGGATTGATTATCGCATGATGACCCCAAAAAAAGTATATGGGCGATATTTACAAAGGAGTATACGGTTATCTTTTTTTTTATGACATATATTATTTTTTGTGGTGTCCGGGGTTCGAACTCATACTTATGCCTCCCTACCTACCTCCTAGTGCCCAAAATAAAGGAAGAAATGACCAAGTCTATACTCCACCAGATAAAAGACACGGTAAATCAGAAGATAGACTCGAAAGACCCTACTTAAAGGCACTTAAGCAAAGCGCGACTTTCCTCCAATTAGGAAGCCTCCATTTATCCATGCTCATTTCTTAGATGTGTGACATGTAACAAAAATAAAACCAAAGACCAGGATTAAAATGTTTAGAAAAAGTACTTGTTTGATGAAAAAAGGCTACACGGTTTCCTCTTCACTTTGATTCAAATTGCATGCATGCTCTTTTTCTCCCTCTCACCATTATCATTGCCACTGCCTCTCCCTCTTCCTCTCGCTGACGTCACCATTGTCGCCCCTCTCCCTCCATCCACTGGAGGCTCTCCCCTTCTCCATCCACCGCTACTTCAAATATTAAATTAGTAGTAACTTGAGGGTCAAAAATGCTTTTTGTTTTAGTCTTTATCAGAAACTTGAATGTAATTAAGAACAATTCAGTAAACAAATTGTGGAATATTAGTATGAAGAGCTAGATCCCAACTCAAAGACCAGAAAAATCAGCCAATTTTGTACTCATATTTGACGAGGACTATGAAACAACACCAAAATAAATTATTTTACCAATTTGGGATCTTTGGGTTAGGCTTCCTTTCCTCAGAAGTTCTCTAATGCAGAAATCAATAGGATTTGGATCTTTTAACTCTTTATTCCTTTACTTAAACTAGTTGAGTTACTCAATCCCCGATATTTGATTACGGTTGTGTTTGGATGAGAAATTTAAGTTTAGTTAAGCATTTATTTAATAAGTGTTTATTATCATTGCTTTTGAATAATTTAATTCTCCTTATTAAGAAAATTTTGAAGAATTTTTAGGTATTATTATAAGAAAAAGTAACAAATTCTAAAACGCACTTCTTGTTTAAATTACTTTTATTAACTTCATTTAATATGTTTGTTTTTTAATATTAGTGAGTGCATTTTATGTCTCACATTTTTTCCATGCAAAACCATTCTAAAAGTTAAAATGATAAATAAGCTTATTGGTATAATGTTTTTTGGTTTTGCTCTTTTTTTAAAGTAATGTTTTTATTATAACTAGTATACTTCATTTTTCCTTGGACAGCTCTATTAGATGACTCTAATTTTCATTTTTTTTTTATCAGAGTCTCAGCAGGAATTGGCAGTGGTTCTTCGGACTCAACCTTGTATCATGAGGTTGATCAAGTATCATTAAAAAAATAACTTAATGATTGCAATTTGCATTGATGCATTGATTAACAAAATTATATTATTGAAAAGGAACACTAGCTCTTGTAGTTTAACAAAATTCACTAGATAAAGAAAAAATCGACAGAGATTCAAAACAATGCATGCATCTGCCTTTTATTTTTATATTATTTCTTCCTTCTATCTCCAAGTTTGGCATTTTTGTACTATTTTTTCATTTGTGTTAACGAACTGTTATCTTTGTTGATTGTCAAACTGTAGAATCTCTTGACATATGTAAAACTGATGTTTAGTTGCAATCTTCCCGGCTTAGCAAGGAAGTTTTTGTTAATCTAGAAAGTAGTTTGGTACAATAAGAAGATTCAAATAATGGAAAAGTGATTTTTACCACTCTAAACTCAAGGGATTTTATGGCTATATTTAAAGATTAAAATAAAGCAAACCATTCCTTGGAAAAAAATTTAGCTTTGGTTAAAAAGCTAAAAAATTTCGCATTAGGATAAGGAGCCCAAGGAGATTGTCTTTGGTGGTTTTTGTAATCCAGGTCCTCCATTAAACAGATGAGATAGTGTGTTTGTAATATTAAAAAGGGAAAGAGAGTGTAATTAAAGGTGGATAGTGGTAGGGGCGGAGCCAGAAAAATTTAGTGAGGGGGGCGAAAACTATAGAGTAATTTTTATTTTAATAGGAAAAATAACAACACAACTTTAACAGAAGGAAGCAAAGCCACAATCTATTGATACGCGGTGTAATATTCATTTAATTTTATCGTATGAGTTTTGAAGATTGAATTTTTATTTTTATTAATTAATAGGTTGAATATTTTTTTATCCCTTTAAATTTAGCAAATTTCATTTTTAGTTCCTGCAAAAAAATTCTTCACATTTTGGTTCCTTTACTGTTATCAATTTTAGTCTCTGCTATCTTACAAAAGTTCATATTTCATGTTTCAAGTGACTTTATTTGATGACACGTCCCTTTAAAACATGAAAAAAGTTAACTTTAGTAAAAAAAACATGGATTAAAATTGATAACAAAAAATTTAATAGATCGATATTTGAAGTAAATTTTTCGAGCGATTAAAAATAAAAGTTGATATATTTAGAGTGAATAAAAATATATTTAAACCTTAATTTAATTTTATTCAACTTAATCTTTATTTTTTTAAAAGTGCTAGGTACTAACACACTTTTTTCAACACACATCTCCTTTTGTTTGTTGTGATTCAAATGGATTCTACTAAATCATATAGGGTAAAAATAAACTTAGTGGAATTCATACGAATTATTATTGTGTGTAAAAAAGTGTCATTAACATCATTTTTATATTATAAAATAATTTACAGCTTCTCAATGTATCAAGTAATAGCAAATTGTTTGAAAAAATAAAAGAAAATAAAAGATGGAATGACAAAATTTCTTTTGAATAATGAAGGACTAGCATGTTGTTGTTGGTAACTGGTGCAGGGAAAATTTGTCACTGCCATGCACACAGGTTTATTTTTTTAGAGAAAAAAACCGAAAAACACATATATTTATAGGGTGGCGAATGTAGTAATGTGTATAGTAGGCCGCATATGTTTTAAGATCTGGGGGTGGCGACCGCCCAATATTCCAAGTACTTGGCTTCGTCCCTGGATAGTGGGGCACTACAGAAAACTAGAAGGATCTCCACTAGAGAGGATCCAATCCCCCTGAGAAAAGTGATGGTGTCACCGTCACAATAATCCCTGGGAAAAAGATAGTAAATGTTTTAAATCTGTCTAAATCTTCCTTTCATTTTGAGAAAGAGTATTCTTTCATCGATTTTTTCTGCTGTATATTCCATTTAGAATATAAAGATGGTGAAGAAGAAACTTTGTTATATAGATTGTGTGATTTATATAGATGGTGTGGATTAACTACTTAATATGGATATTTTTTAGGTCACACTCGTTGTAGTCCAATATAGGAGTAAATCTTCTATGATCACAAGAAATTAACTTTACACATAAAATTATATGATAATACATCATTGAATTGAATGGACACGTAAAATAACTTTACACTTTTAATTCATATTAATTAATCTTTTAATAGTGTAATAATTAAAAAAAACAAAAAATATATATTTTATGTGAGCATCCCCAACAAAGCATCCCATTTTAAGTGTTTAAATGGATCATTCTCATCAAAAAAACAAAATTTATTTATTTCAATATGATTTAAATGAGACCCGTGAAGAATGGAATGAGAGATGGTGATTTCATAACCGAAAATGAAAAGAGAGATGGTGATTTCATAACCATCATTCTTCACAAACACCCAAATATTCTACTACTCCACACCGAAGTTAGGGGCGGATCCACCATAAGGCATAATGTGGTTGTAGCCACACCAGATTATTACCCTTTTTTTTTCTTCATATACTAGACTTAAATAATGCATTATATAGAATGAGTTAAGATCCGTTGACACCAGGTATTAAACTTTAGTTTAGTTTGACACCAAATCTCAATCGTCTATTTTATTCAATAAAAAGGCTCTTAATTATCACTTTTATCTATTGGATGGCCATTAGGGTTTCTCATTATTCCGTTAATGGGTCGTCCGGACATCCACCCATATTGAGTCCATATCCATTAATTAATACATAGAAATCTAATAAGCCTTATTACTTAATTTGATCACTAATCAATTAAGACTCCAAATTGATAAATAAGTAATATAATTATTATTACGATATTTGCCCACATAATGATATTGGAATATAATAAAATAATAGAATATTCCAACAATCTCCCACTTGGGCTACATATCTTAATAATTATATCAGAATTCTTTAGGCGCGCATCCGAATGCTATTTATCTTTAGATTTCAACCTTACAATCTGGTCCACCTCATACATTAATAATGGGACCACCGCGGATGTCGTCACTGACGTGTAACGTGACGGAACCCCGACGACCACCATATCAATGCACTTGATGACATAGATCGATATGGATGAGTGACATGGAAATTTCATGCAATGTGATCTCTAAATCATGTCTATTTCCAACTGATCCAACTGAAAACTTTAGTGAGATCAACCTGAAGTTTGCAAATTCAATATTTGCACAAAATGATACAGAAATGGTTATAACAAACATAACCTCATGAACTTTATTTCTGCAGAAAATCATAACATAAAGTTTGTATCAATATCAAAACAAAAGTATAGAACATAAAATAAAAGAGACTCCCACTAATCCAAGACATCCTTAATGACAACAACCATATGAAAGACCTTATGTGTCATGTCTTTGATTAGTGGTATAGCTAGTATAAAGTTTGTCTCTACATGTTCTTCATTCAACAACAATAATCTATAAGGCAATAAACTTTATAAAGGTTGTTGAGTAACTACAAGACTGAATTATGTCACTATATAACTTGAGTGGTCTTTCAATACCTTTAACAATATGCAACCAAGTGACATAAATACTTACAGTCATTTCTTTAGTTAGGATGTGTATTATCTACTTACATCCAAAAGCCAAAGTCTGACACATAAATGATCTCCAAATTGTCAGATCTCTTATGTGAGCATAAGATCTCTTGTTCTCTTTAAATAGTCCTTATGGTTGCCTTTTCAACAATTCAAACTTTGAATTGCTCAAGTATTTGTCAAACAATCTTATTATATATGTTATTTCCAAATGCATATAAATAAGATCATACATAAAAAAACTAGTATCGCCAAAGCGAAGGAAATTACTTAATTTTCCAAATTCATAAATTTACTAATGGGCAATATTTGAGACTGAAAAGTCTCTCTCGAAGATTGATGTCACCTAAAATTTATTAACTTTAATGTCAATTTATTTTCAACTATATAAATATAACTCTTTTGTGATATCTAAATAATACCATGAAAAAAATCTCTAAGTATCAAAATGCCTAATACAAAATAGGTGTCCCCAAGATCTTTTATCACAAACATTTATTAGAGATTTCTTGGTTTCACATGACAAACATATATCATCGTTGACTAAATAAAATATAATTGACACATAAAACTCAAAATATAAATTTACTCCCACTGAGCTTACTAAATCCACAATTCTCCATTATATTATCTCAAAACCAAATGAGACAATTACTTATTAAGAATTTGTGGTAACACTAAAGAGACAAATATCTTAACTTATAAGTGGATTTCATGACTTTTCAAACCATCTACTTTGTATCAATTGACACAAAAGCTTGATTCAGTTGCACCATATTGTATCATTAATGTCACCATTAAGAAACACTATATTGAAATCCATCTTATGCAGTACCAAAATTATAGTAAGCAAACTAGTATCATGATTGTCCTAATAGAGTCTTTCAATTGAACTAAATAGAATTTCTGTTTTCAGTCAATTCTTAATGACACTAGAATCCCTAGTTCTTGAGGGTGTTGAGTTTGATCTACATGAAATAATTTCTTAACTTGATTGAGAGGAAGAACAATAATGTCCTCATGAGGATTCAAATATACTATTACCATATCTATATGAATTAGTTTAGAACTAACTCTTCCTCATTCAATTTTGTTCTATTACCATATCTCTCCCCCAAACTCAATATCCTCAAGAAAACTTAACAATTTATGTCTCAAAATTTCCTTAATTTGTGGGACGAAAAATTTATAGTTTTCAAACCCTTAAACATTATAGAATGTCACAAGTCATAACCGAATTGACTCTAATAATTGAACTTAAAAGACACATTCAATCATCATTTGAAAATAAGATTCAAAATATCTTGATTTATTCAAAGAGAAATTAAAAAAAAAAATAATTCAAATAATGATTCACCAAATTGTCTTTTAAATACAAAAAAGCTAGTAACGACAATCTAAAATTGGTTCAAAAAATGAATAAGGCAATCTTTATCGACTTTGTCCATTCTAAATTAATATATCTTTCAACATCATTGGAAATAAGCCAGTTAAGACTACCTTACTTTATTTGCCCTTATCTTTTGAGGTATTTTCCGAATGAGCACTATTTTATTTTTTCTTGCTTCAATTTTTCTTTATTTTGCACACTTTATGAATTGATCCTTTAAAGGATCATTTCTAACTTTAACAGTTATAAACTTAATTGTGTAAAGAGAATACAAAATGCTGAATTTTCGAACAAGTCATATGATAGTCGAAATTACTAAATTTTCGAACAAGTCATCTGATAATCGAAATTATAGCATCTCAGTAAGATTAAATATTTACGTAATGTGCTCCTAATATTTTCTTTGTCTGATAATCTTAATGAAATACCCACTCTCCGATGAGAGCTTGTCTTTCTCTAAATTGCTTTAAAAGCACCTTAGTTTAAGCAAAGAAAATATGACAAAAATTTTGTCATCTTAAATAACACCTCTAATACATATGATAGTCTAGCTTTATGATCACACATGACCTATGAGATTGGTGTATACTCACTTATCAAACTTGATTCTCACATTAGGTGCTGAATTTTGTGAGAGAATGTGAGTTTCATCGCCCTTATCTAAGATCTAGATCCAACAACAATATTAATATTATTCTTTAATTCCTAAAAGTTAAAGTTTTTAAGAGTTAAAAAATTTAACTTAAATTAACAGATATATTAAACTATATTAGCTTAAAGAGAACAAGAGTAGCAAAAGTACTCACCAAAATACATAGTGCATCATCAATATCAAGTCTTTAAACAATAATATCAATTGCTAGTGGTATTTTACATCAATGATCAAACAATGACAATTTACTTTGACAAAGAATAAATTCTTATAATTGTCATATGTTTATCATAATATATGTGAATGTAAACTCTTAAATATTTAAATAAGTTTACACTAACACAACATCAT
>Ga0315914_1009195_pt1 | contig 12825 bp, 3 predicted proteins | sample MpolenodulesMG_FD_203920 | JGI IMG/M metagenome (GOLD analysis project Ga0315914, IMG submission 203920) | Medicago polymorpha root nodule microbial communities from Los Angeles, California, United States - elongated nodules | ecosystem: Host-associated > Plants > Roots > Nodule | place: USA...
TATTGCATTGTTATTTTTTGATTGATTTGTTAGTTTTTTTTGGTTAAATTGTGATTATAGAGGTTTTATTGATTTTATGATGTTATGATAGTTTAGGTTGTTAGAATTGATAGGTTTAGGTTAGAATTGTTGTATAATAGTTAAGATTAGTTTAGGTTTGTTATGAATTTTTGTTGTTGTGAATTTGTGATAGACTTTTTACGATTAGTTATGGTATAATTTTTAGGATTAGTTTAATTATTGATGAATTATTGTAGAATCGTTACAATTAGTTTAGGTTTTGATCGTCAATTTGTTTATGTAGATATGTCTCAGAATCAGGGAAACGTTGAGTTGAACAAAAAGAAGGGTGATGACAAGAAGAAAGAAAAGTCACATATGACTTAGCACGGAATCACATGTGATGGTTCCGTAAAAAACAAGGATTCGAAGGAGCTGCTGTACAATCAGTCGAGGTTGAGAAGGAGCGGGAGGACATGCTATTTTGCTCCTCAACCAAAAGCAGGTGCCCTAGGGACTGTAGCGGGCAACCCGATTGGCTTGTGTGACGAGGAAGATGAATGAATATAAGGGCTTCTAATGCATAATTGTGTTTGGATCTTTTTTATGGTTATTTTATATGTCGCGCACATTTTGCTACATTTTGCTTGACATTATGGTATTTTGAATAAAAATCACGTTTTGAATAATTTCGATTAAAAATTGCGTATTCGAATAATGAATGATTAAATATAACGTGAATTCGAATAAAAATTGCGTATTCTAATAAAGACTGATTAAATCTTATACGAAAGAATTCGATATCATAACTTATATAGCTGATTCTCAATAATACATGTTCCTAACTTATATAGACGAGTCATTACATTACATTCGGGAATGTACCTTCCAACTACAACAATTATCTTACCATTGAATGGGGTAAATTCAAACTTGCTAAACAGTGGGACTTAAGCATCCATCCGACATTTCTATTGTTCCATTCAAAAGATTAAATTCTAGTTAGGCTTTGTTTAAACAATGGTATTCAAGTGTCAAAAGAATGAGGTGCATTCCTTTACACTTCAATACCTTCATTTAAACCGACCTAACAACAAGAATTTAATCTTTTGAAGGAACAATAGAAATGTCGAATGAATGCTTGAATCTCACCGTTTAACAAGTTTGAATTACCCCATTCAAAGTAAGACAATTGTTGTATTTGGAAGGTGCATTCCCTACCTAATCACGATCTTCTGGCGGAATCAGACTGTTGATAATATCTTCAGTTGATCTCAGCAACGTTACCCGCATATCGATCCACTGGAACATGTTGTGCTCCCAAAACATGATCTTCCCGTTTTCGTCGTTCGTTAATTCCACCTAGGTGAACGATATTCTCCCCTCGTCGAGCGTTGGATGTTTATACCGAACGTATTTCACCCTCCTTGTGTCTCTGGGGTTAACTCCTTGGTTGAATTCATTAAGTTGATCCTTGAGACCTCTTAACGTTACACCAAGGCACCAAGGCACCGAAACCTTCAACCACTGAGGTTCTCCGCCGTTGAATTGCGGATGAACGTCGATCCACCCGGCCATTGCTTCAAATCTACAAAATAAGAAATTAAAAATAATCAATGAAAAACTCATTCAAACATTTCATCAAACACTTGTAGTGAAAATTTTACATAAACCCTAAAAATCCTAAATAAACCCTAAAAAATTTATAAAATTCGAAAAAAATATATAAATTTAAGCAATATAACTCCATTATAACAAGTATTCATAATATTTGTTAATAGCATTTCAGATCTACAACATAACTATATTAAAAAAAATAAATCAAACCCTAAAAAATTTATAAAATTCGAAAAAAATATAAATTTAAGCAATATAACACCATTATAACAAATATTCATAGTATTTGTTAATAGCGTTTCAGATCTACAACATAACTATATTAAGAAAAAAACAACAAAATTTAAAAATTAAACTACAACTAAAATTATAAACATATAAACATATATACTAACTAAAATTTATGACAATAGCATAAGTGATAACTTACTTAAGATTTAGTGGAAATTTTTTGGATGATTTGGTAGAGTTTTTTTTAGAGAGAGAAAGTGAAAATTGAAATTTTGAGAGAGAGTGAGTGATGAAAGAGTGGCTGGAAGCTGGGTTCTGACTTGAATATGTTACGACACCAACGGCACCAGCGGCAGTTAACTGCTGCCGGTTAGCCCAACAGTAGTTAACTCCAACTGGAGGCTTTTGGGTAATTTTCTTGTGTCATTGTGAAGTTATAATGTCAGAAAAACAATTTTCTAGTTTCTATTGAGAATGGTCTTTATTGACACTTCACTACTGATTTTGGCCCATACAACCTATTATTAAAGGATAAACTATTATACAATGATTAATCAAGACTCAGCATGGTTAATGTTATCTGATGTTAATAGCTAGTAGCAGTTGCATGGTCTCTTCATAATTCATTTGAAAATAATTATTAAGACTCAACATGATTAATGTCTATTGGTTTTTACCATAGCTAAAAAAATTAGATTCTCTCAGAATTTTAAATCCAATTTTTGATGTTATTGATATGATTGAAATCTCTTTGCATTTAGTAAAAGCAAAGCTGCACCATTTGAGAATTTGGTTGGACTATAGTTATTTATCTCCTTAAGGAAACTCTATGATCCTCATGTGTTCCTTATTCAAAGCTCTCAGCTACCTTGTAGAAATAACATTTAGTTGAAAATAACCTAAATTATGGACATGACCAAGCTCTCATCTACTTATTTTTTCACCCTTAGCTCCCACGATTTTTACTATTATTCAAAAATAGATGTAAATGATTATAGAAGAAAATAAATGACCGGAATAGAAACTTAATACCATGATTAAGACGATAACCAAAAGAAAGATCAAAATGATTCGGTCATTTTGCGCACATCGACAATCTGAGTTACAACATTTCGGTTATGAAGAAATAGCAATTACATACACATCATGAGTAGCAGCTTAGGTCACAATGTAATAGATAGACAGACAGATAGATTTGGCATTACAATTGAAGTACAGACACAGCAAAAGTAAAGCAACTTATAATACAAACAAGTCAAAAAAAGCTTTGCAAAATTACAAAACAAGGAAGAATAAGTAAAACTCAAGCATATTAACTAAGTATAATCTTCAGATGTTTGTGTGAAACCACTTTGACATTACAAGCTCCTTGACACCTTCTCCATGGTAGGACGAGATTGAGGACTTTCAGTCAAACATGCAAAAGCTATCATTGCAATCGATACTAACTCCTCGACAATGGGATTCAAAGGATGAGGGAGACATTGGTCCAACATATCTATTACTAGCTTAATATCAGGTATAGAGTCAGTGGTGTTAAATAAGGATATAACCTCTCCAGGATGTTTTCCAAAAAGTATTTCCAATGCTAATACTCCAAAACTGTACACATCACACTTCTCATTCACTTTTGTTGTGTATGCAAGTTCTGTATCAAAAGAAAAATAAGAATCATGTAAAAAACTGAAAAGTTATACATGAGATATAGATAACTATGAAATTGTTTTGTTACAAAATGATTAGCAAGGACAAACAAACTGAAAAATTACTTATGTCTTAATAAGATTAAAGAATGGGAATTAACCTGGAGCAGCATAGCCAAATGTGCATGCAAACGAGGTTGAGCTCGTTAAATTAAGATCAAGAAGCTTAGCTGTTCCAAAGTCAGAGACATGAGCCACACATTCTGAATCCAGAAGAATATTCTTGCTTGATATATCTCGATGAACAATTGGAGGTGAGCAATCATGATGCATGTAGCATAAAGCATTGGCTACATCTTTAATGACATCCACCCTCTTATTCCAATCAAATGAAATGGCTTCTTCATCATCTTTCAAAATCTTTTCCAAACTACCTTTCTCTACGAACTCATAAACCAAAAATGACAACTGCGAATGCGAGCAAAATCCATACAACTTCACAATATTACGATGTCGAATTTCGGTCAGAGCTTGAATCTCATTTGTGAATGATTTTAGATTTGGATTTTCTCCATTTGCTATTGAATGGAGCTTCTTCACAGCAACTACTTGACCTGTGTGCAACTTTGCTTTGTAGACACTTCCATGCCCTCCAACTCCAATGAGATGTTTTTCATCAAACTCGTCTGTGGCTTCCAAAATGTTCTCATACAAAATTTTCCCATCAAAGTTCCATATTGTAAATACATTTTGTGGTACACTGATGTTCCCTCCAACCTGGTTTTCACTGGTGGTTGATCTTTGGAAGAGATGATGTGAGAATTTGAAGCAAAATAAGGCTATAATTAGAGTTCCAACAGCTACAAAGGGTAAAACTATCAATAAGATTTTGTTAGTATGATGATGATGATGAGATTCAATGCTTGATGTTGGGCAGGGATCTAAGCCAGAGACATTACCGCACAAGCCTTTATTATTTCTCAACACTTCAATTGTAGCGTTGCTGAAAGCTCGAATATTGGGGAGTGGACCCTCCAATTGGTTATATGATATATCAACAGACGTCAAGCTAAACATATGATCAAAGCTAGAGGGAATAAAACCAGATAGATTATTATGTGAGATATTCAATGTTTCCAAGTATTTCAACTGTGCAAGCATTGTTGGTATTGTTCCATTCAAAAAATTTCCACTGAGATCTAGGATTTGAAGGACATCAAATTGTCCAAATTCAATAGGAATATTTCCTGTGAATTTGTTATGGCTCAAATTTAAGTTCCATACCTTAGGCAAATTTGCAAGTTCTTTTCTGATGAAGCCACGTAGATCATTTTCTGCAAGGTCTAAGGTCTCAAGCTCTAAGGATGATATTTCTACAGGAATGTTTCCGGAGAGATGGTTGTTGCTTATCAAGAGGTTCAACAAAGATAAGTTGCTTAACTCCTTTGGAATTTTCCCTGTGAGATGGTTTGAAGATAAGTCAAGTGAACCCAAGACGGGTGCCTTTCCTATCTCTGGTGGTATATGGCCTGATATATTATTATTGGAAATATTGAAGGTTGTCAGGTTATGGAACTTTCCCCAATTGGATGAAAGGTGTCCATAAAAATTGTTTTGACTTAATTGCATGTAAACCAAATTTGGATATACTCCAAAATCTATAATCTCTGTTATATTTCCAGTAAGTTGGTTTTGTTCAAGTCTAATTCTAATAATGCTAGAGCAATTCTTCAAACTCTTTGGAACTGAGCCTGTGAAGTGGTTATTCATAACAGCCAAGTATTTCAAATTCCCACCAATGCAAATGTTGTGCGGCAGCTGACCGATGAAGTCATTATCATAGATTAGCAGGCGATCCAAGTTGACAAGCATGTTCATTTCTGTTGGTAATTTCCCAGTGAGATAGTTTCTAGGAAATGAAAGATATAGTATGTCGCTCAAGTTTCCAATTGTTGGTGGGATTTCACCTGAGAGAGAGTTATTGGTCAGATCAATTTGAACAACATTTCTCATCATTCCAATTTCACGAGGAATCGAACCAGAAAGATTGTTGTCATTCAACCTTAAATCTTTTAGGTTCACCAACCCCCCAATTTGCACAGGAATGCTACCAGATAAGTTATTGTCAAAAAGATATAGATACTCTAGCTTCCTTAGCTTTCCAATTCCCATAGGGATGTGGCCACTAAGATTATTGTTATTAAACCTTAATTCTTTCATGTTCACCAATCCCCCAATTTCCACAGGAATGCTACCAGATAAGTTATTGTCAGACAGATATAGATATTCTAGCTTCCTTAACTTTCCAATTCCCATCGGGATGTAGCCACTAAGATGGTTTTCAGCAAATGTAAGAGATTGTAAATCACTCAAGTTTTCAATTGTTCGAGGGATTTCACCTGAGAGAGAGTTATTGTTCAAATCAATTAGAACAACATTTCTCATCATTCCAATTTCACGAGGAATCGAACCGGAAAGATTATTGTTATTAAACCTTAATTCTTTCATGTTTAACAATCCCCCAATTTCATGAGGAATCGAACCACAAAGATTATTGTCATTAAACCTTAAATCTTTCATGTTCACCAATCCCCCAATTTCCCCTGGAATACTGCCAGATAAGTTATTTTGAGAAAGGTATAGATATTCTAGCTTTTGTAACTTTCCAATTTCCTTAGGGATGTGGCCAGAAATTTGGTTGTGTACTAAATTTAGATATGTCAATTTGTTGGCCAACTTTCTTATAGAAAATGGAATTGCACCTGTGACATTGCATTGATCAAGAGAAAGGTATGACAAATTTACCAACTTCCAAAGTTCTTGGAGGATGGGACCATTAATGGAAAGACCACTTTCACCAAGATCAAGAGTCTCTAGCTTATGCAAATTCACAATTTCTTGGACAGATACAAAACCATTAAATACGTTTAAATCAACTGCTAAGTAGGTTAAGTTGTTCAAATTCCAAAGTTCTTTTGGAATGTTACCATAAAGGTTGTTTATTCCTAAATACAAATGTGACAACAAGGTGAGGTTCCCAATAGAAGTTGGGATAGTCCCTGTGAGACTTGCATTTGAGATACTAAGTTCTCTCAGATTTCTTAATTCACCTATTTCTTCAGGAATGGAACCACTAAAAAGATTATTATCCAAATATAAAGTTCGAAGACTAATCAACTGCGTTATTTCATATGGAATTGTTCCTGAGAGAAGATTGAAACTAAGATCAAGATGAGCAAGTTTGGACAACATTCCAATATGGAAAGGAATACTTCCATTTAAGGAATTGTGACTTATGTTTAGGGTTTGGATATTTGGAAGTGATGAGAAGTTAAGACTTTCAAGCGTACCTTTCAATCCCATATTTGTGAGATTTACCTTAGAGACAGAAATGGAATCTTCATTGCAAGAAATTCCAAGCCAGTTGCATGAATTATTGCCACTCCATGAAGATAACAAAGCTTGGCTCTTGTTGTCAAGACTTGCTTTCCACTTCAACAAAGCACTTGCTTCCCTGCTTTGTATAGTTTTTGATGAAGTAGCCTTAAGAGAAGTGGCTATCGTCAATGAACAAATATAAATTGAAAGAAGCAGCCAAAAGGGTAGCAGCTTCATGGACTGACGGTTTGAAAATAGGAGCACCATGGAGGAATATGTTTATAGGGTGAATACTTTAAGGTACATGTAATTTTAATGTAGTTTGTTTCATATATTTATAAGGAGAAATTATAAAACAAGGGTACTATTAATTTCCGTGGCATTTTTCTTTGGGATTTAATTTGCATGCAATTTAGTTTCTAGGGGCTTTATTTTTTTGGTTGCTCATTATTATGAGTTGGCAATTTTCTGACAATACTGACATAATGACATCAGTTAGGAAGAGAATAAGTCATTGATAGGTACATGCATAACAATAAAGTGGATAGTGTAAAATACTAATACGCAAGTCCTCGAAGTCAAGAGATTTCGTCAAAATATTTTTGCTCATGCATTGATATATAAAATACTCCCTCCGACTATAACAGTGTGACTCTGTTAGCTCGTATTTTTATAGAAGGGGTTTAAAGGCGGTCAGACTAAGGTTGACTTTGTATTTAGAGGAATAAGTGTTATTTTTTTGAACACTTAGACGAAATTAGACTTGTCAAGAAACGCTCGGAGCACGTGTTTGGTTTGGCAGACGAAATACATCAAAAAACGGTTTGTTTTGGATAAAATTGAGCCAACGGATGCATTCAGGAGCGTGTGTTTGAAATTTGAATCGAACGGATGTCTGCGGTTCGATATTAGCAGTTGTAGTTTCAAATCCTATGTAGGTAGTTATTTTCTATTAGTATAAATAGTAGTTTCTCGCAAGAGAAAGAGGTCACAATCCAATCATACAAAAAACTTACACTCAAACTATCTGCATTCAAGAGAGAAACGAGTCACAAGTTGCAATGTATGAATCTGTGTACCAGTTTACATTCAATCAATGCAATTTAAGTTTATTTTCTTAAGTGTTTTTGCAATTTACTTGTTTATTTCAAGCAATACCTTCTATTCACACTTCGAGAGCAATTTCGACAGATTTAACTAAGTTAAATTCGATAACTATTTTCAATACTTTATTATATTATTGAAGAACAATCATGAATTTCTGGAAAAGTAAAAACACATTATGTCCTTAAGATTTACTGGTTGATTTTGCAAGTAACTATTTTTAAACAAGCAGTTGTTTACCAAAAATCAGTGTAAACAGACTCACAATTATATGTTGCAGACTATAAATAAGTTGAGGAGTATGTTATCTTCCTACAAGTATTAGTCGAAAGTCATAACAATTTTACTAAAATAACCTATTGCCAAATATTTAAGGTACATTCTGCCTAAAAGGTATAATTTTTACTCAGTTTGCAATTTACTCTATTTTATTTTCAATTGATTAAATTTAACCAATATTATTAATTCAATTAAACTCACCAATACTATGACATGTGGAACAAAATTAGTAGCAACAAATAACCAAAGTGACCAAACAAACTACGAACAATAAAAATAAGAAAGATGCGAAGAAGAATGAACACCGCGATGTTTGTTTACTAATTCCACCTATATTGACCTATGTATACAACAAAAATTAGCAATCAATGATGCACCTTTATCGGTGCATCAAACTATAAAGCCAGACCATAATAAAAATTTCATCCTAATCAATTTATCCTAATTTTATTGGCTTGTTTTTCTTTTTTTAAAAGCAAAAATTATATTAATGGGGTACAATGTATTTTTTTTACATTGTTTTGTTTGAGTTTTTTTTCTTTTTTCTTCAAGTTATATCAAAGTATTCTGTTGAATTCACCAGTGTTTTGTAAAATGTGACATCGCATAGAGGACGTAATCAATTGGGAAATAGATTCTATCCTTGGAGAATCCTCTTAATTTTTTATTTTTTTTAAGTGGAGTCTTAACCATTATACATAAAACAGAGAATAGTTACAATTATCCAAAAAAGTTGATGATATGTTCGGTGGTGGAGATTAAAAATAGGAAAAAATCAAGTGAAAAATACGATTAAGAGGATCCAATCCAACCTATTGTTTTGAAGATTAATGAAAATGTTTAAACTTGGTTTGTTGGGACAAGTTCAATACTAAGAATTAAATCCAATGGTCCTACCCCAACTATATGCATTATAATGTTTCAGAACTGAAAGAGTCAACTGTTTCCATTGACTGCAAATCTACAATACCGGTCTTTCTTGGCAATGTTTCCGGAAGACTTGAGCCTTGTGACGTGGGTCATTATCAACGTGGAATATGGAAGTAGTATTGATACCGAAAAATAAAGGACTTTGGGTGTGTTTGTTTCAAGTTTATCAAATTTATTTTTGGGAATAACATCTCTTGGAATATAAAGATAGGAATTTTATTCCAAAGTATTTAGGAAAAATATGTTTGGTTAACTTTATAATATTCCTAGGAACCATAAAAATAGGGATTATAATAGATAACTATTTATGAATTTATTCCCATCTCCATAGGAACTTTATTCCCATCTTTTTTCTTGGGAAAATTTTTCTATTCCCAGGAACATTTTATAGCCGGGAATAAAATTTAGTAAACTTGTAACAAACATAGGCATATATATTCCTATCATTTTATTCCAAGGAATCAACAAATATAACTTGAAACAAACACACCCTTTGTTTTTTGAATAATCCTAACGAGTGTCCTTAGAACACTTAATAAGAGGTCTAATAAAAAAACTTCATTTTAAAAATTATGCATTCATTACATTCAAACTTTAAAAATTTACTTTATTTTCATCAAACTCATTTATTATTTCTATTTTTACTTATTAACCCTTCATTTATTCAAGCCAACTTCTTTTTATTTTTTGGGTAGAAATTTAAACCAACTCATTTATTCCTAATAAATTCATAAGACTAATGACATTAGCTGGCCCCATCTTGTGTTATGTATTTAATTTAGGAAAATGATAATTTATGTCCTTGAGGTACAAGTTTAGAAACTAAACATAGAAATTTTTTTTAAAAATTATGCATTCAATATATTAAAAATTTAGAATTTAATCTTTTTAAGGGTGTTGCTAACCGGTGCCCACAGAGCACTGGTTAAGGAGCAATAAATGAATAGATTTCACTTTAATTAAAATGATAAATATGTAAACTAATTAAAATAAAAAATATTATATTTAATACTCCAACAAATTTCCTTTTCCGTTACATATTTATATTCATGTATCCTTTTAATTTCTTAACAGTTTTTTTCTTTCTGTTGATTTTACTCAAACCAATTTTTCTTTCCGTAAATTTTTTGTGAATCATTTTTTTCTTTCAAACCAATTCACGGAAAGCCTATGCATAATTAGCAACATGTTCAATTAAAATAAAGTCTAAAATAAATTAACAATTCCAAAGATAAAATATACCCAATTAAAATATCAAATACAACCTCTCAAAAAAAATATCAAATACAAAATCATCAAATGTGTAGAAATTTTATGCTTGTATCACAAAATAAGAAATTTAATAGAGTATTGAATGCACATTTTTCTTATTTTGATTAGTTGACTTATTTATCACTTTAATTAAGAAAAAACAAGGGAGATATATTCATTTATTGCTCCTATGACGAAAATTCATTGAAGATGTGGATGGTTTGCAAATGGATTGCTTGCATTAACACTCTTGAAATAGTCAATCTTGATATCGATAAAGATGAAGTTATGCACATTGAAAAGTTCTTGGCTAGCTACACTTGTTTGTTGTAGGTAACATTTTGTAACTTAAATTGTTATTTTAAAATTTACCTAGATTCACACTATTATGTTTAATGATATAATTTTTGTTTTTCATAGGCATGGATATATAAAACACCTTGAAAATATTTGTCCGAGGGATTATGAGAGTGAATTATAGAGAGGACCGACCGCACGCTAACCGGTTCATATAGAAAAGGGGTCATGCTACACTAGATTTTTACAAGGTGTCCTTGGATCACATTGTGGTTGATGACATCAATTCCGATCCATATAATAGTCTATGTAGAGTCATCTGTTCGAGGACATCATTTGGTTTTCAGGATGAATATTGTGCAGCATATCATGTTCTTATACACACTTGCCGAAGCGCGTTTGTGGCAATTTGGCTATGCTCAGAGTATCCCTAGACATCCCTCTATTGTAACACCGTACACATGGAGCATTTTTCAGTTGGAACATGTTTTTTTGGATTATGCTGATAACTAAAGAAGATTGGGCAAATTGTGGACACTGATTGGCGTGCAGATAATGGATACTTGGTGTAGTTCTACAAGGTTTCTCGCCCTTTATTGATACCTCGTGTTCCAAATAATCCGCTGAGGCCGTTGTGTTCCAAATAATCCGCTACCGCCTGCTAATTTAGAGGTTCTGTCAGGGTCAAAGAGACGGCAATTAATTCCACTGGACAGAATCTGGAGCTTGCAGTCACTCCTTTGTACATTGCGGCGGAGCAGATTGTAGTTGAGACCACGACTGCCACCCAGTATTAGTCATTGAGGCATAAGCGAAAGAATGTCAGACAATATAATTCACAAGACAGAGAATGATGTCTACAATTTGTTGTTTTCATAGTTTGTTCTAAGCGAACTTATGTATCTTGGTTTTAGTAATTTGTTATGACATAATGTTTTGATTGACTCATTGTACCTAGGGATGGGAATAGGTCAGGCCGCCCTACAGGGCCTATGGCCTAGCCTACGACAGTTCATGTCAGGCCAGACTTTTTTCTTAAATAGGAAAGACCTAGGCTCTTTTAGAAGCCTATTTAGCTTAAAAGGTCAGGCCACATGCTATTAGATAAGCCTTTTAGGCCTATTAGGCCGGCCTACTTATGTAAATATAAATAATATTATTGATTATTATATTATATACTTTACTTTGAATTAAATTATAAATTTGTCAATCTTTAAAGTAATTTAAGTTTATTAGTTTACATTATTTTTTCACATATTTAAATGTATTATTATAAATTAGAATTGAAATATGATATAATATATAGTAAAGTTCTATAAAACTTCATGTTATATATCGAAAGAGAGTTTACTATCATTGATCTATTAGCTCGCTAGTCTATTTAATCTTGGATCACATTACTTATTTAAATATGTTCATAAGAAATATGTTTTTAAACAAACTAGCAGGCCTAATCAGACTTTCTTAAGGCCAGACTCAGGCCTAAAAAAAAAGCCTATGACAGGCCGCAGGCCAGGCTTAGGCCTTACAAAAATTTGACAGGTCAGACTTAGGCCTTGTAAAGCCTAGCTTATTCCCATCCCTAATTGTACCCATTTTGGTATATTGGATTTTTAAAATGAATGTTTTTTATGAAGTATTACTTTGTCACATTTTGTATCTTGTTACCCTGTCAGGTTGATATTTATTTAGTGTGACCAGGGAAAATGGTTGGTTATACTTGTGGACAATGGCTCCAAACTAATTGTTCGTTAATATTATGAAGACAGAGCAGAATACTTCAAATGAGTCAGAGATCTCAATAGATTGGATAAAAGGACCTGTCATTGTGTGTTTGTGTTTGATTTCCTGATTTACACATCTCGTAGACATTTACCGGAGTGTCCGCTATGTAACTACCGAAGGTTCATTTTAAAATCCTAAGATCAAAATCAGGCAATCTTGAGCATAACATCCTCATCCGCACCATCTCCATCATCACATATTTGGATCGTTTTTATGTTTCTTCGAGTGGTTGATCTCCTTTTTCAATATCCATTAATTCATTAAGCTCACAACTAACTACTAACATTTATCATTAAAAAAAATCGGTATA